>MDSW01197418.1_pt1 | contig 15203 bp, 13 predicted proteins | sample 811171 | NCBI WGS metagenome assembly MDSW01 (sample SAMN05326641, study PRJNA326480) | marine metagenome | isolation source: seawater | place: Atlantic Ocean: North West | collected 2012 | reverse complement strand
TCTTTCAATCTTTTCAGCGTATTCAAATGAGTTATCTTCAACAAATGTGAGTTTAGGAAGAAACTTAATATCTAGCCTTTTAGATAAAGCTTTTCTAACAAGATGTGAGTACTCAGTCAAGATCCTAACTGTTTCTTTGGTATCTATACCACCTAATGGAATTACGTAAACTCTAGCTGTTTTTAAATCTGGTGTCATTCTAACTTCAGTTACAGTAATTAATTTGGAGTTTATAGAAGGTATTTTTGCTTCATTTCGAATAAAAAGTTCTCCAAGATTTTGCTTGACTAATTCGCCTACTCTTAACTGTCTTTGACTAAAAGCTCTTTGTGTAGATTGATTGCTCATCATTTAATTATATTGATCTTTGAATCTCTTCAGCTAAGAAAGACTCTATTACATCTTTCTCTTTAAAATCTATAAAATCTTTAATACTAATTCCACATTCTAACCCGGTACCAACCTCTTTTACTTGATTTTTTTCTCTATAAATTGAAGATATTTCTCCGCTATAAACCACAACTCCGTCTCTTATAATTCTAGCTTTAGATTTAGCTTTTATTTCACCACTTATGACTTTTGAACCAGCAATTTTTCCCGCAGTGGACACTTTAAATATTTTTTGAATTTCCGCACTACCAAGAACTGTTTCTTTAATATCCGGTTCCAATAAACCAGATAATGATTTCTCTACGTAATCAATAGCTTCATAAATTATATTAAAAAATTTAATATCAACTTTTTGATCTTCTGCTAATTTTTTTGCTTCTCTATTAGGCTTAACATTGAAACCGATTAGTATAGCGTTTGAGGCTTTTGCTAATGATACGTCTGTTTCATTGATCATACCAATATCAGATAAAATAATTTTTGCTTCAACTTCTTTATGTTCAATTTTATTTATCGCCATTTTTAATGCTTCGCTAGATCCTTGTACATCAGATTTTATTATTATATTTAGTTCATCTTTATCTTTCGCATCTTCAAATAAAGTTGTTTTGTCTTTTGCTAAAACTTTGTTTTTAGCAGAATTATTTTTTCTAAATTCAGAAAGTTTTTTTGCTTCATCTTCATTCTCTGTAACCATGAACTCTGCCCCAGCATATGCAGAACTATTCATTCCTAGAATTTCTACTGGCATCGACGGTAATGCCTCGTTGACCATTTTCCCCTCGTAATTAATCATTGCCCTAATTTTTCCCCACGTGTCACCACAAATAAAATAGTCACCACGTTTCAATTTACCATTGCTAATCAATATTGTTGATACAGGACCTTTTCCTTTATCTATTTTTGACTCAATTACAACTCCTCTTGCCTTATCACTGTATGAGGCTTTAAGATCTAATATTTCAGACTGAAGCAAAATACTTTCTTTAAGTTTATCTAAATTTAATTTTTTAAGGGCAGAAACTTCAACAAATAATGTATCTCCACTTAAATCCTCAGCAATCAGTTCATATTGCATCATTTCATTTTTAATTTTGCTAATATTTTTTTCTGGTAAATCACATTTGTTTATTGCAACAATGATTGGCACTTTTGCAGCTTTCGCATGTTTTATTGCCTCAACTGTTTGAGGTTTAATACCGTCATCTGCGGCTACAACTAAGATAACAATGTCGGTTATTTTTGATCCTCTAGCTCTCATTTCCGTAAATGCAGCATGGCCTGGAGTATCTATGAATGTTATTAATCTATTATCACTAGTTTGAACTTGATATGCTCCGATATGTTGCGTAATCCCCCCGTGTTCACTAGATATTACATTTGAGTTTCGTAAAGAATCTAACAAAGAAGTTTTTCCATGATCTACGTGACCCATGATAGTAACTACAGGAGGTCTATTTTTAACATCTCCTTTGAATTTTTTCTCAGATTTACTTGTTTCTATGTTAGGCGCTTCTTCCAATATTGGATTATGGCCAAATTCTTTAACTATATACTCTGCAGTATCTTTATCGATGTTATGATTAATAGTGGCTACAACTTTCATATTAAATAAAAATTTTATTATATCTCCTGATTTTTCAGCCATTCTATTAGAAAGCTCTTGAATACTTATTTGCTCTGGAATCTTAACTTCTCTAATTACCTTTTTAAATTCCTTTTTTTCTTCAGTATCCGGTTTCTTTTTTTCTTTTAGTCTCGCTCGTTTTACTGATGCTAAACTTCTTTGTTTAATTTCTATTTCTTCAACATTCAAAGCCCTTGAGACTGTAAGTTTAAAATCTCTTTTATCAACTGGACCTTTAAGTTTTAATTTGCTTTTTCCTGCTGGCTTATTATCCTTTTTGATAAAATCTTTTGTAGCTTGTTGCTCTATAAATTTTCTTGCAAAATTTTTCTTTTTTATATCAGGATTAATATTAGGAGTTGCAGATTGTTTATTGAATGTTTTATTAGGTCTGAAAGGTTTTTTTTTCTCTACTGAAAATGATTTTTTTCCAGCTGTTGATATTGATGATGTATCAATTTTCTTTTTTAGGTTAGATGAAATTGTAAGTGTTTTTTTCTTATCTTTATCCATAACATTATTTGTACACTATCTCTCTAGCAGCCATTATTAGGTCATCTGCTTCTTTTCGGGAAAGAGAAAACTCTTCTAAATAGCCATCAATTCTTATCTTTTTTCCTTTAATTTCGTCATAACCACCGATAAGTTCATCAGATGAGAGATCGGCAAAATCACTTAATTTTTTAATATTTTTTTGACCTAAAATAACAAGCATACCTTGAGTCATTCCTTTGAGATTAATAAGTTTATCTTCAACACCTAATTCTTTTAATTTTAATGCCACTGCTTCTTTTTCTTTAATCAAAGTTTCTTTTGATCTGGTAATTAATTCTTTTGCTGTTTCTTCATCGATGGCATCTATTTTAGAGATATCTTCTGGATTTGATTGAGCGATTTCATCAATAGAAACAAATCCCTCCGAAACAAGTAGTTGACCCAATGTTTCATCTACTTCTAAATTTTTTATTAAAGTCTCGGTTCTTTCTTTAAACTCAGCTTGTCTTCTCTCGGAGTCTTCTTTGTCAGTAAGTATATCTATTTCATAATTTGTTAACTTTGAAGCTAATCTAACATTTTGCCCTCTTCTACCAATAGCTTTACTTAAGTTTTCTTCTGTTAGAATAATATCAATTCTTTTATTATCCTGGTCTATAAGTACTCTTTGAATTTCCGCTGGTGATAAAGACTCTGATATTAAAGTTGGTAAATCCTCTGTCCATTTTATAATGTCAATTTTTTCTCCATGAAGTTCGTTTACAATTGTTTGTACTCTACTTCCTCTCATACCTACACATGCGCCTACTGGATCAATTGAAGAATCTTGTGAATGAACACATATTTTAGCTCTACTTCCTGGATCTCTTGCTACAGATTTTATTTCAATTGTGCCTTCATATATTTCGGGAACTTCTTGAAAAAATAATTTTGCAAGAAATTGGGGATGAGCTCTTGATAAAAATATTTGATGACCTTTTAATTCCTTTTTTACTTCATAACAGTAAGCTTTTACTCTATCACCTGTTTTTAAAATCTCTCTTGGTATTAGCTCATCTTTTTTTATTACACCTTCTGCTTTACCTAAATCAACAATCACATTACCGTATTCTAATCTTTTGATAATACCGCTTAAAATTTGAGATTGCTTGTCTATAAAATCTTCATATTGTCTATTCTTTTCTGCCTCTCTAACCCGACTACTAATTACTTGTTTTGCGCTTTGTGCAGCGATACGTCCAAAATCAATTTGGGGCAATTCTTCAAAGACTTTTTCACCTAATTTTAAATCTTTATTCTTAGGGTCGTTTTTTTTTGCCTCCTCTAAAGTTATTTCTCTAGCAGAGTCCTCCACTTTCTCTACGATATCCAAAACCTTTTGAATCTTGATATCACCTGTTTCTCTATCAATTATAACTTCGATATTATTGTCATTTCCAAACTTAGTTAATGCTGCTTTTTGAATAGCGCTTTCCATTGAGCCAATAACAAGTTCTTTATCAATAGACTTCTCATTAGCAACCGCCTCTACGATTCTTAAAAGTTCTAATTTATCTAATCCTCTATTTAACATTTTAAAAGTACCTAAAAAAAAATGGGCTAGTGCCCATTTTGAAAAGATCAATAATTTAACTGTTTTTTAGAAGAAAATTATGGTTTTTTCAAGATTACAATTTAAATAAATCGGTTTTATCAGTTTTTTCCCATGTAAATTCACCTTTATTTGTAGGCTTTCTGCCAAAATGGCCATAAGCAGATGTAGTTTCGTAGATAGGATTATTAAGTCTTAACATTTCTCGGATACCCCGCGGGGATAAATTAAAATTATTTTCAATTACTTTCTTTACATTTTCTACTTTATTTTCGTCACCGTTACCTAATTTAATAAATATTGATAAAGGTTTTGATACTCCTATAGCATAAGCTAATTGAATTAAACATTTTTCAGAAACACCCGCGGCTACTATATTTTTTGCAAGATATCTAGAAGCATAAGCTGCTGACCTATCAACTTTTGTTGGATCTTTACCAGAAAATGCTCCACCACCATGTGGTGCTGCTCCTCCGTATGTATCAACTATAATTTTTCTTCCAGTTAGTCCTGTGTCTCCATCTGGACCACCTATAATAAATTGCCCAGTTGGATTAATGTAAATTTCTTTAGGATTGATATCTATTAAGAAACTTTTTGGAATTGATTTATTTATATAAGGCATAATGATTTCACGAACCTTTTCTTGATTAAGATCTTTTGAATGTTGAGTAGAAATAACTACAGAAGTAACTTTTACAGGTTTTTCATTTTCGTAAAGCATTGTAACTTGACTTTTTGAATCTGGTTCTATGCCCTCTAAATTACCATTCTTCCTGTCTTCAGCCATTAATCTTAAAATCTTATGTGAATAATGTATTGGCGCAGGCATTAAATCTTCTGTTTCGTTGCACGCATATCCAAACATGATACCTTGATCTCCAGCACCTTCGTCTTTGTTATCTTTTGAGTCAACACCCATAGCTATATCTGATGACTGCTCATGAAGAAATGTATCGATTTTTGCAGTTTTCCAACTAAAACCTTTTTGGTCATAACCGATATCTTTAATACAATTTCTTACTTTAGAAATTAACTCATCTTTTTCTATTTTTGGACCTCTAGTTTCCCCAGCAAGAACAACTTTGTTTGTTGTTGTGAGAGTTTCACAAGCTACTCTCGAAACAGGATCCTTTGACAAGTACGAGTCTACAACCATATCTGAGATCCTGTCACAAACTTTATCTGGATGGCCTTCAGAAACAGATTCGCTGGTAAATAGATAGTTATTGTTTTGCATTTTTCTTTCTGTATATAAAAAAGATCAATAAATATGTAATTAAAAGCGTAAAAAAGATCAAATCATTTTTAATTTTATTTGATTTAATTAATGGAACATCAAATTCTATGCTACCAGCTTCATTTCGGTTCAATTGTTTAATAATATTGCCTTTATTATCAATTATCGCACTTACACCTTTATTTGCTGATCTTAAAAAAAAAGTATTATTTTCTATAGCTCTAAAAATCGATTTAGCAAAATGTTGATCAGGCCCAATTGATTTTCCGAACCATCCATCTTCAGAAATATTAACTATAAGATTGGTGCTTAAATCTGATTTTTGTAATAATTCAGTAAAAATCACTTCATAACAAATTAGAGGAAGAATACTTAATTTACCAAGTGAGAGATTTTTATTCTCATAACCTCTTAAAAAAGAGCCTTGGCCCTCTGTAATTTTTTTAAAACCAAAATTATTAAATAATTTTTCAAAAGGTAAAAATTCTCCAAATGGAACAAGTCTTCTTTTGTTGTAGCTCTGAATAACTTCTAAATCTTTATTAACGATGAACATACTATTATAATATTTCCCAGATAAGCTATCCAATTTATTTGCTCCAAATATTATGAAATGTTTTTCTGAAAAATTATTTGAGATTAAATCCTTAAACATTAAAATTTCATTAAAACTATATCCGCTAAAAACACCCTCGGGCCAAATAAAAAGAGTTTTTTGATTTTTGTTCGGATCACTATACCTAATTAATTTTTTAAATCTTTCGCTAATTTCTTGCTCACTCAGACCATATTTTAAGCTAAAGTTTGGTGAGATAACTTTTACAAAAATTTTTTCGTCAATTTTATCCAAAAATTTTTTATTTTTACTAATCTCATAATTTCCGAAAATATACAAACCTAAAATCAAAAAAAAGACAAAAATTGAAAATAACATTTTTTTAATTAAACTTATTTTAAAAAATAAAATTGAAGGCAGAACAAATAAAATTATTATAAAAAAATTATAAGTAAATAGACCTATTAAATTTATAATTTGTAAGATTTCGTTTAACCATGAAGTGCTATAGGCCCATAAATTCCATGGAAAACCAGACAAAACTTTTGCTCTCAAATAGTCTGAAATTGCTAAACTTGCTGAAAAAAATATTAAAGAGTGAAAATTGTATTCTAAATACGGGCCTATAAATAAAATTGTTAGTGCAATAAACAAACCTAGGAACAATGGTATTAATATTAATGCAAAAGGAATTAAAGTTTTAAAATTTTCATCAAACGTTAAGGAATTTGTAATCCAAGATATGCCACTCAAATAAAAACCAAAACCAAATAATAATCCAAATATAAATAAGTTTTTCTTGTAAGGTTTTTTTCTATAAGTGCTTTTTGATTTCTTATTTATATAAACTATTAAATAAAAAAATATCGGTAAAACTATAAAATTTATTATAGTAAGATTAAAAGGTTGAAAAGATAGTGTAGTTAATGCTCCAATAAAAAAAGGTATTAAATATAAAATTATAAAACGATTATCTAAATACTTTTTAACCATTAATAAAATTGAAATATTTTTTTTCCATACGATCCATTTTTAAAAAATCTTTATTTTTTTTATGGTCCAATCCAAGCAGATGTGTAAGCCCGTGTATCCATAAACGGTCAAATTCAATTTTAAAATTTTTAAGATTATCACCTCTTTTAATCTTATTTAAATTTATAATAATGTCTCCAAGATAAATCTCTTTTTCTTTTCTTAACTTTTTTTTAAGTTCTTGTTTTGTGTAAAACGGGAAAGATAATACATCTGTTTCTTTGTTTTTTTTTCTAAATTTTTTATTAAGAAATTTTATTTCTTTATTATTTGAGAGCAACAAAGTACAAAATATTTTATTTTTTACAAATTGTTTATTTTTTTTATTTAGTTTAATTATTTTACGATCAACGTAATTATTTGGATTTTTTATGTAATAAAACCATTTATTATAATTTGTTATTACATTAATCTTTATCATCAGTGCTTTTATTTTGATAAGCTCTAATAATTTTTGAAACTAAAGGATGTCTAACTACATCATTATGATCAAATTCGATTATTTTAATTTCCTTTAAGTTTTTAAGAATATTTTTTGACTTAATTAAACCTGAATGTGTTTTATTTATCAAATCTACTTGACTGGGATCCCCATTAACTACTAATTTGGAATTTTCTCCAATTCTTGTTAGAAACATTTTTATTTGTGTCTCTGTTGCATTTTGAGCTTCATCTAAAATTGCAAAACAGTTTTTTAGTGTTCTTCCTCTCATAAAAGCAAGCGGAGCTATCTCTATTTCACCTGACTCAATTTTTTTATCAATTTTATCTGCTCCGAAAAGTTCGTAAAGTGCGTCGTATAAAGGTCTTAGATATGGATCAACTTTTTCTTTCATATCACCTGGTAAAAAACCTAATTTTTCTCCTGCCTCTACAGCTGGTCTAGATAAAATTACCCTATCAATTTTTTTTTCCATTAATAAAGTAATTGCAACAGACACTGCTAAAAAACTTTTTCCAGTTCCGGCTGGTCCAAGAGACATAACTATGTCATTTTCTTTTAAAGCTTTTATGTACTCTGACTGTTTTTCAGATCTTGCAATTACAGATTTCTTTGGAGTTTTAATTAATTGCTGAAAACTCTTAACGTTTGATTGCTCTACTTCTAAATGTTTTTTCACAGACAAAATTATATCTTCATTTTCAATAATATTCGTTAAAAAATACTTATTTATCAAAAATTTAATGGCATCGCAAAATATGGAGAGATTTTCTATATTTCCCTTACAAGTTATGGAGTTACCTCTAAAATAAACATTTGTATTGGTTAATTTAGATAGATTTTTTAGATTCTGATCAAACTGTCCAACGATAGCCATCAACATTTCATTATCGTTTATAGAAATATTAACTGTTTCTTTGTCAATTTTTTTGATAATTAAATTTTGATCTAATTTACTTAGTTCAGACATTTATTTAAGCTGCATAGTTAGAATGATCCATTTTTGAAGTAGTTTTTCCAAATAAAGTATTTTGATTACCGTCTACTATCGTAATATTTTTTGTTTGTCCAATAAGATCTTCATCGCTTTCAACAATTACAGAGTTAAAATACTCATCTCGTCCAAAATATTTTTTTTTATCTTTCATCTTATTTTCAAATAACACACTAACAGTTTTATTTATTAATTCTTTTCTATATTCTTTTTTAATTTTTTCAGCTATATCTTGAAATTCGATTAACCTATTCTTTGCTTCATCTTGATCTATTTTTCTTAAATTAAAAGCGGGAGTTCCCGGCCTAGCACTAAATATGAAAGAGTAACAATTAATGAACTTTACTTCTTCCATCAACTTGATTGTTTCCTTAAAATCTTCATTAGTTTCATTTGGATAGCCAATTATAAAGTCACTAGAGAATTTCATATTCGGTTTTATATCAAGCAGTTTATTAATAATTGTTAGGTACTCTTCTGTTGTATGTTTTCTATTCATTGATTTTAAAATTTTATTTGATCCACTTTGAACTGGTAGGTGGACTAATGGCATTAATTTTTCACATTTTTTATGAGCTTCAATTAGATCATTAGTAAAATCTCTAGGATGTGAAGTAGTGTATCTTATTCTTTTCAGTTGTTTTATTTTAGATATCTCAATAATTAAATCAGAAAGTTTATAATTATCAAATTTATAAGCATTAACGTTTTGTCCCAGTAAAGTTATTTCTTTTGCCCCGTTTTCAACTAATTGCTTCGCTTCTTTTACTAATTCTTCAATTGATCTGGAAAATTCTGGCCCTCGGGTATATGGAACAACACAGAATTTACAAAATTTATCACATCCTTCCTGTATTGTTAAAAAGGAAGAAATTTTTCCGTCAGAATTTCTCAATGAATTTAAACTATCGAACTTTTCTACTACATCAAACTCTGTAAAGTTAATCGACTTAGTTTTATTTTCTAAATTTAGGATCATGTCGTTAATTTGATGATAGGATTGTGGGCCTATTACTGCATCAATATAACTTTCTTTTTTTAGCAAAATTTCTCCTTCGGCTTGTGCTACGCACCCAGCTATCATCACAATTGGTTTTGTTTTATTTCGAAAATTTTTTTTCACTCTTCCGATATCATGGTAAACTTTATCTGTGGCTTTTTCTCTTATGTGGCATGTATTTAAAATATAACAATTAGCTTCATTTAAATTTTTTGTAGGTATGTAATTAATCTTTTTAGTTAGATCTAGTATACGATTACTATCATACTCGTTCATTTGACATCCTAAAGTTTTGATAAAAATTTTTTTTGGCAAGCTATTTTTTTATTTTAGAACCATAAAGTTCCAACTTATGGTCGACTAGTTTATAACCTAACTTTTTTGCAACTGCATCTTGTAACTTTTCGATATCTTTATCAACAAACTCTATGATTTCTCCACTATTAATATCTATTAAGTGATCATGATGTTCATCAGGGGATTGTTCGTATCTTGCTTTGCCACCTTTAAAATCATGTTTTTCTAAAATCCCTGACTCCTCAAACAATTTTACTGTTCTGTAAACTGTAGCAATACTAATTTTTTTATCTATTTGTGATACCCTCTTATGAAGTTCGTCTACATCTGGATGATCTTTAGAACCATAGACTTCTTTGGACTCAGATAAAACTTTAGCTATGGTTTTCCTCTGATCAGTAAGTCTAACGCCTTTTTTCTGGCATTTATCTTCTATTGAATTCATCAAATTAATCTAACTTATATATATAGGTTTAATCAAATTTTTTTGAAGTAAATTTTTTTTTATTAAAAGTTCAATATTAACAAGGCTAAATTGGCCAAGATCTTGGTTTTTAAACGAGAATAAATTAATTTTTTTAGATATTTTTATTCCTTTAGCTACTGATATTGATGCTCTGATAGATGAAAATCTACCTGGACCGCTATTAACAAGAATAGAGAAATTATTATCAAAATTTACTTTGTGTTTTTTTGTGAGATTTAATATGCTCAATACTAATTGTTCATTGCTAATTTTTTGATTAAAATCATGAATGTAAAAATTATTATCAACTTTTAATCCAATTTTATCATTTTTGCCGATGCAATTTAATATTAAAAAGTCTTTCATAATCTACTTTATAACTATTTTACTATTTCAAAACAATTTGAATTCAAACATTTTAGATGAAAATATTGATGACTTTGGGATCATATCGTTAATGTATCACCGATTTGAGGAAAACAAGTATCCGTCAACAAATATCAAAATTAATGATTTTTTAAATCATCTCAATACAATTCAAGAAAATGAAATTCATTTTATTAATCCCAAAAATTTTGAGGATGAATTGAAAAATAATAAAACTCAAAGAAAAATTCTATTAACTATTGATGATGGTTTCTCCTCTTTTTACGAAAATGCTTGGCCAATTTTAAAAAAAAGGAAAATTCCATTTATTTTATTCGTGAGTACTCGCGAAGTTGGTGCAAATAATTATATGACTTGGGATCAAATAAGGCAAATAAGTAAGGAAGATTTTGTTGAAATAGGTAATCATAGTCATACGCACGAATATCTAGTTGAAGAAAATATAGACGTAATAAAAATAGATATAGAAAAATCAATTGAAATTTTCAAAAATAAATTAGGAACAAATTCAAATTTTTTTTCCTATCCATTCGGAGAATATAGTTTAGAATTCAAAGAATTAATTAAATCTTTAGGATTTAAATATGCTCTTGGTCAACATTCAGGCGTGATGGATGAAACTAAAGATTTTTTTGAACTTCCAAGATTTCCTATTAACGAAAAATATGGTGAGAAAAAAAGATTTAATTCCTTAATTAAAACATTACCGTTCAAGTATAAAAAAATAATTCCTGAGGAAAAATATCTCTTGCAAAGTAAAAATCCTCCTAAAGTAATAATAGAATTTTATGACAACATAAAAAATCTTCGATCACTAACTTGTTACTCAAATGAAGGTAATAAATGGAGACAATCTGATATTAAATTTGTGGAAACAAATACTTTACAGATAACAATAAAAGAAAAATTTTTAGGTGAAAGAGGAAGAGTTAATTGCTCACTAAGAGATCCGAGTGGCTTTTGGAGATGGCTCGGATTACAATTTGTAGTAAGCGATAGATAATTTAAGAGCTCAGTTCAATTTGTTTCACAGAATTAACTAATTTAACTGGTTCAAAATCTGTGAGTCTATTTTGTCTAATTATCTGATTTAGAATTTTGGTATACTCAGAACCAGTTTGAGCATAATTGTTTAAGGTATCTGTTAATTCAAGACCCGCAATTTTTTTATTTTTACCTCTCAAGTTTGATCTCTTTTGTCTAAATTTTTGATAACTTTTGTGTGTATTAAGATTATTTTGATATGCTTTTACTGAAGCACGTAAGATTGGAAATTTTAAAATTTTGTGGTTTTTATTACTCTCCCTATCAAGAGGTGCAATTCCTTGACCGCTCCACGTCCATTGTCCGAAAATGGCATTTCCCTCTAAAGCAAATCTTGATGTGCCCCACCCACTCTCTTTTGCTGCCTGAGCTAATGCTATTGATGTAGGAATTATATCCATTCGAATAGTTAACTCTTTAAGATCGCCTTTTTTTACCTTGTATTCTAATAACTTTTGTCTTAACCATTGTTTTTCTAAATCAGTAGTAAATTTTTTCTCTGAAACAATCATCAACTTTTTTCTATCTGCAAGTATTCTCTCATTTTCAGCTACAATAAGAGGCAATACTATTTTTATAAAAGTTTCTTTTTTTAACTTAGTACTTTGTAATTCATCAAGATCTCTTGGAAATTGAGTAAAGTAAATAGGTTTAACTAATTTTTGAGATCTCACTTTTCCCAAATCATATTCTACATCTTTAAAAAGGTTTAAAACTGTTTCTGTTTTTAAATTTAAATTTGGTAAAACTACCTCATCAACACTCTTTCTCTTAACTTCTAATTTTGATTTTTCTTTTTTCTTTAGTTCAGGTTTATTTGCCTCTTTTTGTGTTTGAGGTTTTTTTTCTTCTTTTTTAATGATTGGTTTTTTTGTCTCTTTTTTTATTTCAGGTTTATTTAATTCTTTTTTTGTTTCAACTTTTTTAACTAATTTGTTTTCAGATAAATAATTAATTCCACTATAAGCAATTGTTGTTAGGACTACTACGGAAAACACTGCAATAATTGCTTTTTTAGCTTTTTGTGGGTCTATTTGTTGATTGTAAATACTATTAAAGACGTCTGTAAATAAATTACCAAAGAAATCAAAAGTAACTTTACCCAGCTTAGGAATAATATTTAGAAAATTCAATCCTACTAATCCTAAATTGTTCCATCCTTGTTTAAATGCTCTGCCTACTTTTCTATTAGTATCAAGTTTAAAATTCTCTAGTTTTCTTAAAGCCCTATTTTTGTCTTTAATCTTATTTTCTTTGTATTCAATTAGATTTGATTTAATTTTGGAGACAGGTTTAACAAAATTATCTCTAAGAAAATTAGATTTAAAGTCTTTTGGAATTATAATTTTGTTCTTTTTTAAAATTAATTCTAATTGTCCAGAGGTTAAATTTTTTCTGCTTTTTACGTAATCTTTAATCTCCTTTACATCGTAAATGTAAGCTAACTCTATAAGCTTATCTCGGTAACTTAATTTTTTTTTCATCCTTCAGCCTCAACTGAGTTTACTTCTTTAACGTAGTGTTTTAAAAGATTTTCAACTCCTTGTTTTAGAGTCATTAAGGAACTTGGACAACCTGAGCAACTACCTTGCAATTGAACTTTTACAACTCCATTCTCAAAAGATTTAAATTTTATGTCTCCTCCGTCTCTTGCAACAGCTGGTCTTATTTTTGAGTCTAAAACTTCGATAATTTTATCAACAGTGTCGCTATTTTTTTCAAGATTATTTTGATTTGCAGTTTTTTTTAAGATTGGTTCGTTATTTTTTTCAAAATAATCATTTAAATGAGAAATAACCATCGGTTTTAGCTGACCCCAAGAAACATCTTTTGTTTTTTTTACTGATAAAAATTTTTCTGACAGCAAAACTAATTCAACACCTTTAAAACTTAATAATTCTCTAACAAATGGTATTTTTACTTCAGAGCTTTTTTCTTTTTGAAATTCTTCCGTTCCAACAGCTGAAATAGTTTTTTCAGATAAGAATTTAATAGAATCCGGGTTTGGCGTGCTTTCGGTTTGTATCATAAAGGCTTTATATTATATCAAGCCTACTTTTTCACGTATATTCTTTAGGTTTTCCTCAGCTATTATACTGGCTTTTTCCGTGCCTTTTTTCAAAATACTTTTTAAATATGACTTATCTTCTAGTAATTTTTTGATTTCTTTTCCAACTGGAGTTATTTCGCTAATAAGAACTTCGGTTAAATTTTTTTTTAAAAATGAGTACTCTTTTCCAGCCATTTCTGAGAGTGTCTTTTCTATGTTGCTTTTAGTTAATTCAGAGTAAATAGTTAACAGATTCAAAGCCTCAGGTTTTTTTTGAAGTGATTTCGTTTGTTCTGGAATTGGCTCAGAGTCTGATTTTGCTTTTTTAATCTTCATACTTATTTCATCGGCTGTATCTTTGAGGTTTATTCTTGAATAGTTTGACTCCTCGGATTTGCTCATTTTTTTAGTGCCATCTCTTAAACTCATTACTCTTGAAATATTTTTAGAAATTAATGGCTCTGGTAAAGGGAAGAAATTTTCACAATTAAAATCATTATTGAATTTTTGAGCAATATCCCTACAGAGTTCTAGATGTTGCTTTTGATCAGCGCCAACAGGAACGTGAGTTGCTTTGTAAAGAAGAATGTCAGCAGCCATTAAATTTGGGTATATATAAAGGCCTACACTAGCTTTTTCTTTATCAGTCCCAGCTTTGTCTTTGAATTGGGTCATTCTATTTAGCCATCCTATTCTTGAAACACAATTTAGAATCCAAGCAAGTTCAGCGTGACCAGAAACTGAAGATTGATTAAAAATTATACTTTTTTCAGGATTTAAACCTGAGGCTAAAAAACTAGCTGTAGTTTCTAATACGTTATTATTAAGTTCTTTCGGTTTTTGAAAAACAGTAATAGCATGTAAATCAACTACACAATAAATGCATTCCATTTCTTTTTGCAAAGAAACAAAATTTTTTAGAGCTCCAAGGTAGTTTCCTAAATGAAGGTTGCCAGTAGGTTGTACTCCAGAAAATACTAATTTTTTATTATTCATCTAATTAGTTTTATAGTTTTTAAGTTTTAATATTCCTAATAAATAACAAGATAATAAGTAAACCATACCTGCAAAACTTACAATTAATACTAAATAAACAGATTTATATTTGTAATAATAATCTAGATTATTTGAGAAACTGTCCAGAAAAAACAATAGTATAAAAGACATAGTTATTGTTGAAACTAATAGCTTAACAAAATTCATTAACAAATCATTTTTCAACAATAAAGCATTATTTGATTTCAATATATACATATAAACAAAAACTCCAATCCATGTTGAAACAGAAGTTGCAATAGGAATGATAAGAAATCCTATCTTATTAAAAAAACTTATACTTATTAAAATATTTAAAAGTACAATTAGTAATGAAATATAAAAAGGTGTTTTGGTATTATCTCTAGCAAAAAAGAAGTTAGATAAAACTTTTATCAATGCAAAAGCAGGCACTCCATATCCAAAAAATTTAAGTGCTGATGCTGTCATTTTCACATCATTAACTGAAAATGACCCATATCCAAATAGTGCATTAACTATTTGATCTGAAGCCAATATTAATCCAAAACTTGCTGGTATAGAAAATAATAGGGATA
>MDSW01001003.1_pt1 | contig 15207 bp, 12 predicted proteins | sample 811171 | NCBI WGS metagenome assembly MDSW01 (sample SAMN05326641, study PRJNA326480) | marine metagenome | isolation source: seawater | place: Atlantic Ocean: North West | collected 2012 | reverse complement strand
TTTGCCTGTATCTTCCTCATTTGTGCTATTATCTAATCCAATTCTCATAAACCGACTTTTAACTATATGTTTACCATTTTGTGTTGTAAAATTTAGGAACGGATCTATATGAAATAATGTGGAGTGTGTTTGATATAAATTACTATCTATAGGTATATATGCTTGATTATAACTTTCCCAAAGAAGAAAATGCCCAACATTTTGTTTCATAAAAGTACCATTTACACCATATAATAGTCCCTCTACTTTTTCAGAGTTATGTAAAAGGTTTATTGATATTTGACTTCTATTGCTTTCTTCAAGAAATCTATATCCTTCATCTTTAAAATGGTTTAAAACTAAACTTATAGATGTGTTTCCAATAATATTAGAGTGTAAAATATCTGAAGAATAAAACTTTCTGGAACCATTCCACCATTTTATATTTATATTATTTGGGTTATCATATCTCCCAAACATACTGCTTATTTTAGTATGACCCATAAATGGATGTTGAGAAATGAGTTTATGATTTGCAGTTTTTGTTTTAACATTAATTACTCCATTCATAGCGGAAGAGCCATAAATTGCAGATGTAGCCCCTTTAGTAACTTCAATCTGATCAATATTTTCAATAGGAATTAAATCCCAAGGGATTTGTCCCATATCGCCAGAAAGAAGAGGTATATCATCTATCAGCACTAAAACTCGACTTCCTGCCATAGCATTCCACCCAGAACCTCCTCTTATACTAATTTGGTTATCAGTAAGTGTGATACCAGAAAATCGTTGAACAATATCAGATAAATCTATATTTGATTCTTCTTGAAATTTCTTTGCATCAATAATATTTACAGATAGAACATCTGTTATTGTTTTTTCTTTTTTCTGTTCAATGATTTCAATATCATCTAGTAGATGAATATTCCTCTCTAGTACAATATTTTTCCTTATTATTTCTTTTTCAGAGATATTAACTTCAATAGTTTTTATTTTAAAATTAATATGATTAAAAGAGATTTTATACTTCCCTTCAGAGAGTTCCAAGTTAAATTTTCCAAAAGAATTAGAAAAGGAATTAGAAGAAAGTTTACTTATTCCAGAAACTGAAATATTTACTTTATGGATTCCCTTTCCATCTTTATCTATTATCTTTCCTTTAAATTGTTGAGCAAAAACAGTAGAATAACATATTACAAAACCAAAAAGAAAAACAACTGTTTTCATTTAGTTAGAAGAAAGATAAATCTTTTGTGAAAGATTTCTATTTTTATTATAAAGTGAAATTATATAAATCCCCTCTTCTAGATTTTGATTGAGTATATATGTGTTACTGCCTATATTTGTTGAGATAATTCCTTGGTAAATAGTTCTTCCTACCACATCTGTAATTTGTAACTCAAAATCTTCAGAGATAAAATCTGAAATTTCTAAGTAAATAGAATTATCTTTATTAGAAACTCCAGTTATTTCTAATTCAGATTTCAAATCAAATACTGAAGAGGTTTGATTTACTGTTATCATATATCTACTAACTGTATCATAATATCCAAACTGTTCAAAATAATTAACACTTACAGGCAGTGTTAAAGGAACTCCTCCAACATTGACAGTTACGACTCCATGTGAGTATAAATTAGAGATAATTTGTAAGTTGTACCAATCTGGTATTGTAGGTGTTCCATTTATTTCTGCACACGCCACACTCCCTCCCGGGAAAGCACAATTGGGAGTATTGCAGTCTACACTCATTCCAGGTGGAGTATTTAACACATCAATTGTAACAACACTGTCTACCACCCAATCCCCAATATAAATTGATTGTCCTAATGTATCTATTGTAACAAAAGACGTATCTCCTAATGCCGCTTCAAGTAATGTGGAAGGAATTTTCATAGTCCAGGTTTGTGAATAATTAACCCCTACTATAGCATCAGGAAATCCACTTGTAGGCCAAATATTTGCTGTGGAATCTTGATACAGTGTATCTGGAATGCATTGAGAAACACAAGAGAATGAAATTAAAAAACAAAAGAATGCTGTTATTATTCTAAGCATATGACAAGTACTATGATAGCAAATCTACAAAATAATCTTTTAGTATCCCCTGAATAATAGCGATAGTTTATAGAGCAACTTACTGAAAAGGTGATAGTCAATGAGAGTAGAAATTCCAAAAAGTGATAAAAAATATGCTCAATATTTTTTATAAATAAATACTTTATTCAAAGTATTATGAATATATAATAAAAAAGATTCCTTGATATCAAGGAATCTTTAAAAAGTGGTGCTACCAAGATTCGAACTAGGGACACAAGGATTTTCAGTCCTTTGCTCTACCAACTGAGCTATAGCACCAACTTATTTTGGATTGCAAATGTAACTTAATTTTTTATTTTGAGAAATATTTTATAACCTTTATATAAGAAATAAAACATTTGTAAATTTGAGGCTGTATTTATATTGATGAATTTAATAATAGACATAGGAAATACCCTAGTTAAATACGCAATCTTTAATGAAGATTTATTAATTGATATAGAAAAATCTTCAGTGGTTGATTTTGTGTTAATAAATCAGATGATATCTACAAAGAAAGTGAAGTCTGTAATTGTATCTTCCGTTAGAGAAGAAACAGATTGGAATCTTGGGGTTAACCCTATTATATTAAGTTATAAAACAAATTTCCCCATTAAGTTAAACTACCACACTCCAGAAACTTTAGGGAATGATAGAATTGCAAATGCTGTTGCTTGTTCCGTTCTTTATCCCAATAAAGATGTTTTAGTAATTGATGCGGGATCGTGTATTACAATGGATTTTATAGATAAAAACAAAGTTTACCATGGCGGTAGAATCTCTCCAGGGCTTAAAATGAGATATAGATCTTTACATGAATTTACTGCAAAACTCCCAAAATTGTGTATTAATCTGGAAAGTAAGGTTATTGGTCAGAATACAAATGAATCTATAGTATCAGGAGTACAACAAGGAGTTTTGTCAGAAGTAAATACAATTATTGATGATTTAAAGAAAGAAAATGAGGATTTGTTCGTTATTGTGACAGGAGGAGATACGTTTTTCTTTGAAAAGGAATTAAAAAATAGCATATTTGCAGACCGAAACCTTGTCCTTAAGGGACTTAATGAAATTTTAAAATATAATGCATAAGATAAAATATATATATCTAGTTATAAGTGTCTTTGTTAGTTTTGCCTCTATTTCCCAAATCTCAACAAATTCACCTTATTCCAGATTTGGATTAGGGTCATTAAGTGGGTCTGTTTCTCCTCAACAATCTGCTTTAGGAGGTGCTTCGGTAGTATATTTTAACTCTAACTCTATAAATTCTGAGAATCCTGCTACTTATTCTTCTTTCCAACCGAAATCCTTTTTGTTGTCAACTGCCCTATCTTCTTCTTCTCATAGATTTACGACGTATGACAAATCACAAAGAGAAAGCAGTACAAGTTTTAGTCATTTAGCAATAGGATTTCCTTTAACTCAATATATTTCAGTAAGTTCTGGTTTGCTTCCATATAGTTCTGTAGGATATCATTTAGATTATGATTCGTTGTATTCTGGTTTAGAAGACACTGTTTCAATTTCTTCTACAGGAAATGGTGGGTTAAGTAAATATTATTTAGGAACTTCCTTAAAGTTGCATAAAACATTATTTTTTGGAGTAAATGCAAATTATTTATTTGGGGGTTTAAGTAAAAATAAAACTGCAGATTTTAACAATACTACTATATTTAATGTCAGTTCAGTTGACCGAACAAATGTTACAGGACTTGTTTATGAGGCAGGTTTATTATTTAATACTGAAATTAGTGAAAATAAGTATATTGCAATTGCTGTAACCTACCAGAATAATTCAAATTTGAATGCAAAAAGAACTCTACTAGGGACAACCTATGAATTTGGTAATTCTCTAATAATAAAGGATACTTTTCAAAATGTATTACAAGATGCTTCTATCATTATACCATCAAAATTATCAGCAGGTTTTTCTTATTCTTCTGAAAAATTATTGTTACTGGCAAACTATTCTACCCAAAACTGGTCTGAGTATCAACTTTCTGTTGATGGTATTGTTGGTGAAGAAGATAATTTAGAGAATAGTGTTTGTTTTTCTGGAGGTTTACAATATACCCCAGATTATAATGCTCATAATAAATATTGGAAAAAGATACAATATAGAATTGGAGGGAGGTATCATAAAACCTACCTTAGTTTGAGAGATAATCAGCTAACAGAAAAATCTCTTACTATGGGAGTAGGTATGCCTGTAAAAAGAACAAATACATTTTATAATTTCTCTATGGAATTTGGGGAGCAAGGTACAACAGAATCTAATTTAATAAAAGAACAATTTCTCAGATTTACATTTGGAGTAACTTTTAAAGGAATCTGGTTTGTAAAAAGAAAATATGATTAATAAAACAATAAAACAATAAAACATGATTAAAAGATTAGGCATAATTATAACTCTATTTGGGATCGTATTAACTGTTCAGGCTCAATCAGAATGTGAGACTGATTACGCGATATTTAGAAACGAGTATAAACTAAAGAATTATGATGAGGCATTAAAATCTTGGAGAAAAGTATTTGTAAATTGTCCTTCATTTAATCAAAACACTTTCGCTAATGGTCCTAAAATGTATCATTATAGAATAAAGCAGGATAAAGAAAATAAGCTTGCTTATTTAGATACTTTACTTACTATTTATGATAGAAGAATAGAGATTTTTGGATCGGAAGAAAAAGTATTAGGAAGCAAAGGTGTTGATTTATTAAAATATGACCCAAGTAGATATATTGAAGCATACGAAATGTTGAAAATATCTGTTGATGCTATGGGCACTTCGTCACTTCCTACGGTAATAGTATCTTATTTTAAGTCATTAATAAAACATGAAAAATCTGCAGAAATAATTTCCAAACAAGATATTTTAGATGCATATGTGGTGGTATCAGATATTGTCTCATATAATCTAACAAATAATCAGAAATATGCTAAATATTATCAAACAGCACAAAAAAATATAGAGAATATGTTTACTCCGTACGCTTCTTGTGATGATTTAATATTGGTGTTCGAATCCAGATTAGAGGATGGCAATCCTAGTTTAAGCTTGTTGAAAAAGATAACTTCTCTATTAGACAAAAAAAATTGTACAGATAATGAGGTGTTTTATACTGCAGCTACGAAACTTCATGAGTTAGAACCAACAGCATCTTCAGCTTATGATATGGGAAATACAAGTCTTGCAAAGAAAAATTATTCTGAAGCAATAACTTATTTTAATCAAGCAATTGAATTAGTAGAGGATGAATCTATTAAAGCTTCTTATTACTTAAAACTAGCATATGGATTTCAAATGACAAAGTCATATTCTCAAGCAAGATCAGCAGCTACAAAAGCATCAGATTTGAAGCCAGATTGGGGGGAACCTTATTTAATATTAGGAGATATTTACGCTTCTTCTGCTAGTAGTTGTGGTTCGTCAAGTCTAGAACAACGATCTGTTTACTGGGTTGCTGTTGATGCTTATAGTAAAGCAAAGAGTCTTGATAATTTGCTTGCAGAGAAAGCAAACAAAAGAATTTCTACTTGGTCAAAACAATTTCCATCTAAAGAGGATTGTATTTGGGAGGATTTAGAAGAAGGAACTACATATAAGGTTGGTTGTTGGATTGGTAGATCAACTAGAGTAAGAACGAGAGATTAATAATTTGAATCGGTTCAGTTTTTATATACTTTTCTTAATTTACTTTTCCTCCTGTGAGAATTCTAAAGAAAATATAATCAATTTTATTTCCTCTGAGGAGCTTCCTTTAGAAGAGTTGACGCATTCTGAGATTATGTATACTGAAAATGGTATCATAAAGGTAAAGATAATGTCAAATAAAATGCAGAGGTTTGTAAATGATGAAGATAGAGTAAAACTTTTTGATGGGGTACATTTTGATTTTTATAGACTTGATGTTGAAAATCAGAAGTCTGTTTTAACATCTGAAATTGCAATTATAAATAATACAACTAATATTATGAAGGCTAGTCAGAATGTAATTTTAAAATCTTCTGATAATAAAGAGCTTTTAACAGAAGAGCTTATTTGGGATAAAAATAAAGGTTTGATTTATACTGATCTAGAAGTTGTAATTAGGACTGAAGATGAAATAATCTCTGGTATTGGTTTTGAATCTACCCCAGATTTTACAGAATATCAGATTAAACAAGCAAAAGGAATATTTAGTATTAATAAATAAAGTATGTCATTTACAATTGTAATAATAACTCTTTTACTGTCTGCATTCTTTTCGGGAATTGAGATTGCATTTGTTTCTTCCAACAGATTAAAACTAGAGTTAGATAAATCTTCTGGTTCATTTGTTGCAAGAATACTCTCTATTTTTTCTAATGCTGAGCCTAATTTTATTGCAACAATGTTAGTTGGAAATAATATTGCATTAGTAATCTTTAGTATATCTATGACAGACTTATTAAGTCCATCTTTAGATTTTATAACTTCAGATTTATTGTTATTATTAATTCAAACAGTTGTTTCAACAGTTATAGTCCTAATATCTGCAGAGTTTATTCCAAAGGTAATCTTCAGGATAAATCCTAATTATATGCTAAAGTTATTTTCTATTCCTCTTGTAGTATTTTACTTTGTTCTATCCCCAATAGTATTTATCATGTTGTTTATCTCAGGGTTTGTTATGAAATATATTTTCAGATTAAAGAAAGAACAAGTAAATCAGGTTTTTAGTAAGGTAGATCTTGATGAGTATCTTGATAGTTTAACTCAAAATATCGAGAATGAGGTAGTTTTGACTTCAGAAGTAGAAATGCTTCAGAATGTATTGGAGCTTTCTAGTATCAAAGTAAGAGAGTGCATGGTTCCCAGAACAGATATGAGTGCTATAAATATAAAATCTACTACAGCAGAACTTAGAAATTTATTTATTGAAACTAAGTTTACTAAGATTCCTGTATTTAAGGATAATATTGATAATATTATTGGGTATGTACATTCCTCAGATTTATTTAAAAAACCTCTTACTATTAAATCGATAATGTTACCTATTCCTATTGTTACTGAGAGTCTAGCGGCAAATGAGATGTTAAATACATTTATTAATAAAAACAAAAGTATTGCATTGGTAGTAGATGAGTTTGGAGGAACGTCAGGATTGGTTACAATTGAAGATGTTACGGAGGAGATTGTTGGTGAAATTGAAGATGAACACGATCAAGATGATATTATTGATGAAAAAATATCTGATAATGAATTTTTATTTTCTTCAAGAATGGAAGTTGACCAGATTAACGATAAATATAATTTACAACTTCCAGAATCAGAAGAATATGAAACTATTGCAGGATTCGTATTGACTTTAAATGAGGATATACCAGAAAAAGATGAGGAAATTGAATTTGAAGATAAGTTATTTATAGTAGATTCAGTTGATGAGAAAAGTATCCAACTTATCCGTGTCTTAATCAAATAAATAGCTATTTATCTATTTTCATAACTCAAATAACAATTGTATATTCGCAGACTAATTTTTAATTTAATTATAAGAATATGGCAGTTTTAGGAAAAATAAGAGAAAGAGGTCTTTTGTTAATCTTTGTTGTAGGAGGAGCTCTTGTTGCATTTATACTTACCGAATTTATTAATAGTAGAAGTTCCGGACCAAGAGAAGAAGGTACTGTAGGAAGTATTTATGGTGAAGACATTATGCCAAATGAATTTTCTGAGGCTTTAACATTAATAAAAAATACTCAACAATATCAGAATTACCAGGAAGGTCAGCAAATGAGTATTGCTTGGGATAAGTTAACTCAAGATAAAATTATAAATTCTCTTACAGAAGATTTAGGAATCAGTGTATGTAGTAAAGAGGTCTATGAATTTGAAACAGGTAATATCAATGCCAATAACGTGTCTCCTCACTTTTCGAATGTTTTTATGAATCAGGAAACCCGACAATTTGATAGAAATCTGGTAGATAATTGGCTGGACAATTTTGATAATCTTACTCCAGATAATAGAGAATTTTTCTTAAATGTAGAAAATGAAGCGATAAAAACTAGATTTAGTCAAAAATATCAAAACCTTATTGAAAAAGGTATGTATACTACAACTCAAGAAGCGGTCAAAGTATTAAATTCAAGAGTTCAAAATGCTTCTGTAAATTATGTTTCTATCCCATTTACTACTATAGAAGATATTGAAATATCAGAAGAAGAAGTTACAGAACATTATAATAATAACATAGATGATTATCAGAATGAAAAAGAAACTAGGAATGTAGAGTATGTTACCTTTACAGTACTTCCTTCGTCTGAAGATGATGCCTCTGTTAGAGATGAAATGGTTTCATTATCTAATAAGTTTAAAATTTCAGAAAATGATGAGTTGTTTGCAGCAAGGTATACATCTGAATTAATTGAAGGTTTCCCTTATTTAAAAAAAGAAGATGTAACTGACCCCAAATTTACTGAGTTATTAACTAAAGAATTAGGTGATGTTTCAGGTCCTTATAAGTTAACTAATGGTAGATACAGATTATCAAAATTATCTGACATAGCAGATAGAGCAGATTCTGTTGAAGCAAGGCATATTTTATTAACTTTAGATACTCTTACAGCAGATACAGCTAAAACAATTTTAAGAAATATAAGAAAGCAAGTAAAGGAAGGTAAAGATTTTGGAGTATTAGCAGGAAAATATTCAGAAGATAAAGGATCTGCTATAAAGGGTGGAGATTTAGGTTGGTTTACAGAAGGACAAATGGTAACTGAATTTAATGATGTTTGTTTCTCTTCTAAAGTGGGAGATTTAAGAATTGTAAGAACTCAATTTGGAGTTCATTTAATTCAAATAACAGGTGTGAGTAAATTAACTACAAAATATAAAATTGTCCACATTGATAAAGATGTATTACCAAGTGCTGAGACAAAAGATTTTTATTATGCGCAAGCAAATAATTTTATAAATTCTGCAAATAATAAGCCATCTGACACATCCTTTTCTTCATTTGCTGAAAGCCAAAATCAATTAGTTAGAGAAGATGTAAATGTAGATAATATGAAATTTAACATTGCTGCACTACCAAACTCTAGAGAAATTGTAAAATGGATGTTTGATGCTAATGTTTCTGACATATCAAATTCAATTTATACTTGTGGAGATAATTATGTAGTTGTGAGTCTTTCAGGAATTAATGAATCAGGTGATAAGAGTTTGGAATCTGTAAGAGATCAGGTCACTCAAAGTTTACAGTTAGATAAAAAGTTAGAATCAATAAAATCTAAGATTACAGATGGATCTACATTAGAGTCTATTGCAACCCTTTTCGTTTCAGAAGTAAAAACAGTTGAGGGGGTGAATTTTGATAATACAAATGTTAAGGGTTTAGGCAACGTAACAAGCTTTGTTGGTGTCTCAAGCTCAATTGATTTAAATAAAATATCTTCTGTTTTCAGAGGAAATAATGAAGCATATGTTTTATCAGTTTCTTCAAGATTAGAGCCATCAATAACAGAAGCAAATAGTTCTCAAAAACAAGCAATACAAACTTCTATTTCTTCTGGTGTATTCTTTAATACAGTATTTAAGGTTTTAAAAGAAAAAGCTAATATTGTAGATGAAAGAATCAGGTATTATTAGATTATAATTTATATTAACACAAGACTTCTACTGAAAAGTAGGAGTTTTGTAGGTTATCTCAGAATATCCATTCTGTAAGAATTAAGGTTTAGAAATATAAATAGTAGTATAGTAAAAGAAAGTAATGATGAACCTCCATAACTCATAAAAGGAAGTGGAATACCAATAGTAGGAGCAAGCCCAATAGTCATTCCTAAATTTATGAGTAGATGTGTGAATAAGATACAAGCAACACTATATCCATATACTCTACAGAATTGAGATTTTTGTTTCTCAGATAGATAAATGATTCTTAATAATAAAGCTCCAAAAGTCATCAAGAAGAATAAACTTCCTACAAATCCCCACTCTTCTCCTACAGTACAAAAAATAAAGTCAGTACTTTGTTCAGGAACAAAGTCAAATCTGGTTTGAGTTCCATTTAAAAAACCTTTTCCAAGAAAGCCTCCAGAACCAATTGCAATTTTAGATTGAATAAGATTGTATCCAGATCCTAAGGGGTCAAATTCCTTTCCTAGTAAAATATTTATTCTTTCAATATGGTGTGGTGATAGAAGATTATTATAAATATAATTGGTGCTAAATATTACTCCATTTGATATAAGAGTTATAATTGTAGAAATTTTAAGACTTCTAACTCTATTTGATGAACTTAAAAATATGATAACAATCAATAAGGTCACAATGATTGATAATATCCATGGAGTAATTAATAAGGAAAATAATGCTAAAGCAAATAGAACTAACCCAACAATTAATACATTCCCCGATAATCCTTCTCTATAAAAAACTAAAATAAATGACGTAAATACTAGAGCAGTGCCTAAATCATTTTGTAAAATAATTAAAATAAAAGGAACAAGTAAAACAAGATAACTTTTAGCCATAGATTTAAAAGAGTATTTATTTTGTTTGTTTAAGCTAAACATCTTAGATAATGCTAACGCAGTTCCAAATTTTGCAAACTCGGAGGGTTGTATTTTAAAACTTCCTATTCTAAACCATGATGTAGCACCACCAGTAGAGTCAGAACTAAAAAGTATTACAATTAAAAACACGACTATAATTCCATAGAATAGAAATGCGAGAGAGTCAAAGAAACTCCAGTCAATAATCAGAATTACAAATCCCACAAATAATGAAATTCCAATAAACAATAGCTGTTTTCCGTATTTTGTATTGAGATCAAAAATGGAGTTTGTTATATCATCATTATGCATTGACGCATAGATGTTAATCCATCCAAAAAAGACCAATACTAGATAAAGTAGAATGCTGATACTATCTATTTTTCCAAATATTTCTGCAGTACGTCTCATTTTATCTTCAGTAAATTTCCATTAATCATTTGACTTTCTAATCTTTTATTAGAGGTACCCCCTTTAAGGTATTTCTCAATAATAAGTGTCGAGATTGGAGCGGCCCAAGAGGATCCCCATCCTCCATTTTCAACATATACAGCAATTGCAATCTTCGGGTTATCTTTTGGAGCAAATGCAATAAATATTGAATGATCTTCTCCATGAGGGTTTTGTGCAGTTCCTGTTTTCCCACAAATATCAAGACCCTCTACCTTGGATAAGATTGCTGTTCCGTCTTCATGTGTTAATGCTAATTCCATTCCATCAATTACGGTTTCATAATGGGTTGGAGAAATAGAGGTGTATGTTTTCTTCAAGAATTTTTTTGGAATAGTATCCTTTTCTATTTTTTTTATAATATGTGGTGTGATGTAATAACCTCTGTTTGCGATGGTGGCAGATAAATTAGCCATTTGTATTGGTGTTACTAATAATTCTCCTTGTCCAATAGACATTGATATTATTGTTGACGATTTCCATCTATTTTTCTTATAATATCTATCATAATATTCAGAATCAGGTATAAAACCTTTTGTGCCAGAAGTAAAATCATTACCTAAATAATTACCAAAACCAAAACTCTCTACATGTTTTTTCCATATCTCATATCCTTCATAAATACTGTTAAACGAATTAAAATACTCCTCCCAAAGATTACAGAAGTAGGGATTACATGAAGTTGCAAGTGATGTTGTTAAATTCACATATGGGTTGTGTTCATGACATCTAACATGCTTATTATTTCCATATTCAAATGATCCATCACAAAAATAACTTTGGTTTTTATCTAATTTTCCTTCTTGTAATGCAATTAAACTATTCACTAATTTTAATGGAGAAGCAGGAGGATAAGTTCCATTTAGAGCCCTATTAAATAATGGTTTGTTTGTATTATTGAAGAGATTAGAGTAATGTTTAGATCTATCCCTACCTCTCATATAGTTAGGATTATAGTTAGGAGATGTAACAAGAGTTAAGATTTCCCCTGAACTAGGTTCAATTACAACAATTGAGCCGATTTTGTTTTGCATAAGCATCTCCCCATATTTTTGAAGATGTATATCTAAGGTAGTGGTAATATTCTTCCCATGTATTGCTAATGTATCGTGTGTTCCATTATTAAAACTACCTTGTGAGGTGTTATGTGCGTCTACTAATATCATTTTCATTCCTTTCTCTCCTCTTAGCTGAAGTTCATAGGACGATTCTATTCCGGTTTTCCCTTCAAGATCTCCTTTTGTATAATATTTTTGCTTTACTTTTTCTTCATCTACTTCTCCTAAATATCCAATAGCATGTGCAGCAGCATTAATTGGGTAATCTCTAGTAGTATTTACTCTAACATAAAATCCATTAAATTCATTTAAGGATTCTTGTATTTTATGAGCGTAAGCGGTGTTTAATTGTTTTGAAAATACACTTTCTTTATATTTAGAGTAGATAGTAGCTTCTTGTAGTTCTCTTCTAAATTCTTCAATATCTAATCCTGTAAGACGGCATAATTTTAGAGTATCTAATGGTGTCACTTCTTTTGGAATTACCATTAAATCATAAGATGCAATATTAGAAACTAATAACTCTCCATTTCTGTCATAAATAAGGCCTCTTGCGGCTTGTTGTGCCTCAAACCTTATAGCATTGTTTTGTGCGGAATATTTATATTTAGAATTTATAACTTGAATGTAAAAAAGCTTTAAAAGAAAGATAAGAATAACAATTATGAAAATTCCTTTAATAATTTGTTGTCTTCCTTGTAATTGCACCATTTTTACTCAGTAGTTTTAAATGAAAATAATTGAAAAATCAGAATAATAAGATACGTTATAATTGAACTTAAAAAAATCTTAAAAATTAAAAACAGGATTCCACTACTTGAAAAATGGTCTAGTAAAAATAAAAACGAATGATGTATAAGAATTATAGATAGTGCATATATGCTAAAGGTTTTGAATCCTAAAATTTGAAGACTTAATCTATCTTTTTCATCAATAGAATTCTTAGCAATTATGACTCTTTGAAGGTAAGGAGTTAAGAAAGATACAAATACTAAAGAAGAAGAATTTAATCCTATATTTCCTTCAAATAAATCCAATAAAATTCCAATAAGGAATGAGAAGATTAATAGAAACCATCGTTCTGTATCTTGAGGGAGTGTTATAATCAAAACTAAATATACTAAAGGGTTGATAAAGTTGACAAATTGTATATTATTCAGAATTAATACTTGAATGAGTACAAAAACTGGAACAAGCCATATATATGACGTAATATATTTCATATTATAAATTTTCCTTTTCTAATTTATCTAATGAGTTAATAATATATACATTCTTTATTTTATTCATATCGTTAATGAACCGAATTTTTATTTTATATAATCCATTTTCACTCCCTTTTTTGTAAGATGTAATTGTCCCAATATTGATACCAGAAGGAAATATTGAACTATATCCATTTGTCTGAATTGTATCTCCAATATTTATGATTACATGATTAGGTATGTCGCTTATCTCAGCAGTCATGTAATTATTAGATGTCCATTTTAAAGATCCATTCTGATTACTTTTTAAATGCATAACACTAATAGATGATTTACTATTCAATATAGAGATTGCTTTTGAATAATTTAAAGAGGTAGAATTTACTATTCCAATTACTCCATTTTCTGCCATTATTCCCATTCCTATTTTGACTCCATCTAACTCACCTTTATCTAAAGTTAGATAATTATCTTTTTTAAAGATAGAATTGTTTACTATTCGAGCATTTGTAAATTCAAATAATTGTGGATTTGAATTTTTTTCTGATTTACTTAGTATTGAATATAATTTTGCATTTTCTCTTTTTAAGTATTTATTTTCTTCATTTAAATACAGGTATTTGTTAAAATTCGAATAATAAGAATACATTGCTCCAGTATATTCTTGAGTAAATGACAACAACCTGCTTTTTTGAAATTTATGATTCGAAAAGAAAAGGAATAAAGCAAAGGATTCTATTAAAATGAATAATAGAATAAAATGATATTTCTTTATAAATCGAAATAAATTTCTCATTATTTAAGTTTACTGAATTAGGAAGGAGAAGTCAGATGTGTTTTTTAGTGCAATTCCTGTTCCCCTTGCTACTGCTCGTAAAGGATCTTCCGCTACATATACAGGTAATTTTGTTTTTTGTGATATTCTTTTGTCCAATCCTCTTAACATGCCTCCTCCTCCAGTAAGATATAATCCTGTATTGTATATATCGGCAGAAAGAGCAGGAGGAGTTGTGAACAATGCATTCATAATTGCAGCTTCTATGGCTTCAATAGAATTATTTAATGCATTTGCAATTTCTTTATAAGTTACCACTACTTCTTTTGGAATACCATTCATTAAATCTCTACCATGCACAGCAAAGTTTGGTGGTGGGTCTTCTAATTCGGTCATTGCAGATCCAACATTAATTTTGATTTTCTCAGCCATATTATCTCCGATAGCAATGTTGTATCTGGTTTTCATGTAGTTTTTGATGTTGTTTGTAAACTCATCCCCAGCGACCTTTATGGATTTGTCAGTTACAATCCCTCCTAAAGAAATAACAGCAATTTCTGTTGTTCCACCTCCTATGTCAATAACCATATTCCCTTCTGGCTCCATTACATCAATCCCAATCCCAATAGCTGCGGCCATTGGCTCATGTATTAACCAGACTTCTTTCGCTCCTGCGTGTTCTGCAGAATCTAACACAGCTCGTTTTTCCACCTCAGTAATCCCTGAAGGTATACATATAACCATTTTTAAAGCTTGTGGAAATAGTGTCTTTTTACGATTTATCATTTTAATAAAACCTCTTATCATCTGCTCTGCAGAATGAAAATCAGCAATTACTCCATCTTTTAAAGGACGAATAGTTGTAATCCCTCTATGCGCTCTCCCATGCATTTGCCTAGCTCTCTTGCCAAACGCTATAACTTCATCACTTTTCAAATCCTTGGCAACAATAGAAGGTTCATCGACCACAACTTTATCGTTATGGATAATTAGAGTATTTGCAGTGCCTAAATCAATAGCAATTGCTTCTGTCATGAAGTCAAAAAATCCCATAGTTTTTATATTTTAATGTTTAAAATGCCTGAGTCCTGTAGTAACCATTTTCATATTATTATTATTACAGAACTCAATTGATAA
>MDSW01171254.1_pt1 | contig 15208 bp, 8 predicted proteins | sample 811171 | NCBI WGS metagenome assembly MDSW01 (sample SAMN05326641, study PRJNA326480) | marine metagenome | isolation source: seawater | place: Atlantic Ocean: North West | collected 2012 | reverse complement strand
GGGGGGCGATGTATGTGTTCCGGGGGGACGACGAATCCGTTCCGTTCCGCGGACTCCGAGTGTTACGAAGGTGGGTACAGCGCGTAGATATGATATCGCCGCGACGCGCTCGCGCGCGCGCTCCACCACCGCGGCCTTCACCGCCTCACCCGCGCCTTCCGCGCCCGGACCTCGCCGCGCCTCTCGTCTCCGGCGCCTCGTTCCTCGCCGCGCCCCTGACGCCCCTCTGGCTCCTCCTCCCGCCCGCGCCCGCGCCGGCGGTTTGCTTTTGCGGCTTGGCGGCCCTCGCCGCGGCTCCGGCGCGTCCGCCGCCGCGCCCTCCCCGCCCTCCCCCCGCCCCCCCCCTCCCTCGTCCTCGCGCCGCCTGTCGCGCCACCTTCCTCGCGAGCGTCTCCTTGCGCTGCCTGGCGTCGGCGACGGCTTTGCTGCTCGTCGCCGAGTCCAGCGGCTGGCCGAGCTTGACGGCGACGTCGATCTCGTTGGCGAGGACGCGATCCTTCTTCGTGACGAGGTTCGTCACCTTCCCCGTCGCGCCCGCGCGCGCGGTCCGCCCGCTCCGGTGGATGTAGTCGATCGGGTTCATCGGGAAGTCGAAGTTCACGACGTGTTCGACCTTTCCCGCCTGCCCGCCGCCGAAATCCAACCCGCGCGCGGCGAGATCCGTGCACACCATGACAACGGCGGTGCCGCGTTGAAAATCGCCGTCGACGAATTTCCTCATGCTCGCCTGTCTCTGCTCCGACGTCATGTCCCCGTTGTACATCACCACGGGCAGTTCGCTCTCCTGCAGCGCGTACTCCACCGCCTGGCACGATCCCAGCGTGTTGCAGAACACCATCGTCTTCTTCGCGCCTCTGAAATCGCCGCTGACGATCTGCTCCACCACCGCCATCTTATCCACCGATCCCGGGCAGTCGACGAACCGATGCTTCAGATTCGGCGCCGACTTGTGCAGGCTCGGCGTGTCGATCACGTTGAGGTCCGGAAACTCCGCCCGGATCTCCTCCACGACCCTCTTGGACATCGTCGCGCTGACCACGACGCACTGCTTGACGCCGCTCGGATCCTTCTTCAGCGGCCTCAGAAGCCGCCGAATCTCCTCCCCGAATCCGGCTTCGAAGAGCGTGTCCGCCTCGTCGAGCACCACGTGCGTCACCGCGCTCGTGTGCAGATTCCCCTCCTCGATGTGCTTCACGAGCCGCCCCGGGGTGCCGACGACGACGTCCAGGGGGCGGTCCAGGTTGCTCCTCTGCGTCGCGAAGCGGTCGCCGCCGATGATGAGCTCCGAGCTGAACCTCGCGTGGTGCGAGACGAACTTGGCGACGCCGCGAACCTGCTCGGCGAGCTCGCGCGTCGGACCGACGACGAGCGCCTTCGGGCGCTTCGGCCTCGCGCGCGCGCCTCCGGACTCGCGCTCGGCGGCGCGGATGGCGTCGACGATCGGGAGGAGGTAGGTGAGGGTCTTGCCGCTGCCCGTGTGGGAGGCGACGAGGTGGTGGCCGCCCGCGCGGATCGCGGGGATGGCCGCCGCCTGGATCTCGGTCGGGGTCGCGAGGCCCATGGCGTCCGTCGCCGCGACGAGCTCGGGCGCCAGGCCGAGGTCCGCGAACCCGGAGGAGGGGGACGCGGGCTCGTCCGCGGCGGCGGCGCGCGGGATCGAGGCGGGGGGGGGTCGGGCGTGCGCGGCGGCGCGCGCGGTGGTGAGCGCGAACGGGGCGCGCGCGATGCGTCGCGCGAAGGAGGGGGCGCGCGAGCGCGACGCCGCCGAGGAGGCGCGCGCCGCCGAGGCGGCGGCGACGACGGGCGCGCGCGGGGGGGACGCGCCGGCGCCGGGTCCGCGCGCGGGGCGGAGACCGCCCGCCGCGGGCGCCGGGGCGCGGCGGGGGATCGGCGCACGACGCGCGGCGAAGGCGGCGTCCGCGCGGGGGGGCGCGCACAGCGACCACGCCAGCGTCGTCATGCTTCGGAGGATGCCGTCGCCGCGAATCGTGACCCGAGCGCGAAAAGCGCGAGCGCGCCGCCGCCCGCCGTCGCCGCGAGCGCGAGCGGCGCGCGGAACGCCCGGGGGCGCGGGCGAAGGCGCGGAGGGGCGCCGCGGGGGTCGCGAGGGGTCGCGGACGCGAGCGCGCGAGAGATGCGCCGAGAAGACGCGCCGGGGAGTGGCGAGCGCGCCCCGCGAGGGGCGCCGAAAGCGCCCCGGAACGCGTCGGAAACCTCAGGATAGAAAGGTCGCGGCGCCCGCGCGCCTGGTTTCGTCGTTCGCGCCAAAATTACCACGACGGCGCCCGGCGCGTGCCACATTCTCGGGGGGCACGCGCCACCGGCGACCCCCTCCGGGCGCGATGTCGAACCCCGGCGAGTCGTCCGCCGTCCTCCGCATCGAGGGCATGGTGTGCGGCTCGTGCACGGGGGCGGTGACGGCGGCGCTGCGGGGCGTCCCCGGCGTCCGCGACGTCGCCGTCTCCCTTGAGTCGAAAAGCGCGTTCGTGCGGTTCGACGCGTCCGCCTCGGTCGCGGCGCTCCGCGAGGCGGTCGAGGATTGCGGCTTCGACGTCGTGGACGCCGGCGCGGGCGGGCCCTCGGCGTCCACGCCCCCCGCCCGCGCCGTCGTCCACCTCGTCGTCGGCGGCATGTCCTGCCAGCGGTGCGCGGACTGGGTCGCCCGGGCGCTGCGCGACGTCGACGGCGTCGCCTCCGTCGCGGTCGATCTCGCGTCCCACCGCGCGACGGTGGAGATCGACGGAGACGTCTCCGCCGCCGCGCTCGCCCGCCGCGTCAGCGACACCGGGTACGCCGCCAAGATCGCGCGCGCGCCCGCGGCGTACCCCACCGCGAGCGCCGCGTCCTCCAGCGCTCGGCGTCCGGGTGCGTCCGCTCCGTCAGACGGCGAAGAGGCCTCGTCCCACTCGGCGTTCGCGCCGCTCTTGGACGACCGTCTCGCCGTCGACGGGGCGTCCTCCTCCGACCCCCCGCGCGCCGCCGCCGCCGCCGCGCGCACGGCGACGCTCCGCGTCACGGGTATGTCGTGCGCCTCGTGCGTGGCGGCGGTGGAGGACGCGATCCGCGCGGTCCCCGGCGTCGCGTCCGCGGACGTGAACCTCCTCGCCGAGACGGCGACGATACGCTGCGCCCCCGAGGAGGACGCGGGTTCGTCGTCCGGGGAGTTTTCTCATCCCGCGGCGGACCCCCGCGACGTCGCGGCGGCGATCCAGCGGCTCGGGTACGGCGCCGAGGTCGTGGACGCGACCGGCCTGGCGCTCCGCGTGGGCGGGATGGTGTGCGCGTCGTGCCCGCCGCGGATCGAGATGGCGATCGGGCGGCTTCGCGGCGTCACGCGCGTCGACGCCAACCTCCTCCTCGGGAAAGTCGTCGTGCAGTACGACGCGGGCGTCGTCGGCGCGCGCCGCATCAAAGCCGCCGTCGAGACGCTCGAGTACGAAGCGGCGCTGTGGGACGATGAGGACGCGGCGGCCAGCGGGGGTGTATCTTCGTCCGGTCTCGCGCGGAGCGGCGCCGGCCACGAGCGAGAGGCGCGGAGATACCGGCGCGAGTTTCTCCAATCGCTCGCGTGCGCCGGGCCGCTCTTCGTCCTCATGATGGTCCTCGACAAGATCCGCCCCGTCCACGAGGCGATGATGACGGACGTTCTCGGCGGCGCGCTGAAAAGCGGCGGCGAAGACCACCACGGATCGACCACGGACCACGGATCGACGACGCGCGTCGGCGGGTCGCTCCCCGCGATGCACCTGGTGAGTTGGATTCTCGCGACGCCCGTGCAGTTCGGCCTCGGGCGGCAGTTTTACGTTCGCGCGTGGAAGGCCTTGCGGCACGGGTCGGCGAACATGGACCTGCTCGTCGCGTTGGGCACGTCCGCGGCGTACGCGTACTCGGCGTACGTCGTGATGGCGACGATGTTCGCGCCGGGGCTCGTGGCTGGCGACGGCGCGCAGTTCTTCGAGACGTCCGCGGTGCTCATCTCGTTCGTGTTGCTCGGGAAGTGGCTCGAGGCGCGCGCGAAGGGGAAGACCGGCGACGCGATTCGCTCGCTCGCCGCGCTCCAACCCAGCGCCGCGGTGGTCGTCCGGTTGTCCGAGGCTCTCCAGCGCGACGCGGAGGCGCTCGCGAACGACCCGGGGTACGCCCGGGGGTACGCCCGGGGGTCCGCCGGGTCGGACGCGAGCGCGCGGTTCGTTCGCGACGCGCGTTTCGCGCCGCTCGCGTCCGCCTCTCGGGACGCGCCGAGCGCGCTGGACCGCGACGTGGACGTCGCTTTGCTCCAGCGCGGGGACGTCGCGCGCGTGTTCCCCGGCGCGAACTTCCCCGCGGACGGTCGCGTGTTGGTCGGTCGGACGAGCGCGAACGAGAGCGCCGTCACGGGCGAGTCGATGCCCGTGGAGAAGGGCCCCGGCGACGCCGTCGTCGGCGGCACCGCGAACGAGGGCGGCGCGGTTTTGGTCCTCGCCACCGGCGTCGGCGCGGACTCGATGCTGGCGAAGGTGTGCAAGCTCATCGAGGACGCGCAGGTGCGCAAGGCCCCGATCCAGGCGTACGCCGATCGCGTCAGCGGCGTCTTCGTCCCCGGCGTCGTGGCCATCGCCACCGTCGCGTGGATCGCGTGGTTCTGCGCGGCGACGCTCGACGCGCTTCCGAGCTCGTGGACCGAGCGGGAGGGCGACTTTTTGTTTGCGTTTTTGTTCGCCGTGACGGTGCTCGTCATCGCGTGCCCGTGCGCGCTCGGCCTGGCGACGCCGACGGCGGTGATGGTCGGCACGGGCCTGGGGGCGAGGATGGGCATCCTGATCAAAGGCGGCGCGCCGCTCGAGACGGCGCACGCGGTGACGCGCGTCGTCTTCGATAAGACGGGCACTTTGACCCTGGGGGAGCCCAGGGTGACCCGCACGCGAACGTTCGATCGCGCGCGGGCGGAGGCGCGCGAGATCCTCAGGCTCGCGGGGAGCGCGGAGGCGATGAGCGAACACCCCATCGGGCGCGCCGTCGCGAGGGCGGCGCGCGAGGCGGCGGAGGCGGAGGACGCGCGCGCGGCGCCTCTGACGCCGGCGGAGACGTTCACGGCGTCGCCCGGGTTGGGGCTGACGTGCGTCCTCGCGGACGGCGCGATCGTCTCCGTCGGGAACCCTCGGTTCATGGCCGAGCTCGGCGTCGCGATGCGAAGGGAACACCTCGAGGCGGTTCGCGAGGAGGAGGAGCGGGGGCAGACGGTCGCCGTCGTGAGCGTCTCGAGCGTCGGCGGCGGCGCGCCTCCTCTCCCTCTCGGCCTCGTGTGCGTGAGCGACCCCACGCGCCCCGAGGCGAGGGCCGCGGTGGCGGCGTTGACCTCCCGCGGCGTCGCGACGTCGCTCGTGAGCGGGGATAACTGGCGCGTGGCGCGCGCGGTGGCGGCGTCGGTGGGTATCCGCGACGTGACGGCGGAGGCGCTTCCCGCGGATAAGGTGGAGGCGGTGCGCTCGTCGCAGGCGCGGGGCGAGGTCGTCGCCGTCGTCGGGGACGGCGTCAACGACGCCCCCGCGATGGCGCAGGCGGACCTGGGGATCGCCGTCGGCGCGGGGACGGACGTCGCCATGGAGGCGGCGGGGGTGGTGCTGGTGCGGTCGAACCTGCTCGACGTCGCGTGCGCGCTGGAGGTTTCGAGGGTCACGTTCCGAAGGATCCGAATCAACCTCTTCTTCTCCCTCGCGTACAACGCCCTCGGCGTGCCCGTCGCCGCGGGCGCGCTCTACCCGCTGACGCGCGTCAGGCTGCCGCCGGAAGCCGCCGCGCTCGCCATGGCGCTGAGCTCCGTGTCCGTCGTGCTGAGCTCGCTGAGCCTCGCCGGGTACGAGCCGACCGTGGGGAGCGCGAGCGAGGCGAAGAGACGACGCGCGGAAAGCGCGCCGCCGGGGGACGTCGAGATTGAGATGACGCCGTGAGAAGGCGCGAGGGGTTCGTACGTCGCGACGAGCGCGCGGACCGTACGAGTAGACTATAGGACTATAGGGTACGAGTAAACTCTAGCTACTAGTCTGTATCGACGCGTATCATCACTCACGCTTCTCCTTCGCTTCTCTTTTCGTTCATTTGCGCGCCGGTGTCGTCCGCCCACGCGGCGCCCCCCTCGAACGCGTCGTCCGCTCTGTAATCCCAGTCCGCGCCCTCCCACTTGGCGGCTCGGTCGCGGCACACCGCGGGCTCCGTCGGGCGCCACATGCTGTCCCTCCACGCCTGGTACTTCGACCGCTCCTCCTCTTCGAGCTCGTCCCACGTCTTGTTCGTCGGGTACCGGTGCGCGTTGGCGAGGGAGACGTTTTTCTCGTGGAGGCCCGCGAGCCTGAGCGCCTCGGGGAAGCCCCTCTCGACGAGATCCGTCGCCCTCGCCTTGAGCGTCCGCGCGAACGCGAGCTCCAGGAGGCCGAACTCGCTCTGAATCTCCGCCGCGCTCGTCCTCGCGAAGTGCGTCAGGCACCGCTCGAGCTGCGGCTTCAGGCGCACCTCCCCGCTCGGCCCGACGTGGCACCGGTAATCCAGCGACCCCAACCGGTTTTTACAGTACTTGGACCGCCGCAGACGCCACGACTCCATCGTCCCCGGGAGGAAGAGGCTGGACACCGCGCACTCGCGCCCGGGCTGGCGGCCCGAGAAGACCTGCTCGCCGAGCAAGTTATCGTTATCGATGAGCCGGATGTTCGCCGCCTCGTCCACGAAGACGTTCTGCGTGTGCCGATCCCCCGCGCAAAAGACGAAATCGAACAGCGCCGCCTCCACCACCTGCGCGCTCGGAATCTCCATCAGCACCCCGGGGCCCTCCTCGCCGCCGCACAGAGCGCTGAGCGCGATCCCGTCCGCGGGGCTCGAGAAGATGCCCAGCTGATCCAGCGGCACGGGGTCCGGGTGCACGTTCCAGGGGTCCAGCGGCAAACCCGCGGGCGCGACCCCGGTGACGTGCGCGACCCACGATCGGGTGGAGACGCGCTCGAGGCCGCAGAAATCGCTCAGGCGCTGCAGCGAACGCGTGTTGGCGACGAGACGGTCCTCCGCCGGCCGAGGAGCGCCCTTCTCGCACACCGTGGAGTGCCGCGGGAGCCCCGGGATGCACACGAACTTCACGAACGGCCGCTTACCGTCGCCCAGGTCGGCGCGGATGACCGTCGCCGCCGACGCGCCCGTGTCCCGCTTGGCGGGGACGTCGCGCAACCGCTTCAGGCTGTACGTCTCGTCGATGGCGCCGAGACGGCCGAGATCGCACGCGCCGCACGCGCCGTGGCCGCGGCAGTCCGCGCCCGCCTGCGCCGCGAGCGAGGCCGCGCCCCAGTCGACCGAGCACCCGTCGCACGCGGCGCAGTGAGGGTGGGAGGCGTTCGCGGAGGAGGAGGCGCGCGCGAGGATCCCGGCGTTGTCGACGCCGCCGTTCAGGCTGCGGTTCGCCACCGGCTCGTCCTCCTCGGGCGCGACGTCCGTCAGGCGCGGCGCGCGAGACCCGGTCGCGCCCGCCGAGGCGGCGTCCGAGCTCCAGGCGTCCACCGCGGCGTCCACCGCGGACGGCGCGGCGTCCCACCCCGTGCCCGCGCCGGGGCCGGGGACGACGCGGTACGCGGGGTCGTCCACCGGGATCTCGTGGAACTTGTCCACGGGGTGCGCGCTCCCGGCGGCCGCGAACGCCGCCGCGAGCACCGCCGCCGCGAGCGCGCGCGCCCGAAGCCGCGACATCGCGCGAGCGCGCGAGGGATTCCGACCCGCGCGAGCGCGGGCGCGTCTGCGACCGCGGTCGTCGAGCGATCCGAGGCCAGACGGTGAAGCGCGAAGGAGCCGGCGTCAACTCCGTCACAGAGATACGACGAAGATTTTGATGACCGGCGATCAGTGACGGCAGTTGCCGCTCAGTGTCGCGCTCTCACGCGACGTTCGTTCACAACGACATGGGCGCGAAGGTCCTCCTCTTCGGCGCTTCCGGCAAAACCGGTCGGTACGTCGCGAAGTTCGCGCTCGACGCCGGCCACGACGTCATCGCGTTCGTCCGCGACCCCGACAAGCTCCGCTCGGTCCTGGTCGAGGTGGGCGTCGACCCCGCGCTGGTGGATGCGCGCGTGACGATTCTCCGAGGCGAACTCACCGATCTGGACTCGGTGCGAAGCGCCGTTCGCGACGGCGGTCTCTCGCGCGACGCCGGGGACGTCATCGTCTTCTGCGCGGGAAAGCCGAAATCGTTCGCCCTCGTCGCTGGAGCGCCGATGCTCCTGCCCGCGGTGCGAGCCATCGCGGAGACGATGCGCGAAGTCGGCCTGAAGCGCATCCTCATCCAGACGGGCGCCATGTCCCTCGACGGGAGACTGCGCCGGGACCCGTCCTACCGCGCGAAACGCTTCATGACGTTCTACATGTCGCCGCTGCTGTGCATCAAGGACATGGTCGTGGACAACTGGGCGCTCACCCCGTACGTGCACACGGAGATGATGGACCTCGAGTGGATCGTCACGCGGCCCGGCCCGCTCGCGGAGACGCGGTCGAAAAACACGGAGAAGAAGGCGCTCGGCCCCGCGTCGAGCGACGCGTTCACGGCGTACGTCGACGTCGGGGAGTGGACGGCGAAGGCGGTGTTCGACGCGGACCTGGTGCATACCGCGCCGATACTCGCGTACGTGGGAAGAAAGTAGAGGCGAGAGGAGTGGCGAGAGGAGTGGCATCGGAGAGGAGTGTCATCGGAGAGGAGTGTCATCGGAGCATCGCGTAAGAGCATCGGACGCGCGGCGAAGATCAAGCATTCAACACCGTGAAGTGACGAGCGTTTCGAACTTGATTAAATCCTTGAAGGCCGACCCGACGCGCGCGTTGTTGCCGTTTACTTGCGCGCGTCCGTCGGAACGTCGCTCGGTCCGAGGACCCCCGCCACACGCCGCGGCGCGCGTCCGGGTCGCGGCTCTCGGCTGAGCGGCGCGCGCGTCGCGCGGCGTCCCCTTCGGCGACGCTCCGCGCGGTTCGGCCCCCGGCGCGCTCGTCGCGCGCGCCGGGGCACGCGCGATGGCGCCGCCGACGCGTTGGCAGCAGAAGAAACTCGACGACGCGCGCGCGCTCGAGCGTCGCAAGGCGGAGGCGCGCGAGGCGAAGGAGGCGCGCCGGCGCGAGCTCGCGTTCGACGACGCCGCGTCGGCGGCGAGGGAGATTCGCCGCCGGAACGCCGCCGCGCGCGAGAGGCGCGACGACCGCGGGAGACGCCCCGAGGGACCCGCGGTCGCGGAGGAGGACCTCACCCCGGGCGAGGCCATGGCCGCGCTCGAGGACGTCCCCCTGGCGCCGCCGCCGCTCGACGCGGCGCGCGACCCCTCGCTCTCCTCGGCGCCGCCCCGCGACGATGCGAACGCCGCCGCCGCGCGCCCGGACCCGCTCGCGCCCCGAGAATACTTCGACGACGCGCTCGGCCGGCGACGCCGCGTGAGCCGCGGCGGGGGCGCCGCCGAGGCGAACGCCCGGGGGGACTTGGCCCCTGATGAGGCGGAAAAAAACGCCGACGGGACATCGCCCGACGACGAACACGCCGCCGCGGAGACGAACGCCCAGTCTCTCCTCGCGGCGGCGCTGACGCGCGCGGCGAACGCGGAGCGAGCGCTCGGCGAGGCGCTCCGACGCGCGACCGTCGCGGAGCGCCGCGCGGACGCCGCCGAGAAGCGCGCCGCCGTCGCCGAGAAGCGCGCGATGCTCGTGCGCGGTGGAGGGTTGGGGGAGGCGGGCATGCCGCCCCCGCCCGACTGGCTCGCCGCGACGTCCGTCGACGACCCGATCGGGACTTCTGCAGACGATCCGATCGGGACGTCTGCAGACGACCCGATCGTCGCTTCCGTCGACCCGATGCCTTCAGACTCGCGGCCTTCGGTCGCGGCGCCTCCGTCGGTCGCTCGGGACCCGGACCCTCCGGACCCTCCCCCCGCGGCGACCCTGGGTCCGTCGACGGCGCTTCCCCCCCGCGGGGAACCGACCTTCGAACGACCTTCGAACGACCCGCGCGATGTCGACACCGACGACACCGACGACGACGACGCGCGCCGGGCGACCGACGGCGCTGGTATCGACACCGGCGCGGGCGCGGGTTTCGGCTCGCGGGCGCCGACCACCGTCGACGGACCTTCGAACGCGGCGGCAGCGCGTCGTCAGAAACCCGCGGACCACCCGGTGTTTCGCGCGATTCGACGCGGTCGCGTCGCGGAGGCGGCGGCGCTCCTCGCGGGTCCCTCCGGGTCCTTCTCGGACGCCGCCGGCGTCCGCGACGCGTTCGGAAACACCCCGCTCATCGTCGCCGCGCAATTCGGTCGGAAACGCGTGACGAAGATGTGCGTGCGCGCGGGGGCGGACCTCGACGCGGTCAACCGCAGGGGGCACGGCGCGCTGCACTACTGCTACTCGTACGGACACTTCGAGTTGGGGGAGTACCTGGTGCATAAGGGCGCGCGCGCGTCCCTGCGGGACGCGGACGGGAAGACGCCGTTCGATCTGTTGGAGGGCGACGAGGCGAAGGTGAGGGCGCTGGAGGCGACCCGGGCGAGGGTCGCGGAGAGGAGGGCGGGGGCGGAGAGGCGCGGGGCCGGGAGGGCGGGCCCGCGCGGCGAGGGCGAGGGCGAGAGGGCGGGGCAGATCGGGGCGGTCGGGGTCGGGGTCGGGGTCGGGGTCGGGCTTCGCGCGCGGGACGCGTCGCCGGAGGCGTGGGAGCCCATGTCGGAGGACGAGCGCGGGTGGGAAACGACGGACGGGGAGGTGACGGAGGACGAGGACGAGGGGACCTGACGTCGAGGGCGACGACGACGCGCGCGGAGAGCAGCGTAGATCACGCAATCGACCTTTCACACCTCCGCCCCGACCCCTCGCGACCGGCGAACCGCGCGAGCCCCCGGTACGCCACGAGCGTGCACCACGCGTCCATCGCCGCGTACCTCGCCGCGCTCCGCGGGACGTCGCGAACGCCTCCGAGCCTCGGCCGCTTGCCCTGCTCGACGTCGGCGAAAAATTTCACCGAGGAGACGTCGCCCTTGGCGTCCTTCGTCGCGCGAAACGCGCGCTCCGGCCAGGCGAGGTTGAGGATGCGCGCGAGGCCCCGCTTCACCCCGGTCGCGCCCGCGAGCTCGGTCGCTAACACCTCCAGGTCGACCACGCTCGAACGCGCGCCCTCGCGGGAATCGACGCCGAGCGAGCGTTTGTCCGCGCCTCCGGATCCGTCGCAGAAGACCTTCACGACGCGGTCGTCCGCCAGCAGACGCAGCAGATCCTCACTCAGGCCGTCGGTCGCGCTCGGCGCCTCGAGGACGCACACGCTCAGGTCCTCCCCCGCGTCGCACCAGGCGCACGCCTGCACGAGAACCGGCGGCGCCCTGAGGTTCCCCTCCACGTCGATCGCGACGACGGGGGGGGGAGCAGCCGACGCGCACAGCGCCCAGAACGCCGACCAGGTGGGCACGACGCGGCACGTCGCGTCGAACCTCGGCCCGAACGCCGCCTCGATCGTCACCGCGGGCTTCGCGTTCGCGACGGCGAGGACGTCCGCGAGCCCCGCGAGCGCGACCGTCGCCGCCGCCGCGTGGCCTCTCTTCGCCCCGGGCTTCGTGTCCTCGCTCGCGTCCTCGCTCGCGAAGACGCGACCCGCGTCGGGACCCACCCCCCAGCGCACCTCGACGCACCAACATCCAGTCGCGGGATCGCGGAAGTACCTGCTCGACCACCCGTGCTGGCCGCAGACGCCCTGCTCGAGCGCCTGTTTCGGGCTCGTGAACGAAGGCGCCATGACGCCCCCGTGAAGAGGACGCGAGGCGACCGCACCCCGAGCGCGCGCGGAGGCGCGCGGAGCGCGAAGTGGCGCGCCGACGCGCGGTGCGTGCGACGAGAAGCGTCGACACGAATAATGGTTCTCGTACCGCCCGAGAGCGGAATAGTATTAGTAGCCTCGTCAGCTCGCTCGTTCCGGCGCTCTCCTCGCGTCCTTTCGTGACGACAAACACTACGTCCCCGGCTCGGACCCCCCCGGGAGCGCATCGCACGCGTCCTTCACCCCCTCGTGGTACCTCGCGATGAGGCACAGCATCCGCTCGTGCTTGTTCGGGTGGTAGTTCATGTGCACCATCACCGGCGTCGAGTCCGGGTTCGCTCGGTTCCCCGGGAGGAACCGCGCGCGTTCGCTCCGGAAAAACGTCTTGCTGTTGACGAACCTCAGGTAGTCCATGATCCGTATCGACACAAGCCCGGAACTGATCCCCCCGTGCGCCGGCAGCATCGCCTCCTCGTTGAACGCCTGCTGGTCCCACGTCTTCGTCGTCGCCATCTTACGAGCGACGCGGCGCATGAGCATCGCGGCGCGCGCCGTGGGACGCACGTACATGCACCCCACGTTGATCGTGAACGTCTGCGCGTATAACCCTCCCCCGCCCCACCCCATGGTCTTATCCTGAATCCCGCCCAGGCTCCCGTGCGCCCACTTCTCCGTGAACCCGTCCGTCTGGCCCTCGATGTCCGCGTCGCGGTGGAGGTGCTCGAACGGGTTCTGGACGTACACCAGGTCCAGGTCCGTGATCAGGACCGCGACGCCCACTCGGACGCACTGGGTCAGGAGGTCGTACTTGAGCGCGCTGACGCGGTTGGCGGGATGCGTCCCGTCCTGCGTGCTCGGGATCGCCGTCTCGGGTCGGAACGTCGGGACGTCGGGCCAGTGGGAGGACATGTACGCCGCGGTCTCGTCGTCCAGGACGGCGATGATCAGGTTCCGGATCCGCAGGCGGCGCCAGGTGACGTCGAGGAAGGACTCCAGGATGTTCCCGCCCTTCCACCAGCAGACCTTCACGTTCTCGCACAGCATCACCGCGTCGGCGAGGCCGAGCATCACCTCGCCTCGGTCCCTCGAACGCGTCGCGAGGAGCACCTCGCGGAGCGCGGGGTCGACGACGACGTCCGTCGGCATCGAGGGCTCGGGCGTGAGCGCCAGCGCGCCGAGAGGGTCCGAATCGGAACCGCCCTCTCGGAGGCCCGAGCGCGGGCCCGAATCCTCCGATCGCGTCGCCGCCGAGGGCAGGTCGTCCCCGAACGCACTCGCGCCCGCGCCGAGGACGCCGGCGTCGAGGTCGAACTCGGAGGCGTACCCCGTGGCTCGGACGGTCGAGCGCCACTCCCGCACCGCCGCCGCGATCGCGTCCCGGCGGTACTCCAGCAAAGCCGCGACGTCCCCGTCGTCCCGCACCGCGTCCGGGAACCACCCGAGGCTCGCGGCGAGGTGTCTCCGCGCCTCCGCGCGGTTGTCGAAGCCCGCGGCGAGGGCGCCGAAGATGCACCCCACCGCGACGCACGCCACGAGGCGGTGATGGTCGCGCGCGGAGGCGCGCGCGCCGGGGCCCATCGCGCCCATCGCGCGCGCACGTGTGGGAAGCGACGATCCACGATCCGCCCTGAAACGTTTCCCGCGAGACGGCACGACGTGACAGACACAAGCCAAAAAAAAAAGACGCGCCGCTTCCCGGCTCGCGTCTTCCTCCCCGCGGCGCGTTCGCGACCACCTCCTCCATCTAGCTTTCACGGCTGTGGTGGTAGTATACACGTGGTCTTGTTAAAAGGTTCGCGCGCTCCCTCCTCGACTCCGACCGATCGCTCGTTCGTCGAACCGCCCCTCCGTCGTCGCCGTCGCGTCGCCTTCGGCTGGGAAATATTGATCCCTCGCGTTCGTACGTCGCGTCGTCGTCATCGCCGTCTTCGCGCCCCCCCCCGTTCGTTCCCCGTCGGCGCGGCCGGTTTTTCCCTGTGCTTCGCCCTCGCCATCTCCGCGAACCTCGCCACCTCCGCCAGGCTCGGTCGTTCGCTCGCGTCCTGTTTCAGCATCGCCGCGACGAGGTTCACGAGCTCGGCGCTCGCGTGCGGCGGCAGCGCGTCGTACTCGCAGCTCGTGATGCGCTTCCCGAGCGTGTAGTAGTTGAGCCCCTCGGCGAAGAACGGGTTCTTCAGGGCGCCGAGCTCGTACAGCAAGCACCCGAGGCTCCACACGTCGGAGCTCCACTCGTACGGCATGCCCCGTATGCACTCCGGCGACATGTAGTACGGCGTCCCGACCATGCTCCGCGCGTTCTGCGTCTTGCTGCTGAGATGCCGCGAGAGCCCCAGGTCGCCCAGCTTCACGACGCCGTCGGCGGTGAGGAAGACGTTGCTGGGCTTGACGTCCCGGTGCATGATCCTGTGCGCGTGCATGTGCGCGAGCGCCGAGCACAGCTGGCTGAATATGCTCCATATGTCCCCCTCCGCGAGCCACGCGGGCCCGGGCATGTTCCTGCGCTCGAGGATCAGCTCCCCGAGGTCGCCGCAGTCGCACAGCTCGACGGCGATGACGAGCTCGTTGCGCTCCACAAACGCCGCGCCGTAGCGGACGACGTTGGGGTGGTGCAGCGACTGAAGCAGACGCACCTCGTTCAGGCAGTCCCGGCGCTGCTTCGCGTCCATCATCTCGTAAATCTGCACCTTCTTGATCGCGACGGGGGTGTGGCTCGGGAGGTGGACGCCGCGCCACACCGTGCTGAACTTACCGCTGCCGATGACGGCGTGGAGCTGCCGAGGGAAATCGACCGAGGGGGAGCCCAGGGGGGTACGCTCGTCAGAGGATCGATCGATCGCGATCGACAATGCGCGCGCGCGAGGGGGAAGGGCGCGGGGAGGCGGCGGGAGGGCCCCGCGGGAGGGGGGTTCGTGGGCCCGAGACGCGGGGGCGCGAGGCGAGGGAGACGCGGGGCGGGGGTGCGCCGCGCGAGAGCCCGTTCGCGCACCTGATACTCCGCGGTTCGCCCCGTGCACGTCGCGAGCGCGCCCGCGCTCGTCGCGTCGTCGTGCTCGGGACCGCGGCGGGCGTCCCCGCCGAGCGTTGACCCGGCGCGGCCCGAGCAGCTCTGATCGACCGCCAGGTCGGCGTGGAACGAACCCCCGGGCACGCCCAGCGTGCGCGTGGAGTCGAAGAGCGTCATGGCGCGCGGCGCCGAGGGAGGGCTCGCGGCGCGACGCGGGCGCGAGCGCCTCGGCGCGCCTCGCCGTCGCTTCGGTGTCGCGCGGCGACCTTTCGTCGGTCACGGAAAACCGACGCCGACCGACGACCGGGTCCGTCGAGGAGATCGCGGGCGAGGCGACCGCCGGGGGCGCGACCGAGACGAGCGCGCGCGCCGGAGACGCGACGCGACGCGAAAGAGGCGGGCGCGCGGCGCCGTGGAACCCCGGGGGG
>MDSW01133718.1_pt1 | contig 15209 bp, 5 predicted proteins | sample 811171 | NCBI WGS metagenome assembly MDSW01 (sample SAMN05326641, study PRJNA326480) | marine metagenome | isolation source: seawater | place: Atlantic Ocean: North West | collected 2012 | reverse complement strand
GAGCTGAAGAAGCGCTTCGAGCGCGCGCACGGAGTGCCAGCAAATTGCCAGATACTCATGAATCCGGACTTCGACCCAGACGACGACGACGGCGACGACGACGACGAACGCGACGACGTCGACGCGCGCGCGCGGGTCGCGGACGGACGACGAGGGACGGACGCGCGCGAACGCGCGGACGACGGGCGCGGGTCACGGTTTCCGAGAGACGCGCGCGCGGCGACGCGCGCGGACGCGACGCGCGGGACGCGCGAGACGGCGCGGACGTCGACGCGAGAGGACGATGGAGACGACGCGCGAGTAGACGATGGGGACGACGGCGACGCGGGACGCGCGCGGAGGGACGCGCGACGGCGAACGGTGATGCGGGCGAAGACGCGCGCGCGATTCGACGACGACGAGAGGGGCGAGGAGACGTTGGCGGATTTCGCGTTCGGACGGGACGTCGCGACGCGAGAATGCGTTCCAGATTTTGTGAAACGTCCGGTAGACGCGTGGGGACGCGCGCGCGGGAGAGGTGGACTCGACGCGGCGATGTATAGATTGTCGAACGCGATGGACGACGGCCGATTCGATCCGTCGAGTTTGCGAATTGAAGACGGCGATTTTTCAAAGATTAACGGTGAGTTTGCGAAGCAGTTTTGGAGAATTAAGATGCAGTTGATGGATTGCGTCGTGATGGTAAAGCACGGATCGTTCTATAACATGTTTGATGTGGACGCCGACGCCGGGAAGGCGGTTGGACTTCAGCAGACGGGGACGAATTCAGGATTCATGCGCAAGGTTGGCTGTCGGGCGGAGTCGTTCGATACGTGGGCGGCTCGTTTACTCGCTCGTGGGTACACGGTTGCCCGGGTGGAACAGATGAGCGAAGCGGCGAGAGAGACCTCGGTGATGAAGCGGGAGTGTTGCGAAATATTGACTCCCTCGCTCGATCGCGGGCTGACGAACAACGAGCGCGCGAATTTCTTCATCACCATCGCGGGAAGCTCCGTGAAATCTTTGCACTCGTGCGACTATTTGGGTGTGTGCGCGGTTGACGCAGATTCTGGCACCGCCGCGTTGGGTGTCGTGACGCCTCAAGATCTGCACACCGTCTTGGTGCAATACGAGCCACGAGAGGTCGTGATTAGTGAACAGCTTTCTGACGACGCGAGAAAGATGCTCGTGTCGTACGTGCGTGAAGGCGGTGACGCGACAGACTGCGTTTTACGCGTTATAGAACGTGGCAAAGTGACAAACCCGTCGATCGAGCGCTCGAACATTCTGAATTGGTTCAAATATCACACCGACGAGCCCGTTTCAAATATTCTTCAGGAAGCCACTGAGGCAGAGTTACGAGCCGTCGGCTTTGCGATGCGTCATCTCGCTTGGTGTGGTGTGTTGCAAGACGTCTTTTCTCGAACAAAGTTTATGTCCATAGTGTCTGTTGAGCCAAGACGAACGAATGCTGAAGAAAACCAGTCGGCTTTTGCGCTCTCGCGCGAGCTCACGCACGTCATGCGACTCGATGGCGACGCGATCAAGAACTTGCACTTGCTCTATGGCGACACTGGGAAGACTACGGGTTCGCTCTACGAGTTTCTTAATCACACGTTTACCGCTCCCGGTCGTCGACGGCTGCGACAATGGCTTCTCCGTCCGCTACAAGATGTGCGCGCCATCGACGCTCGCCTGGACGTCGTGCGAGAGTTCTCCAACAATCACGTCTTGCTACAAACTTTCCGTGACAGACTCAAGCACTTCAAGTGGGACCACGAGCGACTTTTCGCAAAGTCGTGTCGATTGGCTATCAAGTGTACGAAAGTGTACAATATCGTTCGATTCAATCAAACGTCGCCGTTGACGCAAGAAGACGAGATGGGTCTCAGAGAACTCGCGCCGAAAGGCGCGACGAAGCTCGAAGAGATTCTTATCGACGCTGTGAATATGATTAGCTTTTGGGAAATGCACAAAAGCGCACTTGTTACATTTGTGGACTTGGTTCGCGCGTTGATCGAGATACGCGACGTGGTTTCCACCTTGAGTGAAATTGCAGAGCGTAACGTCTCCGTTGCGAGCTTACATCGCGACGTCGAAGACGCGATATCGTTTCTTCGTGAGTTGCGTTCGTGTCTAGAAGATAGACGGAAAGAAAACACGAAAAACAAAGAAAGATACATCGTTCCAAGCGCACTTGTGTTTCGTGACTACGGTGAGTTTGCGGCGGCGGCGGAGCGAGAGAGAGCGCAAGATCCAATAGTTCGAAAACACGCGCAGCGCCAACGGCGAGAACTGCTGAGAAACATTTACATTCCACTCAGCGATGATGACGAGCGAGACGATGAAGAGCAAGACGCGGCCGACCGCGCTGACTTAGCGGCGGCTAACGCATTTACTGAAGTGATGCATGCCTTTTACGAAGAAATCCCTCGTTTTGAACGAGTGGTGAGCGCCATGGCAGATTTAGACGTTTTACAAAGTTTTGCCACGTCTTGTGCGTCTTCAAGAGGTGCTGTTGGTTTCACTCGACCACGTTTTACTACTGACACATCCTCGAGTACTTTAGAGCTCGTCTGCAGTTGGCACCCTCTACTCAAGCCGAGTATGGTGGACGACGCCAAGAGAATCACGCATAACAGTGGCATCGTCGATAATGATGTATCGATGAAGACGCCCTTCGTGCTTCTTACTGGTCCTAATATGTCGGGAAAATCTTCCATACTACGCCAAGTTGCTATTATTGTCATCATGGCGCAAATTGGTTGCTACGTTCCCGCGGCATCTTGCGAAATCAGCGTGGCCGACGCTGTGATGACCCGACTTGGCGGCGACGACAATTTCGCCAACGGCGTAAGCACATTTTTGAACGAAATGAAAAGTACGGCGAAAATCATGAACGACGTAACTTCGTCTACACTGGTCATACTTGATGAACTGGGCAGAGGTACGTCTACCTTGGATGGCTACTCGATCGCATTCGCGACGAGCCTTGAATTATGCTCTTGTGCTCAAGCTCCTCGCGTGTTGTTCGCCACGCACTACCACGAGTTGGACAAAGATTTGGCGAGACAAGAGATTGCGCGAGGTAAGTTTGTCACAAAGCACATAGACGTATCCAGTACTCGCTCAGGCGCGCTTAAGATGACGTATAAGCTCAAGAATGGTCCAGCACCTCTCGGATCGTGCGCGTTGAATGTCGCACGCCTCGCTGGCTTTCCTCCTGGAATTCTCACCCGCGCTTCGCACGTCTCGCAAACCGTCACCTTCAAAGGGCGAGTTAAGGATAGCGGCTTCTCAAGATCCTCGTATGTACCGCCAAAGGCGTTACTAAGTAATGAAGAACATCTCATGCTTTCAGCGCTCCTGGGCGATCCCGCTCTGACCGGTGACGCCGATAGGCTCGGCGACGGCGTTGAGTGGTGCCGACGCTTCCATGCCCTGTGGCGGAAGTGCAACGATTTATCGAACCGCGCGAACGAGCCGTGAGGAAAGTTTGCGATATGTTGTCTCGCTGCCATTGTCGCGCACATTCATGAACCACACTGTTGAGAAACATGTAACAAAAACTTTAATCGCATCGCATAACATGGCACTACACACGGTATATACTGGCACGCAAACTTCAAGATGTTCGTTAAATTTGAGGCAAAGCGATGTCGGCGATGTCATCACTGGAGACAAAACGGATGTTGGCCCAATCACCGGCAGCAGCGGTAGACTTCGTGCGCTCAAGCGCGGCGATACCCGCATCACCGTCTTCGAGCACGGACGGAGTGGATGCGTTGACATCGAGGCGCTGGCGAGAAATCATAATGATATCACCGATTTGCCAGTCGCCGGGAGATGGAGCTGGCGTGGAGACGTCTTCTACCCAATAACCGAGACCTAAGACGTCAAGACTGGTGGAATCTTGCACGATCTGCTTAGGATTGATTGGTTTTGGTTTCTCCGGTGAGGATTCCTCGGTGTAGACGGGTTTGTAAACAATCATCGTCGTCGCCGTGGCATCGGACTCTGCGTTGGACACCGGCGTCTCAAGCCGTTTTGGCGCCGAAAGGCAGCAGGAGAGAAAACCCGTCGGGTTTCTGTACGGGGTTTTCTGCACGGGAGCGTGCGACGCCATCGGCATCACAGCTTGCGTCGTCGCCGGCGGCATCGGCATCACTGCCGCCGCAACTGGTGAAGGCTTGTCGGCGGGCACGGGTTCCGAAGGTTTTTGTGTGTGAGAGGCGACGTAAGTTTCTAGAACGGTTTCATCCGGTTTGTCCGCGAGCATCACTTTGCCCTTCTTGCCGTTTCGCAAGTTTAAAACTTCGTAAGTGCCGGCCCAGTTCGAGCCGTCGCACTTCCCACAGTTTAGCGCACGTACGGCGTCTTTATCGAAACGGAAAATCGAGCCATCGGACGGATAACCGTGTCGCCGAATGTCGAGAACATTGATGGCGGTGGACGTGCCGAGAATATTGGCGTGAATACCGCCGCCAGAGCGCGCCGTCGAGTTCGCGAGCTTGTGCAAGTCCGTTGATTCCCATCGCACACGCACGGCGGACACATCATCCATGATCGACTTGAACGCCCGTCCCCAGCGAACGTTTTCTGTACTGAGCTCTATTTTATGCCACTTTCCATCCGAACGCAGCGCTTTCGCCGTGAACGGAAGAGCTTCGAACGACGCATCCGTGTGAACGCCGTAAATTCGTGTCCCCACGCTCGCGGCTTCAATCTGAAATTCAATCTCCAGTTCTTTCCACCACGGACCGACAAGACCGCATTGACCATACCGAATTAAATGCCCGGGTAAGTTCCAACCAGTTTCCGTCTGGCACACGTAGTTGTCCATCGACAGCGTGAATGTGTACGGCGGAGGTTGGTTGTCTTGCGAATACGCCAACAACTCGATGCGATCGCCCGGCTTCCAATCCCCTTCGTGGGCGTAATCGCAAGGATTCGCGCAACCGACGCCGATGCCCGACTCGTGCTGAAACACTATGACGCTCCCACGTCGTTCGCCCGCGCTCGTGTCGTTGGGGATCGCGAATGAGGCGCCATCGCCGCCTTTTATGACGCCCGTCTTCCAGCCTTCGTAACTCGCATCGCCCCAATCTTCAATGCCCGTGATGGCAGAGAGCTGCGAGCTCTTGAAGCGAAACCACTTCCCTTTAGGCTCTGGCTCTGTTTTGCCGGGCATGACACCGCCGGGGTAATCGATGCTCACGACATCAAGGTGTGGATCGACGAGCTTTCTTCGCTGTCGAGGGAACACAAACGCATCGGGCTTCAGCTTTACGACTTTCTTCTCACCCGACGCCGTTTTGTACGTCCGCTCTTTCGGGGGCGGTGGTTTTTTGTGAGGATTGTACACGTAAAACTCGTCACGCTCCTGCGCGTTTGGCCCACTGATGGATTTGTCGCCCCATTTTGATGCGTCATCAACGCACTCTTCGCCGCGGTTGCCTTCGTCCTTGGTTGGCCACTTGTTAGACCCCCAACCAACCCCGAGCAAGTCAGGATCACCCTCGAGTAAGCCGACGTGAACACCGCCGCCGTACTTTTCACTGTAGCACGGCACCCCGGGGGCGCCTTTGTCAGGCACACGAACATTAAACTTAAAGTGAGTGATAGGTTCGTACTTTCTGTCGCGATGCAGCAGGAGAGCTCCGAAATGTTGCTTGTTTTTATCATCCGTGCACAGTCCACTTCGAAAAGAAGGTTGACCTTCACCTTGACTGTTAATGCCCTCGTTGTCGCGGCAGTTGTATGTCTGACAACAACCACCCGCTTGCAGGAGCGTTCGATTATCGATGAAGACGCCGATTGGAGTGTACGGACGCCCGTTGATCAACTCGGGGTCTGATCCGGTGGGATGCTTCAGCTTGATCTCGAACATGAGCCACATCGTACGCTTGCCTCCTCGGTAATTTTGCTCTTTCGGGTAAATTCCACTTTGGCCAGGGAATATTCGCTCGATTGGCTCGTCGTTGACGCCGCCCGTCATGAAGTGGGCGTCGTCGTCTTTGGAGTAGTCTTCAACAAACTTGATCGAATCGAATTTGCTCGGATCCATGAATCGCACACCCTTCGGCAAGCCACGGTACGCGATGAGTTCGATGGGCTCGCCGACGAGCCAGTCGCCCGGCTGCGCGCTCTCGACGGGGTGATAACAGCCCACGCCCATGCCGTTTGGACCGCCAAAAACGACGATCGCCGAACGCTTTTCTTGTCGATACACACAGAAAGTCGCGCCTTTCCCCGATTTGACGCTAAAATTTTCTGTTTTGTACGCCTTCAGATCCTTATTCGCCCACTCGTGTCCGATGACGCGCGTGAGCTCATCCATGTCGAAGCGAAAGAATCTCCCATCCGCCGGCTTGGATTTGTCCGGATACTCCAACGACGTGACGTGTACGTACTTCCGATCGGGAAGTTCATCAGGAAACACGACAACATCACCCTCATCAACTTTTGAAAGCCCTTGGTCGACCGTCGATCCGTTCGGTTTCACGTCTGGAATCGTCCCGAGCGCCGGCGCCCTCCCGTCCCCCGCGAGTCCAAAGCTCAACGTTTTCGACAACTGCCTGAGCATCGACGGTTGCTTTTTAAACACGTGCACGTTATGTTCCACCACCACCACCGTCGTTTTCAGCGCCGCAGCCTTCATTCGCGCCGCCACCGTGCCGTCCAGCAGCGCTCCCGGTTTCAACCGCTTCGCCGCATCCACGAAGCGTTCGACGAGCGCGTACAGCCCCGTGTTGCTCGAGCACGTCGACGCGAAGTCCTCCAGCGTCACCCGTCGATCGCACGGTTCGGTGTGATTGATCGCGATCCACGCTTCGATCGCCGCTTTCTCGTACGTCCGTCCCGTCTTCGCGACGACGACGGGATTCTTCATCACCTCGCGCGTGAGCGCGCACACGTACGCGTCCGGCGCCGCGGCGTGGAACGCGGGGTCGTCATTGAGCGCGCGCGGGATCTCCAGCGCGGGAGGCCATCGGTCGGGCATCGCGCGCGCCGACGAATGACGAAGGAAAGAATGGTACAGTTACAGCGAGGCGAGGACGCGCTAGTACGGCGAGTTTGGAGACTTCTTGGTGCGCATCGGGATGACGATCGTGGACGCGGTCGGAGGTTTCATGTCCTTGACGTCGTCGAGGGTGACGCGGGCGGAGACTTTGTCGACGCCTCGCAAGAGCGTCACGTCGACGGTTTCGCCGACGGAGAGCTTGTCGAGGGTGCGGTATAAATCGCTGGAGTCTTGAATTTGCTCGCCCGCGAGCTCGATGATGATGTCGCCGAGGATGAGACGGCCGGATTCGTCGCGCGTGGTGCTGCGGACGCCGGCGCGCGCGGCGGGACCGCCCGCGCGAGCGTCGAGCACCAACACGCCGCCGAGGCCGAGCTGGTCGAGCGCGCCGTCGGGGGCGAAGGAGACGCCGAGAATCGGACGCGTCACGCGACCGTAACGAATGATTTGATCGACGATACCGCTCACCATGTCGCTCGGGAGGGCGAATCCCACGCCGCTGGACGTCCCGGACGCGGAATAAATCGCGGTGTTGATGCCGATGAGCTGTCCCGACGAATTCAACAAAGGGCCCCCCGAGTTGCCGGGATTGATCGCCGCGTCCGTTTGAATGATGCCGTCGATTGGGCGCCCGGTGTTACCGCTTTGAATCTCTCGTCCGAGGCCGCTGATGATGCCGGTTGTGAGCGTGTGATCGAGCCCAAACGGGTTCCCGATCGCGAAGACACGCTGGCCCACCATGGAGTCTCCGCTCGTTCCGATGACGAGCGGTTTCATCTCCCGCAGCGCCTCTGGGTCGTTCACCTGCAGCACGGCGATGTCCTTATCGTCGTCGAACCCAACGATTGCGGCGTCGTACGTCTTCTGATTCTGCACCCCGCCTTTATTCGGCAAAAACGACACCTTCAACTGATTCGCCTTGTCGATGACGTGGTAGTTGGTGACGATGTGCCCCTTGTCGTCCCAGACGATGCCGCTCCCCGCCCCTTGCGGCTGTTCCGTGAGATCCAACGTGAACGCATCTCTGCGCACGGCGACATTGGTGATGTACACGACGCTCGCCTTGGCGTTATTAAACAATCGCACCGTCTCGCGCTCGCCATCCGTAAACCGCTGCGTCGCCTGCACCGTCTTGTACGCGCCGTCTCTCTTGGCTTCGCGCGCTGGCATCGGCAACCGCACCGCGGCGTCCCCGAGCGGGACATCCGGTGCGATGTACGTCCTATACCGCCCCTCCGGCGCCGACGCGTCGTCGTCGCGCGCGTCGTTCGTCGTCGTCGTCGTCGCCGTCGTCCTCGTCCTCGTCCAACCGACCTCCGCCCCCTCCATCAGCGCCGCGTCCGCGCCGAGCGCGTTCAGCGTCACCGCGCACGCCGCGACGCGCGCGACGGCGCGTCCGATCGTCCCGCGCGCGTCGTCGTCATCGAATCTCTCCTCGGCACCGAACACGTCATCCGCCCCGTCGTCGCGCGTCGCGCGATTTCTCGCGCGCGTCGCCGCGCGCGCGCGCGCGCGCCGGCTCGGCGCGCGCTCGCACCTCGCGCGCGTCTCTCGCGCGCGCGTCGTCGCGACGCGCATCGCGCGCGCCATCCGTCGCGCACTGCCGCCGCGTCACATCTCGCCGGCGTCGCGTTCGTCGTCATGGCGGAGCGCTCGTCGAGCGCCGCGCGCGCGGACCACGCCAAGCACATCGCGCTGGTGTGCAAGTACATCAGGCTCCAGGGGCCGTCGTTCGAGCCGATCGCGATCGAGCGACACGCGCGCGCCGCCGGATTCGAATTTCTCTTGGGTCCGACGGACGCGGACGCGCGCGGCGACGACGCGGCGCGCGACGACGCGCGCGCGACGTACGAGCGGGCGCGGGACGAGGCGATACGGGCGCACGAGGCGGCGCGACGACGCGCGGACGCGGCGATCGAACGAGGGGTGAAGGAGGAGATGACGCGCGGGGGCGCGCGAGACGGCGACGCCGAGGCGGTGGTGGCGTCGTTCACGGGACGAGGGAGCGACGATGGCGCGGAAGGGATGACGATCGAGGACGCCATGGACGCGGTGGTGCGCGCGAGGGAGATCGCGGAGCGGCTGTTCGCGAGCGCGCCTGCGGAGGGGAGAGACGGCGAGACGGCGACGAGGGAGACGGAAACCGTCGTGGTGGATTTCGAGAAGAACGGCGAGACGACGACGAAGAATGCGAATGATTTAGTCGATGGGGACGATGACGATGCGATGGATTTCAACGCCTTGGTGGAGGGGTTCGTGCGAGAGGAGGAGGAGGCGGACGAAGACGAGGACGAGGACGAGCGGCGAACGGCGACGGCGGCGGGCGGCGCGACGACGACGGCGACCGCGGCGGAGGCGAACGAAGGAGCGCGCGCGAATCAAGTCGAGGAAGCCGCACCGGGCGCGGGCGATCACGTCGAAGAACCCGCGCTCGATCTTACGATGATGTTTCCGAGCTCGAAGCGCAAACCCATGGGTGACTTGGCGGGATTCGACCAGGTGATGAAGGTGAAGAAGCCGCGGCAAAAGAGGAAACCCAAGCCCAAATACGACCCCACGCCGAGTTTGCTGGACGATGATTTAGTCGCCATCGCGCCCGCGGTGAAGGATGTCGTCGATGATTTCATCGCCGAAGACGACTACGACAACATCGAGGTGCCACAAGACGTGGGTGAAGTCGAAGAGGATGACGAAATCGCAGAGACAGACGTAGAAGAAGACTCGCCCCAAGTCACAGAAGTTCGCGCCGAATTCTTGTTCCCGAGCAGCGTGCCGAAAAAGAAGACGATTGAGAAGGAAGAAGAGACTTTTGGCGCCGCGGAAGAAGAAGTGACGCAGACGCAGCGCGCGACCAACGAGGAGACGGAGGCCGTCGCACCGACGGAAGACGTGGCGATGACGAATGAAGAAGACAATGAAGAAGTGACGCAGCCAGAAGTCGAAGTAAAACATGCTTCTACGGACGATGAAACTTCAATCGCGCATTGGAATTCCGAGTCAAACTCGCCCGGCGACGCAGTCGACATGCCGGCGCCGGTGCCAGCGCCGGCGACGTCGACACACGCTGCGCTTCCGGGGAAAGTTCTGGAGAAAATTGCACCCACTACGATACCGAACGATCCAGCCTGCTTGTCTGCTGAGGCGACTTTAGGCAAGCAAACGCTCACTTGTTCGTATTGCCACACGTACGAAGCCGTGAAAAGTGTCGGGTTTTACGCGCATGAGCGTGCGTGCAAGAAGCGCCTCGAGAAGGAGAAGAACACACTTACTTGTCCGCACTGTCAAGTCTACGCGAGTGCAAAAGGCGCTGGGTTCGCCGCGCACGAGCGTGTGTGCAAGCGAAAACACGAGCAAGGAACGTTCTCGCCCGTAGTGGTCCAGCCGGTGCAAGTAACTGAGAAGGTCCTGAAGCGGTGCGTGTTTTGCAACGTGTATGAGTACGAGGGCTTCGGCGGCGCAGGGTATGCTGCGCACAAACGCGCGTGCCAGAAGAAGCACGAGATGGATGTGAAGACGATCACGTGCTTCTACTGCGGAATTTTCACAGGCGCGCCGGGAGCTGGCTTCGCCGCGCACGAGCGTGCGTGCAAGAAGAAGCGCGAAAGCGCTCAGTTGCCAACGTCGACTTCTTTACCGTCATCGCCGCCGGCTCCGCGTACGCAACCGCCGCCGAGCTCAACGCCCGCGAAGGAGCCGATCACGTGCTCGTACTGCGGAACTTTCACAGGCGCGCCGGGAGCTGGCTTCGCCGCGCACGAGCGTGCGTGCAAGAAGAAGCGCGACATGGATGCGAAGATGCTAACGTGCTCGTTCTGCCAGGTTTACAAGTCGATGAAGGGCGCTGGCTTCGCCGCGCACGAGCGTGCGTGCAAGAAGAAGTGCGAAGGCGCTCAGTTGCCAACGTCGACTCTTTTACCGTCATCGCCGCCGCCGCCGAAGCCCGAGATGGTTGAATCTAACCCTGATCCGGTGGTTGACTCAAATGTGCGTGCAGCTTTGTTGCAGAAGCAAAGCGCCCCTGAAAGCGGTCCCGATCTCGCTTCTGCGGTGTCTCCAGCTGAGTGTTCAAAGAATACAATGCCATCAAAAGCGAAGCTCCCAAAGGTGGCGGCGGATACGCTTCTCGCGCAACGCGTGTTGCACTTCATCAAGACGACGCTCAGCGTTCAAGACCTCACCAAGTCGCAACTCAGAACGATTGTTCGAAAAAGCATGGTTAAAGTGATGACTGTGATCCCGAGGAAGTTTGACCAGAACACGGAACAAGGCACGAGCGCGTTTCTTACAGACTCGCGCAAGCAAAAGATCAATGCGCTGCTCGATCAATACGTCGCAAGATTGAAGGCGAAAGCCAACTCAAAAAACTCGACTCCCATGACGGCGACCCCGACGACCCCGACGACGCCAACTGTATGAAAACGAAAACGATTAATTTAGCGTGACGCGATTAGCGCTCACACCTAGAACGGTGAAATTCCACTGTAACACATACGCAAACACAAACGTGACGCGAATCGAAGAGGCATCGTGTCTCGTACTGACAAGGTAGAATTATTGCTGCTAAGTGTGAAAATGCTACAACCACGTCACCGCTCGACTCTCATTCTTATTCGATGTTGCTCAAGCCAGTCGTCGCGCGGAACGTATCATTGTACGCCGAGTCGCTTCGAGTGAACGCCGGCGTCGCCGCCGCCGCCTTTTTCTTGTCTCCCTCAGCGCGCTTGGCTCTCGAATACAAGAACACGCCGCTCAAGGCCAAAGCGGTGCCCGCCATATTGAGCGGAGAAACTGGGTTCTTGAAGTACAGCAGCGTGACGACGATGACGGTGACACGCTTCATGCAGTTACCGACAGAGTGCGTCACCGGGCTGACGCGAGAAAGAATCATGTACGAGATTTGCTGGTACATTTGGAAGCAGAAACCGGCAATCATCAAGCTCTTGGCCAACTCTTGGACGCTCACGCCGACCGCGCTTATAGTGGAAGGGGTGAAGTGAACACCCTCAAGGCCGATGGCGATGGGAAGACACACCACGCAGCTCAACATCGTGATGACGCTGAACAAGTTGATGTTGTCGATGGCTCCTTTGATCGACGACAACCCCATCATCTTCTTACTCAGCACATTTCGCGACTGGAACGTGATGTTCGACCCCATGGCGGCCAAAAAGCCCGCCCAGCAAAAGCTGACTTCCGTCATGGACGCGAGCGCGACGCCGCCGACAACCGGCACGAGCGCGCCGACGACGGCGAGCGAGGGAATATCCCCCAAGAACAACGCCGAGAGCAACACCGAAAAGAACGGTTCCATCGCCTTAATCGTGTGCGTGAACGACACCGCCACCTTCCCAAGCGAAACATTCGTCAACAAATTCCCAACCGCGTGAATCACCGCCAACGGCACGATCGGTTTCAGCATCTCCTTCGTCAGCGTCGGCGGCTTTTTCGCCCCGCTCGCCCACATCGCGCAAATCAACGCGCTCCCCACGCCGAGTTCGATCAGCGTCACCGTCACCGGGTACGGAAAGCTCTTCAAAATCTGTTTGTTATATATGTTGAACACGATGTTGAACCCGTACCAGCACGCGAACAGGCTCAACAGCATCAGCACCTGCACCGCGTCCTTGCCTCGCGCGCGCAGCTTGTCCATCACGTGGTCCAGCGGCTTATCCGTCGTCTCCGCGCTCGACGCTCGCGCGACGTGCGTCGCGCGTCGCGTCGCGCGCTTCATCGCGCTTCGTTCCATCGTCACGCGCCGTTCGTTCGCGTCGCCCGCGCGTCGTCGCGCGTCGTCGCCGTCGTTCGCGCGCGCGGTCGATCGCGTCGCCGCCGCCGCGCGTCGTCGCGCGTCGCGCGCCGCGCGGGCGTCGCGCGCGCGCGCGAGCGGCGCGGGCGCGACGACGCGCGACAGGACGCGCATGACGGCCCGCGGGCGAGAGCGGTCGGCGCGCGCGCGGGCCGGCGGCGAATGTCGGGTGTCGGCGTCTTTTTCGGGTTTTCGTGTCGAGGGTTTTCGAGGCCGCGCGGCGAGGCGAGCGACGGCGGCGCGCAACGAAAGACTTACATACAGCGCGCGAAAAGATTGAGAACCGAGAACCGAGAACTGCGCGCGCGCGAAAAGGGAACGGGGACGCGGGGCTAGGCGATGAAAGGGATCATGGCGCGGATGCGGTCGGGGAACGCGCGCGCGCCGAAGCGGCGGCGATAGTACGCCCTCGTGGCGACGGCGCGAGGAAAGAGGTTGGCGAAGGTCCAAAACGCGAACACCGCGGTGGATCTCGCGGGGGCGGTGAGAATCGCGAAACCGATCCACTCGATCGACTCGCCGAGATAGTGCGGACAGGCGACGAGATTGAATAGGCCGCCGGTCGGGACGACGTACGCGCCGGACGCGCGCTGAGCGCGCAGTCGCGCGAGGAGGGTGTCGTACCAGATGTTTAACGCCGCTCCGCACGCCATGATGGCCGCGCCGGCGATGATTTGCGCGTCGTTCGGCTTCGCCGACCCGTGCGCGAGCTCGGCGCCTATTAACGCGGCGTTGATGACGTTGAAACCGACGGCGGCGCACACGGTGGCCGCCGTGGTGCGACTCATGCGACGCGTCGCGGGATATATCAACGCGCGATAGACGTAATGCGCGGTGAACACCCACGGTAACGCTCGAGCATACCCACTAGCGGGCGTGCGATGGGTCAAATCGTCGAAGATGGCGTCACCGCGCGTGTGCCCGAGCCAAAAGAAGATGGGCGAGACGACCTCTTGCGTCGCCCAGCCGACGTTGCCGTCGATGAACGGTCCCCATCCCGCGCGAACGAACTTCCCGTAGGGCGCCGTCGCGGTGAAAAGGAACGGGAACGTCGCCACCGCGACGGCGAACCAAGCGGTGAGCAGCGAGGCGTGGGTGATCATGACCGCCGACGAGTCGACGAGTGCGGCGCTCGGCGGGACGCCCCGCTCAACCGGGACGCGCCCAAAAGCTCAGCGCGCGTGTAAAACGCCCGCTTCGTGCTCTCCACGTTGATCCTCTTTTTCCACGCCTCCAAGATGTCGCGATAGACGAGGTACGCGAGCGGTAAGACGCTCAGGACGGTCACCGCCGTCAGGAGCGCGTCGTCCTCCTTGGCGAGCGCGGCGCAACACGGCTCTTGAATCGGGTTCCAGTACACGCGCGGCGCGGAGAGATCGATGGAGACTTGGTGCTGCACGCTCGCACGCATCAGCGCCCCCTCGCTCAGCGCGTGTTTGCGCTCGAATGACTGCTGAAAATCCAAATGCAAAAAATGCAGCTCCGTCGCGCCGGCGTCGAGCGCGTCGAGCGGCGCTCGCAAGCACTTGCGCAAAGGACGCAGCCCGTACCACCCGCGGCGCGCGTCGTAATCGCCTTCGTACGCCTGGGTGCAATCCCTGTGCCCCGCCCAATCGTTATCGCACACGTACCACAGCGGCACCGCGTTCGCGCGCGTCCATCCGTCGTACGTCACCGGCACCGCGCAAACCGTCCCCGTCGCCTCCGCCCCAGCCTTGTACATGTATTTCTCATCCTCCGCGGGCAGCGCGGCGTGATGCTCTCCCATCAAATCAAACCTAAAGTGCGCGCGCGCCAGTCCCACGACCGATATCGCGTCCGCGCTCGCCGCGTCCGCGCTCATCGCGTTCGTCCGCTCGCCGTCCAGCGTCGTCGCCCCCCGTCTCCACGCGCTCAGCGCGCTCGTCGCCGTCAGCGCCGCCGGCAACACGCTCAGCGCCATCCCGATCACCAAATCTTTCACCGCCCTGATCGGTCCTCGCGCCGCGACCCAAGCCGCGCCCAGCGCGCACGCGCCGCACGCCGCCAAACCGCCGCCGTACGCGCCCGCCGCGCACCCGCACGCCGCCGCCGGCGCGCGCACCGCGAGCCATCCCGCGCCGAACCCGACGAGCTTCGTCGCGCCGCGCTCGAACGCGCCCAATTGATCGAGCGCGCGCGCGATCGCGCGTCCGATCGCGCGCCGCGCGGCGTCGACGCGCGCCGCGGTCGTTCGAGCCGCGGGCGCGCCTTCGTCGAGTCTTCGCCTCGCGACGCGCGCGCGTCGCGCGTCGTCGCTCGAACGCGCTCGGCGCGCGTCGTCGCGCGCGTCGCCGTCGTCGTCGCGCGCGTCGCGTCGCGCGCGCGCCCGCATGGCCGTCGCGGTGTGACGGTCAGACGCCGACGCGCGATGCCGCGCCG
>MDSW01001206.1_pt1 | contig 15210 bp, 9 predicted proteins | sample 811171 | NCBI WGS metagenome assembly MDSW01 (sample SAMN05326641, study PRJNA326480) | marine metagenome | isolation source: seawater | place: Atlantic Ocean: North West | collected 2012 | reverse complement strand
CCCGCGGCGCGCCCCGCCGCGCGAGCCGCCGTCGCGCGCGTCGACGCGTCCTCGTCCTCCATCAGACGGAACGCGGACGCCCACGCCGCGAGCGCCGTCGACCCGAGCGAGGGGCCGCCCGAGGGGAGATATCCTCCCGAGGGCGCGGAGGAGTGCGAAGATGAGGAGGGCGCGCGTGTTGTCGTCACCGCGGACGCGGACTCCGCCGCCTCTTCCGAAAAGAAAACCTCCCGTTCGTCCGTCTCCAGGTCCAGGAGGCCCGAGCGCGCGAGCGCGTCGGCGGCGGCGCGCCGCACGTCCTCCGGCCGCTCCGGGCGCGACCCCGCGACGATCAGCGCCGCGAGCGTCGACGCGCCGGCGGCGAACGATTCGAACGATTCGAACGCGGATTCGAACGTCGAATCGGCGCCTTGTGTCCTTCGCGGCGTTCCCTTCTTCTCTCGTCTTTTCTTCCTCGCGCCGAACTCCGCGCCGAGGCACCGGAGCGCGGCGCACCGCACGCGCTCGTTCGCGCTCGCGCTCGCCAGCTCGTCCGCCGCGTCCCAACACGCCGAGCTGACCTCGAGGTCCGACTCCGCGTCCTCGTCCGAAATATAAGACGGGCTCTCTGTCGGACTCCACGCGGCGAGGAGTTGGAGCGCTCGGCGCGCGCACCCGTGCCCGGTTTCCCGCGGGAGGAGTCGCGTCGCGAGCGTCCGGCGGAGCGCGCGCACGTCGAGCCTCGACCGGACGAGCGAGGCGTCCGCGTCGCGGAGAGCCTTCATCGCCGCGTGGCGCGCCTCGTACGGCGCCGCGGTCGGGTCCAGGCAAGCGATCACCGCGGCCGTCGCCGACGCGACGACGGCGGCGGAAGCGGAAGCGGAATCGGCGGCGGAATCGGAATCGCGAGCGCCCGCGCCCGAAGGACCCGAAGGACTCGCGCGCGTCGTCGTCGACCGCCCCTCGACCTCCTCCGACTCGGCGCCCTCCGTGAGCGCGAGCGTCACGCGAAGCCTCGCCGCCGTCTTGAACCACGCGACGTCCCCGGGGGCGACGGACGCGCCGAAAAAAAAGGAGGAGGAGGCGTCGTCACCCTCTTTCGAAGGGTCCCCGCCGCCGCCCCGCGCGGGTCCGGGTCCCTCCCGCCGGCTTCCCCACCGCCGGGCGCCCTCGGCGACGTCGCACGCGCCCCACGCGAGGCGCTTCAGAATCTTCTGCCCCGGGGACCCCGGGTCGGCGACGCGCACCGCCGCCTCCGCGCACGCGAGCCACGCCTCCGCGACGACCGCGACGGGCGATTCCATCGCCAAATACGCGCACCCGCCCAGCCCGCCCGCGACGGCGACCACCGCGGCGGCGCGCGAAACCGCGTCGCCCGAAACCGCGGGGCCGCCGTCCTGATCAAACGCGCGGAGGACGCAGAGCAGCGCGCCGTGCGCCGCGTTGTACCCCACCGTCGGGGGAGGAGGAGGAGGGCGGCGGTGGTCATCGCGCGATCGACCCTCGTCGGCGACGAGCGCGCGCCGCCGCCTCTGCGCCAAGGTCCCGAGCGTCGCGCGCACCGTCGCGGCGACCTTCTCGGGGGCGACGAGGGGCGCGAGCGCGCGCGCGGCGGCGGCGCGGATAGCCATCGGGCGGCCTTTCGCGCACCGCCTGAGGAAGGGCGCGAACGCCGCCGGGTCGAGCGTCTTGTTGTCGCGCAGGTTCACGCCGGAGGGGCGCAGCCGGCCGAGGATCGCGAGCGTCGGGAAGAGCGACGGGTGGACGACGCCGCGGTCGAGCGCCGCCGCGGCGTCGGCGATCTGCGCGAGGAGGAACGGGTGGAGCGCGGGGAAGCGCGCGAAGAACTCGTCGCCGGTGACGGCGCGGCGGGAGGCGCCGCCGGTCGAGTTCATGTACCCGCACGTCTTCGTCAGCAGAGCCGCGAAGGCGAGCGTCGCGCCGTTACGAACCTGGAAGGAGTGACGAACGAAGGAGGAGAAGAAGAACGAAAGGGGGGAAACGAGCGTGAGCGTCGGACCCCTCCAGGAGCGCCTCCGGACCCCGGGTACCCTCTCTATGTAGATTTTACGAGACGCGCGAGAAGAGGAGAGGAGAAAAAAACCATCCCCGCGAAAGATGAAAGAGCCGCCCTCGAAGGGTTGAAACCTGTCGCGCGGGGGCGGCGTTCGAACGGGGCGTCGAGGGGACGCTCCGGAACCCCGCCTCCGCGCCGAGGCCGACGTCGCGCCGCCCGGTTCGTTCGGACATTCCGAGGAACGTCCGAGAAACGTCCGAGCGTCCGAGCGCCGGCCCCGTCGATATCGCTGAAGCACAAACCGCGCCGCCCGACCGACGCCCCCCGAAACGCGTCCGGGAGGTACGGGCGCGGGTAACGATTCTTTCAGCGCGAGCGCGTCCGACGCGCGCTTCGTCCGGCGGCGCTCCGAGAGGGCTCGCGACGGAAACCCGAACCCGAACCCGAACCCGAAAAACCGAAACCGAAACGCGACGCGCGCGAGAGTGAGGGAAAAAGACGAATCGGTCGGAAATCGATCCCGCGTCGCGAATCGATCGGAGACGATCGTCGTTCGGCGTCGTTTGGGTCCGCTCACCTCCCAGTGCGGCGACGAGAAGGCTCGGACGGCCACCTCGAGGCCCCTAGCGGCGAAGGCGGTGGTCTCGGTGCTGAGGTCCTTATCCGCGAACGCGGCGCGGAGGACGTTGAACGCGTGCACCTGGGGGACGTGCACGCCCTGAGACGCGCCGCGCGCGACGTCGCCGCGGCGCACGGAGTCCCCGTCGTCCGCCTGGGAAGGGGAGGCGCGCGAGGGGGCGGGAGGGGCTCAGTTCGAGTCGCGCGTTTCGCCGCCGCCGAGGGATGTGAAGCGCCGAGGGAAAAGTGGGAAACGGTCCGAAAGACGGTCCGAAAAACGGTCTCCGGGCCGGGCCGGCGGCGAGCGAGAGAGAATTGTCCCAAAAAGTCTTTTTTCGCGAACGCTCGAGGCGCGCGGGGCGGAAGGCTCGGTCCTGGCCAGGGTTTGGTTTTGTTCGATTCAGCCGACGGTCGTCCTCACGGATCGTCGGTAGAGGGAGCCTGGTTTTCTTCTTCGCCTTTGCTTCGCCGCGCGAAAGGAGAGTGACGCGAGAGGGAGGGAGGGGGAGACGGAGGGACGAAAAGCGCGCAAAAAAAAAATCGCGCGTACCGCGACGGCGAGGAGTTTTTCCATCGCCTCGTGCAGGAGGTGCCTCGGCGCGCCCCCCGGCTCGGCGAGGAAGACGGCCATGAACCCGAACGGGATCCCCGCGCTCCTTCGGATCAGATCCTTGACGCTCTGGTTCGGTTCCTCGAGCCGCTCGAAGAGTTCCGCGAGCCACGCCTTGGGCAGCGCAGAGAGGGTGGCGTCGCTCGAGCGGAGCAGCCGCTCGCCCAGGCACGTCAACCCGACGCGCGTCTTCTCGATCGCGCCGTTGTGTTTCATCGCCAGGAGCGTCGCCAGCAGCCGCTCGCCCGCGTCGCGAAGCTGCGACGGGTCCAGGAGCGGCGAGGCGCTTTTTTTGCGGGGGCGACGACGACCCTTCTTTTTGTCGTCATCGTCGCGCTCGTCGTCGGAAGAAGCCTCGGGCGACCCCCCGGCGGCGGCGTCTTCGTCGTCGCCCTCGACGGGCGCGGCGCGGCTGAGCGCGCCGACGAGCAGCGACACCTCCTTCATCGTCAACCAGCACGCGGTCACCACCGTCTGCGCCTTGGGCGCGAGCGAGCTGGACGCCCCGCCGAACGCCGTCGCGGAGGAGGAGGCGGCGTCGTCGTCGTCGGGGACCGCGGGGCTCCGAGCGTTTTCGAGCGTTTTCGCGGACGGGGCTCCGGCCGCCCTGGCGGCTTCGCGGGCGGCGGCGCCCTGCCCCGATCCGGACCCGAGGGCGTCGGGGTGGAGCTCCTCCGCGCCCGTGCCGATCAACGCGCCGTCGGGGGCCGAGATGGACGCCAGAGCGACGCCCGTGACGCGGTGAAGCAGCGAGAGCAGGCGCGCCAGCGAGGCCTGATCGAGCGAAGGGGGGGGGAGGAGACGGGGGCGGAAGTGAGGATCGGATCGCTCCCCGAGAGAACGAAAGGAAAAACGCGTCGTCGTCGAGAGAAAAAAGAAAGAGTCTCCTCCGCGCGCGGCTCGGTCCTGGCAAGGGTTTGGTTTTGTTCGATTCAGCCGACGGTCGTCCTCACGGATCGTCGGTAGAGGGAGCCTGGTTTTCTTCTTCGCCGCGCGCGTCGTCTCGTCGCGCGCCGTTCACATTCGGTTTCGGCGAAACGTTTGAACGAAAAAGGGCCCACCGCCGAAACCGACGCGAGCGGGGGCGCGTTTCGAAACCGATCGCTTTTTCACCCACCTTGAGCTTCGCCTCCGTCTCGGCGGCGTCCGTCCTGAACGTCATCTCCGCGAGGAGGTACCGCGTCGCGAGCAAGGCGCCGTGCGCGAGGCTCCGCTCGCACGCCGCCTCGAGGTCCGCCTCGGCGCCCTCGCACTCCTCCTCGATCAAATCGCACATCGCGCCTAGGCCGAGGGGGAAGAGGCGAGAGAATAGGAACGAAGAGTCAGGAGAGGAAAGAAACTCGAGTCAGGAGAGGAAACAGACTCGAGTCAGGAGAGAGGAAAGAGACTCGAGTCCGGAGAGAGAAAAGAGGCTCGAGTCCGGAGAGGAAAGAGACTCGACTCGACTCGAGAGTGAGGCGTCTCCGCCACTCCGCCTCCGGAGTTGCGACCCGTCGCGCGCGTCCTCAGCGCGAATGGTGACTTCACCGACGGCGCGCGCTCGCGACGCCTCGGACAGTACTAGCACATATCGAAGATATGGATGCGGCATCACCGGACGCCGGGAAGAGTCGCCGACCCAGGGTTTCTGGGGAGCGTCCCCCCGCCCCGGAGAGAAACGAAAAACCGAACCGAATCGCGTCGCGTCCCGAAGAAGAAAGAAGAAACCGACCCGGACGGCGAGGGGAAAAAGAAGAAGACGCGTCTCGCTCGAAGCCTCTCGTCGGGCCTCTCGGGCGGCGGATTGGCGTACCCAACGCGTCCGCGGAGACTTCGTCCGCGGCTCGCTTCCGCCCGCCGCCCTCCTCCGGCGGCGTCGCGACGAGCCTCCCGTCCCCTCCTCGCCTCCGTCCCCCCCTCCCGCCGCGCTCGTACGCGACGGTCCACCCCCCGTCGCGCGCGTACTTCCTGAACAGCAGCCTCAGCGACAACGCGGCGGCGTCGCTCTCCCTCACCCTCGGCGACCGCAGCAGCGCCAGCGCCTGGTTCGCGCGCCGCTCCCACGCCTCCCTGGTCTCGACGCCCGCCAGCGGCGCGGGGTGCCGCGCCAGGAGCGTGAACGCGCTCACCCGGAGCTTATCCCAGCTGTCGACCACCGCGCCGAGAAGCGCGCTCGTCGCCGGCGCGCGAGTCAGCGGCGCGTACGGAGACGCCTCCAGCGCAGACGCGCGACGACGCAGCCTTCGGGCGGCGGCGACGAGGAGACGCGCGGAGGAGGAGGAGGAGGAGGAGGAGTCGTCTTCGTTTCGGTAGGAGACGTCTGAGGAGTCGTTTCGGTAGGAGACGTCTTCGTCGTCGTTTCGGTCGTCGTCCTGGTCGTCGTCCTGGTCTTCGTCTTCTTCGCCCCCGGGCGGTGACCGCTGCCGCTCGATCGGCCAGGTCTCGGCGACGGCGTTGAGGAGGTCGAGCGCGGTGTATTTGCGCTCGTACGGCGCCCCCGGGTACGTCGACGCCGCCAGCCAACGCGCGAGGTCCGCCGTCCACGCCCACGCCTTCTCCGCGCGCGAGACGAATTTTTCGTCGTCATCCGAGAGGAGCGGGTGGCGCCGCGAGGAAGGCTCTCCCGAAGGCCTCTCCCCGGGCCCCTCGAGACCGCCGCCGCTCGCGCCCTCCTCTCGTCCTTCTTCTCGGAGGAGTCGCGCGCGCCTCTCGGCTCGCTCGGCGGCGTTTCTGAGCGTCGCGGCGGCTTTGACGCCCCCCCCCCGGATTCGAACGAAGAGCGCCCTGAGCGTGGCGCCGAGGGCGTTCCTGAACGCGGCGCTCTCGCCGCGGAGGCACGTCGGCAGCGCGACACGCACGAGCTCGAGCTCGAGCGCGCCCGGGAGCGATTTGGGCCGTTTCGGGTCCACGCACGCGAGCTCCAGCGCGTCGCATTTTCTTCGCGGGTCGCCGCTCTTGACGGCGTTTTCGAGAAGCGCCCGGGGCACTCGGAAGGGCTCTCCGGAGAGACCCGCGGCGCTCGAGATAGCGCGGGAGACGGTCGCGACGGAATCCGGGTCGAGCAAACCCGCGTGCCGCGCTGCGCGAAGGACGGAAACCAACGCGCCCTGGTCCAAGAGCGCCACGGAACCGCCGCGCGAGTCGGAACCGCCGCGCTCGTCCGAGGCGGTGCCGCGCTCGCCGCCCGCGCCGAGGGCCCGCAGCAGGGGCACGATCGCGGCGCCGTCCTGCTTGAGCAAGGCGGGGAGCGCGTACTTCCCCGCGCCCTCGCGCTCGCGGCCGGGCGAGCGGAGCGCGGCGACGAGGGGGGGGATCCACCAGGAGCGCCAAGCGTCCAAGGGACCCGAGGCCGCCTCGATGGTCACCTCGTCCTTACCCGGACGCCGACCGCCGGGAGCAGCGCGCTTCGTCCGACGCGCCGCCGCGCGCTTCCCGAGAGCGCGGGTGTCTTCTTCCGAGGCGTCTTCTTCCGTCGCGGACCGCGCCCCCGAAGGTCTCGGTTGGGTCTCGGTCCCGAAGTCGTCGCTCGCCTTCGCTTTTTTTCGCTCTTCGTCTTCTTCCTTGAGTTCTCGGAGTCGCGCCGCCGCCAGCTGGCTCACGAGCGTCGCCGCGGCGGTGCACACGCCGTCGTCTCGCATCGCGAAGATGGTCTCCTCGAGAAGGTCCGGGCGCGCGGCGAGGATCGTGCGGGCGCCGAGGCGGGGCACGACCGCGGCGAGCGGCGCGTACCGACCCTTCCGCGACGGCGAGGCGTCCAGAAGCCGCGACGCCGCCTCCCGCAAGAACGCGTCCCTCGAGGACGAACGAGTCGTCGTCGTCGGGATCCCTTCGCCGTCGTCCCTCCCTTGGAGCGCTCCCTCCGCTCGCTCGCCGCCTCTTGAAAAAACAAAATCCTCCTCGAGCGCCTTGGCGTCGAGGAGCTGCTCGAACGCCGCCTGTACCTCCTTCACCGTCTGAGATAGCGGGTCGTCCCAGTTCGCCCAGAGGACGCGAAGCACGCGCCGCGAGAGCTCGGCGGGTAAGAACACCCTCGGCCCCCGCCCCTCGCTCGCCTCCGCCGCCGCGTGCTTGACCCTCGTCGTCGCCGCCCGAAGCGCCGCCGCCGCGTGGAACTTGAAGTGCGAATCCTCGGGACGCTCCATCGCGTCGCAAATCGCGGGGCACGCGCCCTCCGTCAGAAGACGCCACGGCGCGACGTTCACGACGCCCTCCCGAGTCCGAGTCGCGCCGCCGTCGCCTTCCTCGTCGTGACCGCCGCCTTCGCCCTCGCCTCCGCCTTCGGAGAGGTCCGCCGCGAGCGTCGCCGCGCTCGCCGCGGTCAAAGCCCCGCGAATCACCGAGAGCCGACCGAACGGCGTGAACGCGGCCGCGCTCGAGGCGTCCAGAGCGCACGCGAGCGGGTGCGGCTCGCCGCGCTCGTCGTCCGAGAGCGGCGACGACCGCGTTTCTTCACCCGGGCTCGTCGTCACGACCGCTTCCCGCTTTTGCTTCGCTCGAGACGTCGGGGGTGGCTCGAACGCGAACAGCGCCTCCGCCAACGCCCTCGCGTGCGCCTCGGGCGTTCGCCCCGCGCCCGCGGCGGCGGCGAGGGTGACCCCCGCGCCGACCGCCGCCTCGCGGCTCAGCGCGGGGATCTCCAGCGACCGCCGCATCGTTCGAACCAGGGCTTCGGCCGCGGCTTTCGCCTCGTCGGACGACGTCGCCGCGAAGGCGTCCGCGTGGCTCCGCACTAACACGTACGCCACCGAGAAGGCGTCGTGCGCGAGCTCCATCTCCACGGGGGGCGCGTGCCGACCGGCGACGATCTCGTCCATCATCGCGGATACGCCTGATGATACGAACGAGACACGGGTGTGAGAGACCGGACCGGACCGGAACGGGTGGTTAAAAATACGAGCAGTAGGGCGCGTGTAAATGAGGCGCGCGCGCGAAAGAGGGAAGAGGCTGGAGGAAAAAAAAAAGACTCGCGTTCGCGTCTCCGCTCCGTTCGAATCAGGGTAACCCGTTCGCAACAGCGCCCAGAGGGCCGGGCTCCATAGCCCCAAACGTTCCGGCTTGAGATGGTAATTCCAGCTTTTGTGAAGGAGTATTCATCACCTTCGAGCGGAGGGAGAGCGCGGAAAAGCGCGCGAGAGGAAAAAGGGACCGGGAAAAGGCGCGCCGCGACGCGTTTTGTTTCTCGAAGGGAGAAGAAAAAAACGCGGGGGGGCCCGGCCCCGCACCTTCCGCGACGACGGCGGCGGCGTCGACGGCGACGCCCCTCAGCACCCTTCTCTGCGCGTCCGTCTTCGGGTGGCACCCGTCCACGCTCGCGATCGCGGCGAGCGGCCGCAACCGCTCGGCGGCGGGCGGTGCCCGCGACGAGTGCCTTCGCGCCGACGCTTTCAGCGCGGCTCGGCACTCGGCGAGGAGCGCCGCCTCCGCGCCGGCTCGCGACAGCTGTGTCGGGAATCGGCGGATGCACGCGACGAGGTGGCGGTGGAGCGGTCGCGAGTTCGCGAGGAAGAGCATCCCGAGGAACACCCGCGCGGCGTCGTGGAACACCGGCAGGGACGCGGCCGGCGAGACCGGCGCGGGGGCGGAGGCGGAGGGTTCCGAGGGCGAGGGTTCGGACGCCGCGGCGCTCTCGCGACGGCGGCGGTTCGTCTCGGACGCCGCGACGTCTCGGACGACGCGGGACGACGCGGATCGGTCGTCGTCGCCCGCGCCTCCTCCTCGCTCCTCCTCGCCCCCCTCGGGGTCGGAGGCGCGCGCGAGGTCGACGAGGGCGGCGATGACGGCGTCGACGGTCTCGATCTCGGCGTACGTCGAGCCGAGGGCGACGAAGCGCCGCATCTCGCGCTTGAACGCCCCGGCGGGGCCCGCGAGCGCGTCGGCGGCGTCGGCGTCGCCGAGGCGCACCGCCGCCGCCGTCCCGGTGGCGTCGCGCGCGTCGGCCGCCGCGCCCGGAAGCGCCTCCACGCGCGCGCGGAACGCGTCCGTGAAGACGACGCCCGTCTCCGCGTACCGCTTGCGCCGCTGCTGCTTCCCGATCTTCGACGCCATCGCGGATCCGATGGAGGACGGCGCGGAGCGCCCCGCGCGGGGGGATGTGCGCGTGGAGCGCACGCGGGAGGGCGCACGAAGAAACTCATGCATGCTAAAAAATGCAGCCGCCTGCTGCACTGTGCCTGCACAGCTGTGCAGAGTTGTGGTGCTCTCGAATGCGTAGACCGTCAAATGCTGAGTTAAAAAAATCGTGCGTCGCGTGTCCGCCCGGCGCGCCGTCCCCCCTCCCTCGTCGTCGAAGGTTCGAAGAACGCCTCCCCGACCCGAAATACACAAATGCCAACGTCAAGACCCCCCCGCCCAAACCCAAACACCCCCGCGTCCTCCTCCTCCTCCTCCTCCTCGTCCATCGCGCGTCGTCGTCCGCGTTGGCGCTCGGCTCACTCGCCGGTGCCGGCGCGTCGTCGCTCGCGCACGCACACCTCCCGAATCTTGCGCAGGAATCGCGCCCGCCCCTCGTCGCCCGCCTCCTCCGCGCCCGCCGCGTTCCCGTCCAGAACAGCCAACAGCGCGTCGTCCGTCTCGCCAACCCGCGCCATCTCCACGATCTCCGCCCGAAGCGCGTCCACGCCGTTCGCCGCGGCCGCCATCAGAGCCTCCATGCGACGGTTCACCGCGCGCACCGGCGTGGGAAACGAGATGCCGCTTTTGCCGCCGCCGCCGGGAGACGGATGATCGCCCTCCGCGCTCGCCTCCGTCGGGAGGACGCCGCCGTTGGCCTCCATCGCTCTCCGCCGCCTCGCGGCGTCGTCCCTGTCCGCCTGCGCCTCGCGCGCGGCGCGCGTCCACTCGGTGAGGAGCTGGAGCTCGGCGGCGGTCTCCTCGCCCGCGGGGCCGAGCGCGGCGGCTTCGCGCATCCGGAGCTCGCAGTGCGCCTGAAAGGCGGACGTGAGCAGGGGGGCGCACCGCGCGGACTCGAGGTCCATCGCCTCCATGGGGGTGGATAGGAGGTGCTCGATGAGCCCGTCGAAGTCGCCGGCTGGGAGGGAGAGGAAGGGGGGGGGATATGCGGAGTGTGAGGGCGAGGAGAGGGCGCGCGTGGCGCGCTAGACCAGACTATACTCCGCCGCCGAGAGGGCGATTTCGACGGGTCCCCGCGGGGGTGAAAAAGAAAAGGTGAGAAAAGGCGAGATCTGGTCACGGTGGGCTCGCACGTTCGGGCACGGGCCGGTCCGCGGCGTCGCCGCGGATGCCCGCGACGATCGCCTGCTCCCTCTCCTCCTCCGCGTCGTTCGTCGCGGCCGCCTCGCCCGCCTCCTTCGCCTGGAGCGCCTTCATCCGCTCCGCCAGGATGTTCATGTTGAGCGAGTCGTCCGAGCCGGCGTCGCGATCGAGCGCGCGGGGGGCGAACGCGAGGACGCGGCGCGGCGGGCGGCTCGCGCGCCGCGCGAGGAGCCGCGCGCGCGAGGCGACCGACCCGCGCGCGCCGACGAGGACGCCGGCGCGCGGCGCCATCCCGCGAGGCGCGGCGAGCGCGGCGCGCATGTGCCCCCGAGAGTGTGAACGACGGACGGCGGCGTCGGCGCCCCCTCCGCGTGCCAGCTCGGATCGCGCAGGCGGCGTTCCCGCGCGATTCAGATCTTTTTGAGCAGCGAGCGGCACCCCGCGAGCCTTTTCGCGTCGCGACGCGCGCCGACGGTTGTTAAAAAAGCACACCCTCCGCCGCCCGCGCGTCGTTCACTCCCTCACGACGTACGCCTTGACGCTCTCGGACGTGTCCGCGACGAACACCTCCCCCTCGCCCCTCGACGCGAGCGCGTTCACCTTCCGCGCGTTCCGCGCGGACCCCGCCAGAACCCTCGCGCCGCCGTCGCCCGCGCCGCGCGCCTCCCCGAAGCGCGGGACGATCGCGGACAAATCCCACAGCTTCACCGCCCGGTCGTTCCCGCCGCTCAGAAGCATCGCCCCGCGCCCCCACGAGGGAAACGCCACCGCAGAAGCGGACGCGGCGTGCGCGAGCGAACGCCCGCCGACCTCCCCCTCCGCGCCCAACGAAGCCCACGCGCGCGAACGAGAACGAGAACGAGCGCCGCCGCCGCCGCCGCCGAAGCCGCCGCCGCCGCCGCCCGCGGGAGAGCGCCTCGACCTCGCCCCCCCCGAGCCGAAATCGTCCCCCTCCGCGTCCTCGAACGGGTCCTCGAACGCGATCGTTTCCGTTTCCGAACGAAAAAACCCGTCGGAGACGGATGTTTTACGTTCGGTCCCGCCGGACCCGAACGCGACGTCGGCGACGAAGACGGTGCCGTCGCCGCACGCCGCGGCGACGAGCCGATCGGCGCCCTCGCGCCACGCCGCCGCGCCGAAGCGCGTCGGCGCGTTCGCCACCGCGAGCGCGTGGACGTACGGGGGGTTAAACCCCGGTGGTAACGCCCCGCCGCTCGATCCGTCGGTGTCGGGTTCGAGCGCCTCCGCGAGCGCCGCCGCGTCGAGGCCCAGCTCCGCCATCGCGGCGCGAACCGCCGCCGCCTCCGCCGCCTCCACCCGCGCCTCCGCCGTCTCGAAACTGCCGCTCGTCTTCGCCGCGCCTCCCTTCGTCGCGCGCCCCGAACCAACCCCCCTCCCCCTCTTCTCCCGCTTCAGCGTCCTGAGAACGTTCGCGCGCGCGTCGGCGGCGACGGCGGCGAGTCGCGCGCGGATTCGAAGCCGCCGCGCGGCGCTTTTCGCCGCGACGCGGCGCGCCGGCACGTCGCCGCAGTGCCACCCCGAGAGGGGCGAGGCGCTCGCCGCCGCCGAAAGCACAGCCGTGTTCGAACCCTCGCGGGTGAACGACGCGTCCCACCTTCGCACGCAGCAGTCGAACCCGCCGCTCAGGACCTCGAGGGTCCGCGGTTCGTCCCCGCGCGTCCGGCGTTCGTCGCGGGGTCGGTCGCGGAACGCCGCCGCGGACGCGATGGCGGCGTCGCGCGCGCCGTGGCCCCCTCGCAGGACGCGCACAAAATCACGGCTGTCGGTCGCGCCGCCGCCGCCGCCGCCGCCGCCGCCGCCGCCGCTCAGGTCGACGACGACGACGTCGCCGGCGTCGTCCGCGGCGCACAGCGCGTCGCCCTCCGCGGTCACGGCGAGGGTGTTGATCTCGTCGGTGTTGTGCGCGAAGCGGCGGAGGGGGGCGAGGGGGGACGAGGCGGCGGCGGACGAGGCGGCGGCGGATGAGGCGGCGGGGAACGACGACGAGGCGGCGGGCGCGTCGTCGTCGTCGTCGCCGAAGGCGCGCGCGATGGGGTTCGCGGGCGTGGGGAGGTGGCGGAGGTCCCACCGGGTGGCGACGCGGCCGCTCGCGCAGTACAGCGCGTGCGCGTTCGCGGGGTCGTGCAACACCGCGCTCACCGCGTCGCCCGCGCGGAAGCAGCCCGCGTCCGCGGCGAGGCGATGCGCCACGAGGGCGTCGCCGCGGAGGTCGAGGACGACGCACGCGCCGCCCTCGCCCGACGCGGCGAGGGTCGCGCCGCGGTCGTGCGGCGAGGGCGACAGGCACAGGAGCGAGCCCGTGCCGCGCGGAGCCGCGATCGAGCGCACGCGCTCGAGCATCGAGGCCCCCGCCCGAGCGCGCCCCCCGGGTCTGCGGCCGCCTCGACGTCGGAACAGTCTCTCGAGACGGCCGCAGTTGGCCGCGTCATCGAAGTCTCTCTCAGCAGTTCTGGTTATTTTTTTTCCACATTGGCTGCCCGGCTCACGCACGCGTTCCCCTTGGCGCCTCTCTCGTTCCGTCCGAGGGCGACGGTGGGGGCTTCCGCGTCGCTCACTCCGCGTCTCGTCCTCCCTCGAGCGTCTCGAGAAGGCGGCGTCGTTGCTCCGCGGACCGGCCTCCGCTCCTTCCGCCCTCACTCCTTCCGCGCGCTCGGCGCGCGCGACCCCACGCCCGGGCGCGTCGAAGACCGCGCCGCGCACGCCCTCCGCCCCGCGCCCTCCGGTCACCGGGCCACCGCCACCCGCCGGCGCTCGCCTCGGCCGCCGCCGCGCGACCCGCCGCGATGAGCGCGAACGCGGGGGAGCGCTCGGAGAACGCGGGCGCGCTCGCGGAACGCTCCGCCTCCGCGCCCCCCCCGCGGGTCCAGGAGGCGTCGCGCGACGAGGAGGGCGTCGGCGAGGAAGACGCGCTGCCCCCGCCGCCCCTCCCTCGGGAGGACCCGACGCCGCCCGGCGCGCTCCCGCGCATCTCCTGGCGCCGCGCCGTGGGCATCTTCCACCTGTACCTCGCGTGGCTCATCGCCGACGCCGTCGGCCTGTGCGTGTCCTTCCCCGCGGCCCATCCAACCTTCGCCCGTCGCGCCGTCCGAGACCCGTCGACACCTCCGACGCTTTTTTTTTTGTGAGAAGAAAAAAAAAACTTTTTTCAAGATGACGGTATTTTTTTTCCTTTCTACGGCGCGAGTCGCGTCGGTCTCCTCGCAAAAAGCTCGTCGTCGCGCCGGCGCGCGCCGTCCTCACCTCCACGCGGCTCACCCCACCTCCCCTCCCGTCCCTTCTCCCCCCACCCGCCCCCCCTTTTATTAACCCCTTTTTTTTATTTTAAAAAGCGCTTTCGCGCTGACGGCGATTGTCACGGACCACTGGATCGTCCCCACCGGCTCCGCGCTCCCCTTCGTCTCCCGCGTCGGGCTCTGGAAGGTGTGCTTCTCCCCCTTCGCCACGGAAGCCGCCGGCCGCCCCCGCGACCGAAACGCCGAGTTCCCCACGATCAAATCCTGGTGGGACGCCGTCTCCGCCTCGTACCTCGACGTCACCGAGGAGGCTTCCGACTTACAGCCCGGGTGCACCCGTCGCGTCGCCGAGTTTTACGCGCACGTCTGGGGCCGCGACTTCACCGCGTGGCTCCAGATGATCCGAGCGTTCGCGATCCTGTTCCTCTGGACGGGCGCGCTCAAGATGGTCGTGGTCACTCGGAACTACGCGCACGCGAGCGCGGGGCGGTGGCTCAGCTCCGGGCTGGCGGTCGCTCTGGCCGTCGCGCAGGCGGCGTTCGGGGAGGCGGCGTGGTTTCTCGCGCTGGCGATCATTCAGAGGGCGCAGAGAAGCGCCCCCGGGTCGGTCGACAGGGAGGCGTTCGAGGCGTACGAGGGGTGGAGCTTCTGGGCGTTCTTCGCGAGCGTGCACTGGACCCTGTGCGTGACCTCCGCGTACCTCTTCGTCGAGCTCGGCGCGTGCTGTCGGGAGCAGCGGAGCGCGAGGTTCGAGGATCCCGCTCGCGCTCCCGACGCCAAGGCCAAGGCCAAGGCCAAGGCGAAAGCGAAAGCCGCCGCGTCCGAATCGGAATCCGAATCCGAGCGACGCCGACGCGGGTAAGTCGGGGCGCGTGCGAAAAGGCTCCCCGTTTGAAGGGGCCAAAAACCGAAATCGACGGACGAGAGAGGCGATCGTTCGCCGCGCGGGATCGATCGAGACGCGATCGATCGCGAGGCGCCACCTTGGCTCCGGTACCGCGCGCGCGTGTGTATATCATCGGCGGAGGTCGCGTCCGGAGGTCGTCCCCGCTCGTCCGCGAGCCTCACCCTCACCCGGAAGGCGTCTCTCTCTCTCTCTCTCGTCGTCTCTCTTTCCGCGCGCATCTAGTCTGATGAAAAGGCAACCGCGTCGGGCCCCATTCTTTCTCCCGATCGGCCCCGATCGTCTCCGCGTCCCGCGGCTGGGCGCCTATAACCTCCTGGACCTGCCGAAGTTTTCCTTGCACCTGATGACGGTGAGCTTCTCCGGCGCGCCCTTCTCGAACCCGTCCAGCGCGAACCTCGCCGGCACGCCGCTCGCGTCGCACTCCACGCACACGAACCCGTAGAGGTGCATCTCGCGCATGACCCCGCCGAAGGATTCCTTGAAGATGCCCGCGCGCTTCGGCAGGTACGCCGAGAGGGCGACGCGGTCCTTCACCACGAACGATTTGCCGTCGGGGGACCAGGCGATGACGTCGTCGCACGAGGAGTCGCTCACGAGGTCCCACGTGCGCCTGGGGAAGGGGCGGGGGAGGGGG
>MDSW01154135.1_pt1 | contig 15212 bp, 15 predicted proteins | sample 811171 | NCBI WGS metagenome assembly MDSW01 (sample SAMN05326641, study PRJNA326480) | marine metagenome | isolation source: seawater | place: Atlantic Ocean: North West | collected 2012 | reverse complement strand
CCACGAGACATTTGAACTCTCCGTTTTTAATCGTTGTAGATATCGTAATCTGTATTTATTTATTAAATTCAGAGATTTGATAAGAAGTTTTGGAATATTTCCAACTTCTTCTCGTCTAGTCTCTTTTGATCAACAAATTTATTTATGGTTTTTTTAGTTTCTTTAATTGCCTGATCAACAATTTCTTCAGGTTGTTTCTCAATTACCGCAACGGTTTCTTGAACTGTTGCTTCTCTAATTTGAGACTGTGCCTTTAGAAGACCTGCATCCCAAATCCATTCAACTCCTTCCATGATTCCGTTAACAAAAGCATCAGGAGCAGAAGGATCTGCGACAATATCAGCAGCGGTAGCGAGCATAAAATCCTCACCAACTACTTTATATCCTTCACTTGTATCACGTAAACTTCCCATTCCCCTAGAAGAAACTCCCAGTTGAACACCCTCGTCAATCAATGACTGAGCAATTTTGCCCATAGGAGTATCAAGAAGTTTAGCTTTTCCAATAAAATTATGTCCTTCTTTATGGAGGTCTACAATTTTATGAGAAACCCTATCTAGATTTACAGTTGGTCCATCGGGATGTCCTAATTCACCAAGAGCACGCCCTTTAGAAACAAACTGTTCCATATACCTGTTTACCTCTTTGTCCAGAGTTTCAACAGGATAGAAACGACCATTCCTATTTTTCAAATTTCCTTGAAGGAAAATACCTTCAATGAACATAGATTTCTTGCCGTCTTTTTCTTCGACAAGGACCTTTGCTGATTCGATTTCTTCGGTAATAAGTTTCATTCTTCTTCTGGTTCCTCGGCAGGTGTTTCAAGTTCTGCAGATACCTCTACTTCATCATCTGAAGTTTCTGGTTCTGCATCATCTAACTGATCAACCCAAGGATTGGGTCCTCCAAACGCATCAGCTGTAACAGCTGGACGAATGGTTTCGATGTTTTCTGCAGACTTTGCAAATAAAACATCTTTGATCTTAGAATGAATCTCTGTAGGAGAGTCATTGTTCACAATCAAATCAATAAGGTCATCCATAACAGGTAAATTAAATACAAACTAGAAGTATTTATATTTCCCCTCCCTTGGGCATCTCCATAGATGACCCATCAGCTTCTACTGCAGAACCATCAATACCTGGTTCTGTTATTGGAGATCCAAGATCTTCACCTGCACCAATACCCATTTCAAGTTGTTGAACTTCCATAGGATCAATCAACTTACCATCTTTAATTTCTTGTGCCATCTGTTTGTCGATCTCGATCATCTCCTCATCTTTTTGTTTGAGAATAGTTCTCCTTACATATTCAAGAGAGAAATACTTTCCAAGATATGGATCAACTGAAGCAGCAGTTCCAAGTCTTTCATTAAGTAGTTCAGTCTCTTTTAATTCCGCAAAGTGATTATCGTAAACAAAGTCATATTGAATATGATCGGAAAGAATTTCCCAATCTTCAGGTGTAACAATATTTTTCAGAATAAGTTGTGTCTTCAGCATGTCGCTAAAAACACCAGTAAATCTTTTCCTTAAACGTCCAACAAACTTAGTGAATTTAATTTCATCTCGCAAGATTTCTGAGGAACGACCAAGATTGAAACCTTCTCCAGATCCAGCAATACGAGATTCTGGAACACCCAGTGATCTATATAATTTTTTCTGGAAATATTCAATATCAGCAAGTTCTCCCAGATTTTGCCCACCAGGAAGAGTTGTGATTTCAGTTCCTCTACCACCTTCTCTACGAGGCAACCAAAAATCTTCAAGCATACTCATATGCTTACGATCATCTCGGACTTCACCAGTCGATGCATCATAAACTAGTTTATTGCGATAACGACTCATCACATCTTTCAAGTATTGTTCTGCTTTAATCTTTGGCAGATTACCAACATCAATGTAGAAAATTCTTCTTTCGGGAGCACGAGACAATCTATAAATTACAAGACTATCTTCAATCATGCGAAGTTGATTGAGTGCTTTAATAGTTTTGTGTAGATATGAAAGGATCGTTTGCTTATTCCTATCTACTAAACCAGAGTGACAGAATGTTACTGCGTCAATTGCAATTTTTACTGGTCTATTTGAATTACTAAATGGTTGTCCGATAGCTCCTATATTGTTTTTTGCTGCTTGAGTATTTGGATCATACAGATAATACTCTTCAATCTCTGGGCTTAATGGATTGGAAGTATCTTGAACTCTTTGCACTAGTTGTTGTGCATTCTCTTTTGACTTTAACTTTCTAACGTACTTAATTTTTAGAGGGTCAATATAACGTACTTCTTGAATACCTTCTTGAGGTGCTTTTAAGTCAATAACTTTATGGTAGAAAATTCTTCCATCTACATACCAGTTACGCAAAATTTCATGACACTTCTTGTCGAAGTTCATGACCTCCTTAACTTTTTTAAATTCCGATCGGATAAGATCCTTAAGTTTTTCCGAACCAGGAAGATTTGATAGATCAATTTGAACAGGAGAATCGTTCTGATCAGAGACAATAGCCTCATTTATAATATCTTCAATGGCGCTATCCACCTCAGGATGCAATGCCATTTCTCGATATCTTTTTATCAAATCAAATTCAGATTTATAGACACCATCGATATCTACATACTGACCATAAAATCCACTGCTGACAAAAAAGTCCGACGAATCCTCATCGGACTTTGGAATAGGAGAAACAATACTCTTTGAAGTATCATCTTCCTTTTCAATTTTAAAACCAAATAACCTAGCCATTTAGATTCACTTAAGGCATCATCAAATGTATTTATTCAATGAGAATTAAGCACTCTGAGAATCGGCAGTAGTTATGGGTTCCTCTTCTGTACCAAAGAGGTTAACATTATCTGCAGTATATGCATCCCACCACTGAACTTGCATGTCTACAGTAAACTCTTCAATAGTATCGGAGTTATCGTAAGAAAGTTCGATGGAACTAACGTTTGTTGGGAACAAACCATGGAAGACATATTTTTTCAGGACTGGATACTTATCACCAGCACCTAATGTTGCTTTATCAATACTAGCTGGAAAACTACTAGTAGAAGCTCTACTATTTCTTCCTAGTTGATATACAACTGCATCTTTCTGATATTGAGTTGGATTAATAACACCAGTAGCATTATCATGCTTATTGATGCCATTCATCCATTGCTCGAATGCATTTCGTAGATCGAATGTAATGTCATTGATGACTGTAATAGTCCAGACATCAAAGGTTCTGTCACCTGCAATCTTAAGATTTCTTCCTCTGAAAGGAACGTCGATGACGTTAATATTCGAGGCTGGTAATTGAGCAGCCTTGATTAGGAATCTAGAGTTGGCAACAGATTCCGTAGGGACTTGGACGTAGCTTGGGAAAGCAAGTTCAACCTCAAACAAATTGGGGCGGGCGGCCCCTCCAGATAGTCGAGCCTTGAAATCCTCAATAGTCCTATTCCCTACCAATGGTGGGTTAAATGACTTTGAACTGGGCATGGCTAATTAACTCCTTATACTGTTATTTAGTGAGACGGATCAAACATTACCAACTACTTCATCAAAACTGACTCCCGAGCGTGTCGCAACGAATGTCAGACCAATGAAGTTAATTGATCTATTTGGTTTTACAAAGATATCAGCCTTGAACTGATTAGAATCGACAACATCTGGTGTGTTGTTAGAGTCATCGCAAATTACAACAAAATCAATGATACCTCTCTTCGCCTTAACATCACGAAGATATGGTTCAACAATATTCAAGAAGTTAGTTCTTGTGAGAATGTCATTGAACTCGAAGAGTTGTGCTCTTGCAGCTCTCTCTATTGTTTGTTCAATAGTGAGGAACAGACGACGAACGTTAATTCTGTCGAATGCAGATGCTTCTTTGAGAGCAGTCTTATCACCGTAGAGAATCATTCCTGCACCAGGAGAGAATACTACTGGGTTAATTCTCTTGGGATATAGGAGATCTCTCTGTGCCTGTGAGGGATTGTATGCCAGTTTAACAGCATTATTAATTGAACCTCTTTGTGAACCTGCAGGAGAGAACCATGGGAAAGAATTGATTGAAGTTCTTGCCATGAGACCAGCAGTATCACCATTCAAAGGAACATATCTGAAAGTATTATTAAATCTATCGAATGTATATTTGTAACCAGAGTCAAATACAGCATAAGAACTGGAGGTCAGACTATCATAGAAGTTAATGATATTATTTGTCTGTTGATCAGAATCACTAATTCCAACAACATCAGATTTGTATGGAGATATACACGCAATACAATCTTTACGAGTATCTGCAATCTGAATCAATTTGTTCGCCTTGGCTTGTGCCTCGAAGACAGTAGCACCTGATGAGGGGCCCTGAAGGATGTAATTAACAGTATACTCCGCAGGGTTGTCGAGGATAGTATATGAAGTAATTACATCAGATAGATTGCACTTGTAAACTCCAATACCACCATAATCACTACCACCACCAAGAGAGTAAGTGTTAGCTCCAGCACCATTATATGTTACTCCCTGTGCGTCTTGTCCCCATGTACCACTTGCATCTAGAGTGTATCCACCCAACATATTGAACTTAAGTGCTCCGCCAGTTTGGGCAGCACCAACAAAGAGATTTTGGGAAAACTGTCCAATATAGTTCTTGTAGAAAATATCTGTACTTGGAGAAATTTTTGCATCGGAAGCCTTAGAAAGACCAACCCACTTTTCTACAATGTTTCCTGCGCTTCCAGTTACTTTACCAGTGTCATCAACAACGACAACATGTATCTCATCAAATCTGGAACTTCTTTCTGCAGCATATCCAGACGTTGCAGGTCTCTCAGCAAGAGACTTCCAGTAAATTGTCTGGTTTTCTAGTCCAAGAGTCTGTGTATTGTACCAGTCTACTGCAGTATTACCCTGTCTCAAGGTAAGTCCACTACCAATACCTGTCTTAACAATGAAGTCTGTATTAGCGAAAGAAACTGAAGCTGCAATATCCATGATGACTGCAGTAGTTGAATCACCTTCTGTAGTGAATCCAATAACCGTTCCTTCGTAATTTCCATTGACCGACTTTACCTTATCACCAAACGCAATTTTGGAGTTGTCTAAGTCAGCTCCAAATCCAATCATTGTGGATCCGATACCAACAGTTGCTTGGAATCTAGTTCTTTCAATACCAACTTGATCACCTACATTATCAAATATTCTGTAAAGGTTTCTATTGTTAAAGTAATCAGTATTGATACCAGTAACGTATGCCTCTTGTCCTTCATCGTATCCAAGGAATGATTTTGTGGTGCTTCCTTCTTGATAATCAGTTTCAGACCATTTGCTATTGGTAACGTCATATTCTGATAGAATCTTAACATCAACTGAAGATACGTTAACCGAAGTAATGACGCCTTTAAGATATCCTGTCTTAACTCCAACAGTACCATCACTTAGTGCTACTGATGTTGAGAAACCAGCAGTGATTGCATATCCTACCTGGAGACCATCTGTACCAATTGCAAGTCTTTGGTCAGCAGAAGAGTCGATTGTGCAAACTTTAAGATTATTAGCCCAAGAACCTGGGTTTCTGGATGCATATGTCCAGCTGATATCTTCTCTGTGATTATTTGTATAATCCTCAGAGGAATTAATTTGCAAACCAGCCAGGGATCCCCCCGCTAGTGCAACGTTGGCGTTAGATAGAGTTGGGTGACTAGATCTAATGACTCTTAGAATACCACCGTAAGAAAGATACGATGAAGCACTCATCCAGTACTCATACTGGGAATCGGTAGATAGTGGTTTACCAAACGTTTGTGTAAGATCGTTTTCAGTTTCAATTAATAGTGGTACGTCTACGGGTCCTCTTTCAAAAGGACCAGCAATGGCACCCACCTGATCATTAATATTATCAATGCGTCCAATAGTTAAGTCAACTTCTCTTACCTTAACGCCTGGGGAGACTAAATTTAATGACATTGTAGTTCCTCTTTAAGAAGTCCATTTTTTATCTGTTATTATTTAGAATTTACTCGTTTTCAAGTGGGGAAACACTGCATGAACTCTTTACCAGTCTGGATATATCGAAGTGTCGTTGGATGTACTATTCCTATATTTTTTTATTCTTTTTTTAGTACAGTCCTTACATTCATATGAATATGCAGAAGCTCTAGTTCGGTTTTTTCTTGTTCGATAAAAGTCTGTCAGAAGGTCTTTTACTTCTCCACAAGATCTACATTTCCGTTCATTTAGAAGAAGATGTCCCAACACAAACTCATCATCTAAATTCATTATCGATAGTTCCACATATGTGATACATCACCATATTCATCAGTATGCCACCTATCGCCACTTGAATCAACAAACGATGTCTCTTCGTTAATTCCATCACTTACAAATCCAAACGGAGCCATATCCTGTTCAATCTGATCTCGTTGATCGTCATAGATTCTTTTTCTAATATCATCATCAGACATTTCTTTGAAATAGTCTTGTTGGACTAACCAAGCAAAGATAACCAAACACATAGCGAGGTCATCATTACATCCTTCTTCAGCTTCAAATGAATTATTTTTCTGAATAAATGTTGTGAGTTCTGCAATAATATTATAATCTGATATCAATAATTTATCAGATTCTATCATTGTCTTCAAGTTTAACGATCCAATTTTCTTAACAGTCTTGGACATCTTGACACCCAACTGAGTCTTCTTTCCACTGAATCCTTGACCAACTAATTGTCCAGCTCGACCTCGCATAGAACACATGAGTAAATTTTGATATTCCAAATCGTATTGAAGAGTTGCTGCAATTTGATCTCCAATATCATTTACTTCGCATAAAATGTATGCATCATTATATGCTTTTGCAAATTCCCAAATAACATTTGGGAATAACATTGGTCTAATGGAATTATTTCTATACTTCGCAACAACCTTATACGGAAACTCTGTTGTATCAAATACGATAAAAGCAGAATAATCTTTTTCTACACCTCTAGCAACGTCAACCGTAATAATATAATTATGTTTTTCTATTGAGTGGCAGTATATCTCTCCACCATTTTTTGCAGTATTTATTGGTACATCATATACCATCGACTTCAATTTTGAAGGCGCTATTAGAGTATCTACGGATCCTAAGAACTCACACTCAAACTCAACTCGGAACTGAGATTCCGATGTATTTTTTATAGTTTGTTCTCTCCAAGCATCATCTCGACCAGGAACTTCTGACCAATGAACTTCCGTGTTTACATATTCATTTCTACCAAGTTCAGAGTCATGCCACAATCTATAAAAATGATTCATACCCTTTGGGGTAGAAACGATAATAACTTTTGTAGATTTACCAGATGAAATAGTGGGATATACCGAACTGAAAAATTCTTCTGCGATATGGTTTGGAATGAACGCAAACTCATCGAGGAAGATAATGTTGAAAGACATACCTCGTACAGCAGAAGCAGATGTCGATGCAGCAAGAATCTTTGATTTGTTTTCCAACTCCATAGAACCTTTATTCCATGCAACAATACCCTGTTGCATCCAATGAGGTAATGCCTCATAAGCAGTTTGAAGTCTTCCTAACAGTTCTCTGGCAGTTGCAGCTTTGTTTGCAAGTATACCAATAGTAACGCTATCATTAAAGAGTGCGTAATGAAGGAGGTATGAAACAACAGTTGTTGACTTTCCCGACTGTCGGGGCATCTTACAAATATTGAATCTATGTTCATGGAAATTCTTTACAAGTTTTTCCTGAAAATCATACATTTTAAAAGGTACTAGTCCCTCATCAAGACTAATAATCTTTACATAGTTAACTGCAAAATATAATGGATCTTCCTTACACTTTAAGTATTCTTTAACTTGATCTTGAGTCCACTCAATAGAAACATTGGACTTTTTGAGATTTGGATTGCCAAGATATACACCATTATCAGCCATAACTTAATTCAGGGGTTTACCACAAAAAGGGGTTCTCTGGGATCTTTTACCGCAGGATAGAAATAGATTACCTTTGCTCCAGGATATACTTTATCAACTTCAGACTGAACGTCTTTCTTCATAGGTCTTCCTCTTTGTGGAAAGAACATTTGAAGGGATTTAGTTGATCCTCTAAAAACTAAATTAATAGTATAGTAATTTCCATACATAGCAATTCGGTCTACACCTTCACCTAGAAATGTTTGGAAAGATTTCATATTTCGGAGGCATCTATATGATTATTTAGATTGGTTATCTTTAGATGCTTGTTTCAACATCTTTTGTAGATCTGCTGTGCTTCCAACAAACAATGCATTATTAGTGACATTAGTAGGGCTTCTTTTCGATTCCTCATTGACATCTTTCAGTTTCTTCTGAAGGTCCATTAATTTATCTGTAGTATCAGCCACATTTTTTATTAGTTGTCCAGCAACTTCATAAGCTCTAGGTGAATCTGATTCTTGTGATAACTCAAGAATACCATCAATTGCTTCCTGTCCTTTCTCAATCAAAGAATATAGATGACCCCTAGTATACTCATAGTCTCTATCAATATCTGGTTTTTCTTCTCGCACAGGTTTCTTTTTGGCGACAGGTTTTTCCTCGGGCAATACTTCCGAAGGAGTAATGTCTAGGGACTCGTCAATAGTATCAAAGTTCTTGCTCATAAGTCACTATCTCTACTCTGACTAATACTATAAACTTGTCCATCCCGATATTCAGTTCTTGTTTCACCAAATCCAAAATCATCCTCATCTAGATTTGCTTCTACATATGCATCATCTTGAATAGTAATTGCATTAATCTGAACATCGATATCGTGGGGTACAGCAACAGTTCCATATTCTCCCCTTTCTACATGTAATCGTTGTCCACTCTTGGACTTGATTCTCATAACTTCTTCATCAATTTGAATGTAACTATTAGAAACAAACGGAGTTGCATCAGACACAGTAAATGCAGTTACTTGATCATCAAATACTTCTCCAGTTCTGGCAGTATCATCATTATCATAATCTTTAATAGCAATAGGGACAGCAGTATATCTAAGTTGTCTATCTGGAGTTTTGAGATTATCAGTTCCCTGCATATAATCAACCTGAACTTTCTTGATGAGTCCATCAGTAGTTGCATTAATGGGCCCGTAAAGATATGCTTTACAAGTAAAATTCAAAGTATAAATTAAAGCTCTTCTGGTTAAGAAGTCTCCTTCATAATTATCATCCATCTGAATTGCTTCTAATACAATTGGAATATCTCTAGTTTCTCCAATAGTATTAGTAAGATTAACTGTTAGATTAAATGATGGTTGAAAATAAGGTAAAATTTGTTCTAATATTTGGAGAGCATCTTCATTGAGTTTCGTTAGTATACTCAATTGCATATTAATATTATATGGGACAGGCATATATCCCTTAATCAATTTGTTTGTATCTTTATTAACAGCCTTAAAAGTTTGCATAGTAGAAATTTTTCTACTAGAGTCATATTCAACTCCAATCATTTCAAATGACATTCTAGGTAATGTAATCGCACCAGCTGGTTTACCTGGAGATCTTAAATCTCTACTTTGCTCTAGTCGTGCTAGAAACTTTTGAGTTGGTCCATAAGAGATTGGAACATTAAAGACACTAAATGTATTGTCATTTTTATCTTGATGTTTTATCTCTATCCCATTAAAAAGAGTTCCGAAAGAAATAATTATCTTTCTAATGATTTCGTGATAAAAATGGGAAGTTAACATGATACAGTATTTTTAATTATTTAGACTTCCCCAAAAGGATTTCTTTCTGTAAAATCAATGATGCTATCTGCTTCAAATTCGATATCATCATTGGAAGCAAACTCATTGTTTTCAAAATTAGAATTGGCAGTAGCAACAGTATAACTTGCTGCAGCACCAACGATCGTTTCTCCATACTGGAAATCTCCAGTTACATTGCCAAGTTTTAAGATTCTATTACCAGAATCCCAAGAAGCAACAAGTGCGCTTGTGCCACTAGAAACTCCTCTCACAGATTCTCCAATTAAGAAATCGCCAAAGAATGGATTTACAACTTCTTGAATATCTACTAATGGAGAAACCGCAGTGTAACCAGCTCCTGCATTAGAGAATCTAATTTGAACGACACTAGATCCAGTACTTACAACTGATTCTGCCTGTGCGTTTTTAATTAGATCTGAGGTATTACTGGACTGTGGAATGAATACTGATGTAACTCCAACTGTTGGGGTGAATCCATATCCGAATCCACCTGCATCAATTGTTACTGGTCCCAAAACACCAGTTGAAACTATTGCGGTAGCAATAGCAACCGATGTCGGTTTACCTCTACTGAAAGTAATATCTGGAGGTGTAGTATATCCAGTTCCTGGATTGATTACTAAAACTCTATCAATAGCGTAATTAGAAACACCAGTCCTACTTGTCATAATAGCAACTGCAGTTGCCTGTTGACCAAGATCTGGTTTCTCAATAGTCATCAATGGACTGGAAACATATCCACTACCACCATAAACAATTTGTAGTCCAGATACTTCTCTATCATCATTAAGAGAGGCATACACTTCTGGATATTCATTATTCAGGTTCTCAACAAACTGAGATGTCTTAGATGTTGGTGTATCTATTTCTTGTTCTGATGTTGTTGTTGGAATAAGAGCTTCACTAGCAGTTCTGAAAGAAGTATCCCCAGTAAGATTAAGAGTCACATGATCCAGATATCCAATATATCCATCATTGATTGTGTCTAGTTTACCTAGACCAGAAGCATCTGCACCATAATGTAATTGGTTGTTCGCAAAGAACATGATTGGGTCTGCATTACTATACTCAGATCCAGGATCGCCATTCACACAGAGTTTGGCATTAGAACCATGTTGTTCTATTCTAATGAAGTTCCATGCATTCAGTGTAATAGGATTTGGATTTTCAATAGCAGTTGATCCAGAAGCAAATACTACTGTACCAGATTCTCTATGATATAATTTGATTCTATCGGACCATAAAATAACTCCGCCATAAGATGGATTTGGTTCAAAGGTAGTTGGATAAAACCACATACTCAAAGACAATCTTCCATCTTCAGTATCTCTTGAGTCGATATTAGATACAAACTCAAATTTAGATGTTTCTGTATCCTGAGCAGTACTATGATATAGTGAATTATTGCCAAACTTAGTTTGTGTTGCAACTGTTCTATTTGGTGGAGTAAAAGTTACTTGAGGAATTTGAATGTAATTTGTTCCAGCAAAATCTATGGTTGCTGTTTTTACCCGACCATTTACCGCAGTTGCAATACCAGTAGATTGATTTCCTCTGGTTGGTTTTGAAACATATACTGATGGTGTTGCTTTATAATTACCATCGTTGAATAATTGAATATATTGTACGGACTTTGTTCCAAAGATTGTAGATGCAAGAGACACTGATGCAGTTGCATTACTATAAGTATCCTTGGCCAACTGAAGAGATAGTACTTGACCACCCATAGATATGGGTTCCATAACTTCATCACCATTGACACCAGCAAGAGTATCTGGAAGATCGATGATCTCATCTTCATATTCAAATATCTCACACCTCAATTCATACATGTATAGATCATTAAGTTGATAGAAAGGAACTTTTGTTTCTACAAACTTAATTTCAAATAATGCATTATCTAGTGGCAAATATATTAAGTCACCTTCCTGAGGTCTAGTTGCAACTTTAATTTCATCTTCTGGCCACAACTTCAATAGAGGAGATATGAAATCATCATATCTTTCTTTGGATATGACTAATTGTATCTCGTCTTGTGATCTAACTCCAAATTTTGATAGAATTTCGGATGGACTTCCAAATCCATCAAAGTTAACCAAGTAAGCTTCAAGTCTAAAACTATCATCGAACCTAGATGCAGTTATTTCTTTAATAACTGTTTGCTCATTAACAATCCTCCTAGGCATGTACAAGACATCCTGACCGAACATTTTTAGATGTTCGTTAACCAAGTCCTGAACCAATCTCTGTTCGCTTGGTGAACCGTGAAGGAAAAATGGATTTAGGGGCATTATCCTATAATGTCTAAAGGTGGCATGGCATATTCGGTCATCAACTTTTGTTCATGATCTTCCAACTCTCGTTGAGCGTCATCAAACAGTTGTCTACCGTTCATCTCAAGTCCGCCAGGAAGTTTAACTCCTTGAAACTTAATAAGGTTTTGTCCCCATTGTCTTTTAATTAGGGATGTTGTATATCTTTTAATCCATAGATCATTATATACAGCAGTTTCACTTTCTGGATCTACAACTCTATAACAATCTAATATTAGAAAATGATCTTCTGTGAGTTCTTTTAGATTTATATCCATATACAATCTACCGTTCTTTTTGTTAAATCTTATTTGAACATCTGGATTAAGTAGATAGTCTATAGTCTCCAAGTATGATTTTGTTTGACTATAATTCAATAAATCTATTGCGCCGTAGTAGTATAAATCATTAAGGAAGAGTTGATATTTTATATTGAACATCCCCGCCGATAAGGTGGATGAGTCCATTTTAAATATCTTATTGACTCCAATAATAGTGTCTGGTAATGGGAGGTAGTTAGCTTGTTCTGTATAATCTGCAGAAGAAATTCCACCAAAAGTATCAGTAACAGTTGTTGTTTGAGCAACTCCAACCATAGCAGTTCTTTCTTCTTTGGTTAGTTTATGCTTTAGGAACACTCTATCTATTCCCTCCCCATGTCTTTCGTGGTATAATTGGACTGCATCGTCAATCAAGTCTTCGATTTGATCGTCATCGACATTGACTTCCAATACTGGCTTTCCGAGTTTCCTGAGGCAATATTGCTTCAATTCTTCTCTACTGGAGGGCTTAGCCATTCCTAATAATCATAGGGTTCTCAACATATTTATGTCTCATGGAAAAGTACTTAATAGATGAAATCGAAACGTTTGCAATCAATGATGAATTGGATGCAAGAGTAGAGTTAATGGGATGGGAAGAAAAGCCAATCGTATACATTGATAATTTCTATAAAAATCCCGATATGGTTCGAGATTTGGCTCTAAGAATTCCTGCAACTTTCAATCGAAGAATTTGTGGAGGAGTGCCAGGTGCTAGAGTTAGTGCAAATTTTGATCTTGATCATTTAGTTCCAATCTGGGTTGACATAGCCAAATCGGTTTATGGATTGACAAAAGAGGAAGAAGAACGATTTATCTGTGGATGCAAACAACTTACATTCTCGGTAAATGTAACTGCAGAAACTCAGAATTCAATTCCACACGTAGATTCTCCTATAGATAGTAAAAATTTAATTAAAGGTTGGGCAGGTGTAATTTATTTAAACACGCCAGAAGAATGTCATGGTGGCACTGGATTTTATACTTATAAGGGAATGAGTTGTGTTGATATAGACCAATCTGGGATCTGGAAAGAGGACATCGTAAGAGATAGTGTTGGTCCTTGGGAACTTGTTCACTTAGCAGAAATGAAATACAATAGATTAATTGTATATCCAGACAATTTTCTTCATGGTATATATCAACATCCAGGTTATTTTGATCAAACGGTTGGTAAGTATAGACTCGCTCAATCATTATTTCTACCCATTCCAACGAGACTATACTGATGATTTTACTTACTGGATATAAGGGGTTTATTGGATCCCACTTTCAGAACTATTTTGAAACCGAAGGAGAACATGATGTTATTGGAATTGATACTGATAACGCATGGAAATTTCTGTCTAAATTTAACGGATGGGAAAATGTAGATCTAATAATTCATAATGGAGCAATCTCATCTACAACAGAAAAAAACTGGGTAAAGATTGCACATTACAATCAATCTTTTACTGCTCATTTGCTTTCACACGCAATTGAACACAAAATTCCTGTAAAGTATGCATCTTCTGCGTCTGTGTATGGGAATCAAACTAAAGAATGTAGAAAGATAAATCCTTTGAATCAGTATGCAATTTCCAAATTGATCATAGATTATTATGTATTGGACAATCTAGATCGGTTTGAGAGCATTCAAGGATTTAGATATTTCAATGTATATGGAACGGGAGAGGATCATAAGGGAGATCAAGCTAGTCCCGTATCTAAATTTACCAAACAAATCAGAGAGACGGGAAAACTTAAATTGTTTGAAGGATCGGATAAGTTTTATCGGGACTTTGTATGTGTAAACGATATAGTCAATATTGTCCTGAATAATGACGCTCCCAGTGGAATCTATGATATTGGAACTGGCAAACCAATGTCATTCCAGAGAGTTGCAGAATTAGTTGCTAAAAAAGAAGGGGGAGAAATCGAAATGATTCCTTTCCCCGATCACCTAAAAGGTAAGTATCAAGACTATACCTGTGCAGATATGGAATGGTTAAATTATAGACTCAAGACTCTGGAGGATTATCTCTCACCAGAAAGTTAATAAAATTTGTAGCGATATATTTTTCTTCTGAAATGGGAACATTTCCTTTATGTCTAAACAAATAATTGCATGGAAATAATAGTACCTTTCCCTTCTCTGGTCTTACTGCTATATTCCAATCTGGAAATTCTGTTTCTCCTCCCTCTTTAACATCATTAAGATACATGATGCAAGCAAATAATCTACTTACTGTGCCAAATCCACGTTGATCAACATGTAACTTGAATATACCTTCATCCTTTGGATAAACTCTAACACAATAATCATTCAATGTTATGCCATCTGATGGGACTGGATATCTAGAACTCGCTTCCCTAAGTGCAGATATAGTAATATCTGTCATTTTATCGGATATTGATGCTTCTGGGGGAACATGAGTTTGAATGGCATTTTTAAAATCTTTCTTAACACTAGGTCCAAGGTCTTTTCCGCCATCCGTACTATAAACTACTCCCTCCTGTTGTAGATGTTTGTTCGATTTAAACCATTCCAATATTTCATCACAGGTTTCGTCTGGGATATGATTTTTTAAAACTACAATTAGATCTGTTATTTTTTCAGCTTTCATCAGTCCCCAGGTTGAATTCTATTACTATCTTCATCAAAATGTTCCGTACTAAACTCAAATAGTTCAGTATCCAAAAGACCATACATTCTATGTTTCATCCCAATAGGAACATGAAACTTATCTCCTGGTTCCAAGACAGCTACACTAGCCATCTCAATATTATCATCCCATCCATAGTAGATTTTAATTTTTCCACTTTGGACGTAAAAAACTTCGTCTTTCTTTTTATGAAAGTGCCAAGAACAT
>MDSW01130148.1_pt1 | contig 15212 bp, 12 predicted proteins | sample 811171 | NCBI WGS metagenome assembly MDSW01 (sample SAMN05326641, study PRJNA326480) | marine metagenome | isolation source: seawater | place: Atlantic Ocean: North West | collected 2012 | reverse complement strand
TCCGAACTCCATAATTTTTACAACTTTACCTTTATATATTTTTCCCATTTCAGGTTTGGCAATCAAATTTTTGATAAATTCTATTGCTTTATTTCTTGAGCTTTCGTCTGGTGCTGCAACTGTTACTTCGCCAGTATCTTTGACATCAACTTTTGCACCTGATGTTTCTACAATTTCTCTAATTGTTGCTCCTCCTTTACCAATCACAGTAGCAATATCTTTTTTATCAACCTTAATCGTTTCCATCTTAGGTGTATGTTTTGAAAATTCTTTTCTTGATGTCTTTATAGCTTTATTCATCTCAGCAAGTATGTTCTCTCTTCCGACTTTGGCTTGATCTAATGCTTTTTCCATAATCTCAAATGTTATTCCTGTAATTTTTATATCCATTTGAAGAGATGTAATACCATCTTTTGTACCTGCAACTTTAAAATCCATATCTCCTAAGTGGTCTTCATCTCCTAAAATATCTGATAGAACAGAGAAATCTTCACCTTCTTTAATTAATCCCATTGCTATCCCAGCCACAGGTTCCTTTATAGGTACACCAGCGTCCATTAATGAAAGAGAAGTCCCGCAAACTGTTGCCATTGATGAAGAACCATTAGACTCTGTTATTTCAGAGACAACTCTTAAAGTATAAGGAAAGTTTTCTTTTGAAGGTAGGGATGAGTTAATTGCTCTCCATGCTAATTTACCGTGCCCAATCTCTCTTCTTCCAGTTCCTATCCTTCCGCATTCTCCTACTGAGAAAGGTGGAAAATTGTAATGTAACATAAAGTTCGATCTCTGCATTCCATCAAGGCTTTCTAATCTTTGTTCGTCATCTGACATTCCAAGAGTTGTCACTACTAAAGCTTGTGTTTCTCCCCTTGTGAAAAGAGCTGACCCATGAGTTCTAGGAAGTACACCTACCTCACATTTGATTTCTCTAACATCGGCTAAGCCTCTTCCGTCTATTCTTTTCTTATCTTTTAAAATTGCTGTCCTAACAATATCTTTTTCAAGAGATTTTAATTGAGCCATTACCTGATTTTCTGTAACGTTTTCATCTTCTACAAACATCTCCTTGCATTGACTTTCTATTTCGGAAATAGCTGTTGATCTTTTTTTTTTATCTATTTGTTTAAATGCACTTCTTAAACCTTTTTCAAATTTATCAGATATTCTCTTTTTAACCTCAGAATGATCAATTTCTTCGACTTCCCATTTAGGTTTTCCAGCTTTTTTTGCTAATTTTTCAATCGCATCAATTACAGGTATAAATTTTTCATGACCAAATTTTACTGCATCTAGCATTATCTTTTCAGACAATCCTGATGTCTCGGACTCAACCATCAAAACCGCATTCTTAGTTCCTGCTACAACAAGGTCTAATTCTGACTCTTTTAATTCTGCTACTGAAGGATTTAATAAATATTTTCCATCTTTATAACCAACTCTACTTGCAGCTATTGGTCCTTGAAACGGTAAACCAGAGATAGCTAATGCTGCTGATGAAGCAATAATGGATAAAACGTCTGGTTGGTTTTCTCCATCGTATGATAAAACAGTTGGTAGTAATTGCACCTCATTCATGAAACTTGATGGAAATAACGGTCGGATAGGTCTATCAATCAGTCTTGATATTAATGTTTCAGCTTCAGTAGGTCTTGCTTCTCTTTTAAAATATCCACCTGGTATTTTTCCAGCTGCATAGTATTTTTCTTGATAATTTACTGATAAAGGAAAATAATCTTGACCTTCATTTATTTTTTTTGCTCCAACAGCCGTGGCTATTATGATTGTTTCACCCAATGTAGCTATTATTGCTCCATCTGCTTGACGCGCTATTTTGCCTGTCTCTAAAGTTAATTTTTTACCACTAACTTCTAATTCCTCTTTATGTATTTTAAACATTATTTCCTTAAATTCAGTTGTTTAATGACCTTTTGATAGGACTCAACATTTTTCTTTTTAAGGTAAGTAAGAAGTTTTTTTCTTTTATTAACTGATTTAGTCAAACCTAAAGTTGAATGTTTATCCTTTTTAAAATTCTTAAAATGCTCAGATAATTTAATAATTTTATCTGTTAATAACCCTATTTGGATTTCTGTTGAACCAACATCTTTATCGTGAATGGCTAATGATTTAATTATATCTTTTTTTTTCTTTATCATTCTCTTTGTTTTTTTTTATAATCTTTTCAATCTTTTCAGCATATTCAAATGAGTTATCTTCTACAAAAGTGAGTTTAGGAAGAAACTTTATATCAAGCCTTTTAGACAAAGCTTTTCTAACAAGATGCGAGTTCTCCGTCAAGATCATAACTGTTTCTTTAGTATCTACTCCACCTAATGGAATTACGTAAACTCTAGCAGTTTTTAAATCTGGTGTCATCCTAACCTCTGTCACTGTGATTAATTTTGAGCTAAATGAGGGAATTTTTGCTTCATTTCGAATAAACAATTCTCCGAGGTTTTGTTTTACTAACTCGCCAACTCTTAATTGTCTTTGGCTTAAAGTTCGTGTTGTAGAGTGCTTATTCATCATTTCAAATCGATCTTTGTATTTCTTCTGAGAGGTAGGACTCGATTACATCTTTTTCTTTAAAATCAATAAAATCTTTAATACTTATTCCGCACTCTAATCCGGTACTAACCTCTTTAACTTGATTTTTTTCACGAAAAATTGTTAGAATTTCACCATTGTAAACTACTACTCCGTCTCTAATTATCCTTGCCTTAGATTTGCTTTTTATTTCTCCACTGATAACTTTTGACCCAGCGATCTTTCCAGCATTTGAAACTTTGAAAATTTTTTGTATCTCAGCACTACCAAGAATTTTTTCCTTTATATCGGGTTCTAATAAGCCAGACAATGATTTTTCAACGTAATCAATCGCTTCATAAATTATATTAAAAAATTTAATATTTATTTTTTGATCTTCTGCTAATTTTTTAGCTTCTCTGTTAGGTTTCACATTAAAACCAATTAAGATAGCGTCAGATGCTTTTGCCAATGAGACATCTGTCTCATTTATCATTCCTATGTCAGAAAGTATAATCTTGGCCTCAACTTCTTTATGTTCTATTTTTGTAATAGCCATTTTTAATGCTTCGCTTGATCCTTGAACATCTGACTTAATAATTATATTAAGTTCTTCTTTATCTTTTACGTTATCAAAAAGAGTTGTTTTATCTTTAGCTGAAACTTTATTTTGTACATTATCATTTTTTCTGAATTCGGTTAATTCTTTGGCTTCATTTTCGTCCTTAGTAACCATAAATTCTGCTCCGGCATAGGCAGAATTATTCATACCAAGAATTTCTACAGGCATTGAAGGAAGAGCTTCATTAACCATTTTACCCTCGTGATTTATCATTGCTCTAATTTTTCCCCAAGTGTCACCACAGATAAAGTAATCGCCACGCTTTAATTTACCGTTGCTAATCAATATTGTTGAAACTGGACCTTTGCCCTTATCAATTTTTGATTCTATAACTACTCCTCTCGCTTTATCACTGTAAGATGCTTTTAAATCAAGAATTTCAGATTGGAGTAAGATACTTTCTTTTAGTTTATCTAAATTCGTCTTTTTAAGTGCAGATACCTCGACAAAAAGAGTATCTCCACTTAAATCCTCTGCTACAAGTTCGTATTGCATCATTTCATTTTTTATTTTGTTAATATTTTTTTCTGGTAAATCGCACTTGTTAATAGCAACAATTATTGGAACTTTAGCAGCTTTAGCATGTTTTATAGCCTCAACTGTTTGAGGTTTTATACCATCGTTTGCTGCAACTACTAAAACTACTATATCGGTAATTTTAGATCCTCTCGCTCTCATCTCTGTGAAAGCTGCATGACCAGGTGTATCTATAAACGTAATTAATTTATTGGTTTCTGTTTTTACTTGATATGCGCCTATATGTTGGGTGATGCCACCATGTTCACCGGAAACAACATTTGAGTCCCTTAATGAGTCTAATAATGAAGTCTTACCATGGTCGACGTGTCCCATAATTGTAACCACCGGTGGTCTTGTTTTTACCTCACCTTCGAATTTTTCTTTAAGTTTAGTTGCTATTATAGAGGGTTTTTCCTCTAAAATTGCTTTGTGACCAAATTCTTTAACAATATATTCTGCAGTATCCTTATCAATATTATGATTAATTGTGGCTACTACTTTCATATTAAATAAAAATTTAATTATATCACTTGATTTTTCTGCCATTCGGTTTGAGAGTTCTTGGATTGTAATTTGCTCTGGTATTTTCACTTCCCTTATAACTTTTTTAAATTCTTTTTTTTCTTCTCCATCAGGTTTTTTTTTCTCCTTTAATCTTGCTCTCTTTACTGATGCTAAACTTCTTTGCTTGATTTCAATTTCTTCCACGTTTAAAGCTCTTGACACAGTTAGTTTGAAATCTCGTTTATCCACTGGACCTTTAAGCTTTAATTTACTTTTTCCAGCAGGCTTATTATCTTTTTTAATAAAATCTTTGGTTGCTTGTTGCTCTATAAACTTTCTAGCAAAATTTTTTTTCTTAACTTCATGATTGATGTTTAAATTAGGCGTGGATGATGGTTTGCTAAAAGATTTGTTAGATCTAAATGTTTTTTTCTTTTCTACTGAAAATGATTTTTTTCCTGAAGTTGAAATAGATGACGTGTCAATTTTCCTTTTTAAGTTGGACGAAATTGTAAGTGTTTTTTTTTTATTTTTATCCATAACATTACTTATAAGCAATCTCTCTAGCTGCCATAATCAATTCATCAGCTTCTTTTCTTGAAAGTGAAAACTCCTCTAGATAACCGTCAATTCTAATTTTTTTACCTTTAATTTCATCGTATCCACCTATAAGTTCATCTGACGAAAGGTCTGCGAAATCACTCAATTTTTTTACGTTTTTCTGACCTAAAATCACAAGCATTCCCTGGGTCATACCTTTTAAATTGATAAGTTTATCTTCTACTCCTAATTCTTTTAGTTTTAAAGAAACTGCCTCTTTTTCTTTAATTAAAGTTTCTTTAGATCTTGTGATCAGTTCTTTTGCAGTTTCCTCGTCTATAGCTTCTATTTTTGAAATATCATCAGAATTAGATTGAGCAATTTCCTCTATTGAAACAAATCCCTCTGAAACTAAAAGCTGACCTAGGGTTTCATCTACTTCTAAGTTTTTAATTAATGTTTCGGTTCTCTCTTTAAATTCAGCTTGTCTTCTCTCTGAGTCTTCTTTATCAGTTAATATATCAATTTCATAATTTGTTAATTTTGATGCCAATCTGACATTTTGGCCTCGTCTACCAATTGCTTTACTAAGATTTTCCTCAGTTAAAATTATATCAATTCTTTTATTGTCTTGATCAATTAAAACCCTTTGAATTTCTGCTGGTGAAAGAGACTCTGAGATTAAAGTGGGTAAGTCTTCAGTCCATTTTATAATGTCTATTTTTTCTCCATGTAACTCATTTACAATCGTTTGTACTCTACTTCCTCTCATTCCAACACAAGCTCCAACAGGGTCTATTGATGAATCTTGAGAGTGTACACAAATTTTTGCTCTACTTCCTGGATCACGTGCTACAGATTTTATTTCAATAGTACCTTCGTAAATTTCCGGAACTTCTTGAAAAAACAATCTAGCTAAAAATTGCGGGTGCGCTCTAGATAAGAATATTTGATGACCTTTCAATTCTTTTCTTACTTCGTAACAATAAGCTTTAACTCTATCTCCTGTTTTTAATATTTCTCTTGGTATTAATTCATCTTTTTTAATTACTCCCTCAGCTTTGCCTAAATCTACGATCACGTTGCCGTACTCTAGCCTTTTAATAATACCACTAAGTATTTGACCTTGTTTATCAATAAAATCATCATACTGTCTGTTTTTTTCAGCTTCTCTTACTCTGCTACTTATAACTTGTTTTGCACTTTGAGCTGCGATTCTTCCAAAATCTATTTGGGGCAATTCTTCGAAAATTTTTTCACCTAATTTTAAGTCTTTATTTTTAGGATTACTAATTTTAGCTTGCTCGAGTGTAATTTCTCTTGATGAATCTTCAACTTTTTCAACTATTTCTAAAACTTTTTGAATTTTAATATCTCCACTTTCTCTATCTATAATAACTTCGATATTATTGTCGTTTCCAAATTTAGTAAGTGCTGCTTTTTGTATAGCACTTTCCATAGATCCTATTACTAGTTCTTTGTCTATTGACTTCTCGTTAGCGACGGCTTCTACTATCCTTAAAAGCTCTAATTTATCTAAGCCTCTATTTAACATTTTATTACTCCTAAAAAAAAATGGGCTAGTGCCCATTTTCAAAGTTCAATTTTTACTAATATTTAGAAGAAAATTAAGGTTTTTTCAAGATTACAATTTAAATAAATCTATTTTATCAGTATTTTCCCATGTAAACTCACCTTTATTTGTAGGCTTTCTACCAAAGTGTCCGTAGGCCGAAGTAGTCTCATATATAGGGTTATTTAACTTTAACATTTCCCTTATTCCCCTTGGGGAAAGATTAAAATTATCTTCAATAATCTTTTTTACTTTATGAACTTTTGTCTCATCTCCATTTGCTAGTTTGATAAAAATTGATAAAGGTTTGGACACACCAATTGCATATGCCAATTGAATTAAGCATTTTTCAGAGACGCCAGCAGCAACAATATTTTTTGCTAAATATCTCGATACGTATGCAGCTGATCTGTCCACTTTAGTAGGATCTTTTCCAGAAAAAGCTCCGCCACCATGTGGAGCCGCACCGCCATAAGTATCAACAATTATTTTTCTACCTGTTAATCCTGTATCGCCATCTGGTCCACCAATTATGAATTGACCGGTAGGATTGATATATATTTCTTTTGGGTCAAGATCTTTCAAATAATTTTCAGGAATTGATTTTTTTATATATGGGATAATTGCTTCCCTAACTTTATCCTGATTAAGATCTTTTGAATGTTGTGATGAAATTACAACCGATGTGACTTTTAAGGGTTTTTCATTTTCATAAAGCATTGTTACCTGACTTTTAGAGTCAGGTTCTATGCCTTTTAAGATCCCTTTTTTTCTGTCTTCTGCCATCAATCTTAAAATTCTGTGAGAATAGTGAATTGGTGCTGGCATTAGATCTTCTGTCTCATTACAAGCATATCCAAACATAATGCCCTGATCGCCCGCGCCTTCGTCTTTGTTGTCTTTTGAGTCAACACCCATTGCAATATCAGATGATTGTTCATGTAGGAAAGTTTCAATATTCGCAGTTTTCCAACTAAATCCGTTCTGGTCATAACCTATGTCTTTAATACAGTCTCTTACCTTGGTAATTAATTCTTCTTTATTAATTTTTGGGCCTCTTGTTTCTCCTGCTAAAACAACTTTATTAGTTGTTGTTAATGTTTCACAAGCAACTCTTGATACTGGATCTTTTGACAAAAAAGTATCAACAACCATATCAGAAATTCTGTCACAAACTTTATCAGGATGTCCCTCTGAAACAGACTCACTTGTAAACAAATAATTATTTTTTTGCATTTTTGTCTCTGTAAATTAAAAAGAATAAGAAATATGTAATTAAAAGTATATAAAAGATCAAATCATTTTTAATTTTATTTGATTTTATTAACGGTACGTCAAAATCTATATTTCCAGCTTCATTTCGATTAAGTTTTTTTACTATAATGCCTTTATTATCAACAATAGCACTGAAGCCTTGATTAGTTGATCTTAATAGAAAAGTATTATTTTCAATAGCTCTAAAGATTGATTTGGCAAAGTGTTGATCGGGTCCAATTGATTTACCAAACCATCCATCTTCAGAAATATTTATTATTAAATTAGTATCGTTATCTGATTTGTGCAATAAGTTTGTAAAAATAATTTCATAACAAATTAAAGGTAAGATGTTTAAATTGTTAACAAAAAGATTTGTATTTTTCTTTCCTTTTAAAAAAGATCCATGTCCCTCTGTAATTTTTTTAAAACCAAAGTTATTTAGAAAATTTTCTAGTGGAAGAAATTCCCCGAATGGAACTAGTTTTCTTTTATCATATCTCTGAATAATTTTAAATTCATTATCAACTACCAACATACTATTAAAAAAACTACCAGACTGAATATCTAGTTTATTGGATCCAAAAATTATTATATGATCTTTAGCAAAATTTTCTGAAATTAAATTTTTAAAAGCATAAACTTCTTCGTAACTATACCCACTAAAAACTCCCTCTGGCCAAATAAAGAGTGTTTTTTTTTCTTTATCAGGATTACTATATCTAATTAATTTTTTAAATCTTTCCTCAATCTCTTTTTCGTTAAGGCCATATTCTAAATCAAAATTAGGTGAAACAATCTTAACAAATACTTTGTTTTCAATTGTTTCTAATACTTTTTTATTTTTATTAATCTCATAATTTCCGTAAATATATAAAGTTAAAATAGACAAGAAGGTAAAACTTAGACTTAATATTTTTTTTAATAAACTCATTTTAAAGAAAATTATTACAGGTAAAGTGAATAAAGTAATTATGAGTAAATTAAATGAAAAAAGTCCTATTTTATTTAAGATTTGTAAAATCTCAACTGACCAGGATGCACTATAAGCCCATAAATTCCAAGGAAATCCTGTAAGCAATTTAGATCTTAAAAAATCTGATAAAGCCAAACATCCGGAAAAAATGATTAATGAAGAAAAATTAAATTTTAAATATGGTCCAATTATTAGAATTGGAATCGCAATAAATAAGCTCAAAAATAACGGTATAAGTATTATCGCAAATGGTATTAAAATCTTAAAATTGTCATCAAATGTAAGAGAATTTGTAATCCATGATATCCCACTTAAATAAAAACCAAAACCAAAAAATAATCCAAATAAAAATAGATTCTTTTTATATGGTTTTTTGCGATAAATAGATTTTGATTTCTTGTTAATATAAATAATTAGAAAAAAAAAAATTGGAACAACTATAAAATTTATAATTGTTAAATTGAAAGGTTGAAATGAAAGAGTAGTGAAAGAACCTATAATTAAAGGGATTAAGCATAATGTAAGTAGTCTATTATCTAAAAAATTTTTAGACATTTATTGAATTAAAATATTTTTTTTCAATTTTATTCATTTTAATAAAATCCTTATTTTTTTTATGCTTATAACCGAATAAATGTAACAAACCATGAATCCATAATTGATCAAATTTAATTTTAAAAGTTTTTATAAGACTTTTATCCTTAATCTTATTTAAATTAATAATTATATCTCCAAGGTAAATTTCCTTTTTCTTTTTTAATTTTTTCTTAAGCTCTGTTTTAGTTTGAAATGGAAATGACAAAATATCTGTGGGTTTATTCTTATTTCTAAATTTATTATTGAGATATTTTATTTCTTTATTTCCTGAGAGCAGTATTGTAAAAAATATTTCATTTTTTCTAAATAGTTTGTTTTTATGATTTAGTTTTTTTATTTTACGTTCGAGGTACTTATCTGGATTCTTAATATAACGAAACCAGAGAATATTTTTTGTAATTACATTAATCTTTATCATCAGTGCTTTTATTTTGATAAGCGCTAATAATTTTTGAGACAAGTGGATGTCTTACTACATCATTATGATCAAATTCAATTATCTTAATTTCTTTGATGTTTTTGAGAATATTTCTTGATTTTATTAGCCCCGAATATGCTTTGTTTATTAAATCTACTTGGCTAGGATCACCATTTACAACTAGTTTAGAATTTTCTCCAATTCTTGTTAAAAACATTTTTATTTGTGTTTCAGTTGCATTTTGAGCTTCATCCAATATGGCAAAACAGTTTTTTAATGTCCTACCTCTCATGAAAGCTAATGGAGCAATTTCAATTTCACCGGTTTCAATTTTTTTATCTATTTTATCTGCTCCAAAAAGTTCATATAGAGCATCATACAAAGGTCTGAGATAGGGGTCGACTTTTTCTTTCATATCTCCTGGTAAGAAACCTAGTTTTTCCCCTGCTTCTACAGCCGGTCTGGATAAAATAACTCTATCTATTTTTTTTTCCATTAATAATGTAATTGCGACTGAAACTGCTAGAAAACTTTTGCCTGTTCCGGCAGGTCCTAAAGACATTATTATATCATTTTCTTTTAAGGCTTTTATGTATTCAGATTGTTTTTCAGATCTAGCAATAACAGATTTCTTGGGAGTTTTAATTAATTGCTTAAAACTCTTTACATTTGACTCTTCGATCTCAACATTTTTTTTCACCGACAAAATTATATCTTCTTTTTCAATAATATTCGTCAAAAAATATTTATTAACCAAAAACTTTATCGCTTCACAAAATATTGATAATTTTTCTTTATCCCCCTTACAAGTAATTGAATTTCCTCTAAAATAAACATTCAAATTTGTTAATTTTGCCAAATTTTTTAGATTTTGGTCAAATTGACCAACAATAGCCATCAACATTTCATTATTATTTATCGAAATATTTAGAGTTTCACTATCAATTTTTCGTATAGTAAGACTCTCATTAATTTTACTTATTTCAGACATTTAATTAAGCAGCATAATTTTTTTTATCTAAACTGTAAACTATTTCACCAAACAAAGTATTTAAATTACTTTTTAAAATTTTAACATTTTTAATTTGACCTGTTAAATTTTCATTACTCTCAACAATTACTGAATTATAATATTCATCTCTTCCAAAATATTTATTTTCGTTTCTTATCCTATTTTCAAATAATACGGTTGAAATTTTATTTAATAATGTTTCTCGATAATTTGATTTAATTTTTTCCGCTAGTTGCTGAAATTCTAGAAGTCTAAGCTTTGCTTTTTTTTCATCTATTTTTTTTAAATAAAAAGCAGGCGTTCCAGGTCTAGCACTAAAAATATACGAAAATGAATTGATATATTTGATAACATTCATCAGTTTAATGCTCTCTTTAAAATCGTCATTTGTTTCACCTGGATACCCAATTATAAAATCACTGGAAAATTTTATTTTAGGTTTAACATGCTTCAATTTTTCTATAATTTTAAGATATTCTTTTATATTATGTTTTCTATTCATAGCCTTCAAAGTTTTGTCTGATCCACTTTGTACAGGTAAATGAACTATGGGCATTAATTTTGGACAATTTTTGTGCGCCTCGATCAAATCTTCAGTAAAATCTTTAGGGTGAGAGGTTGTATATCTTATTCTTTTTAGATCTTTAATTTTAGAAATTTCTAATATTAGATCAGCAAGTTTTTTTTTTTGAAAATTATATGCATTAACGTTTTGTCCAAGTAAGGTTATTTCTTTTACACCATTTTTCACCAAGTGATTTGCTTCTGTGACTAATTCTTTAAATGATCTTGAAAATTCTGGTCCTCGTGTATAGGGCACAACACAAAATTTACAAAATTTATCGCATCCCTCTTGTATTGTTAAAAATGAGGAAATTTTATTACTAGAATTTTTTAATGAATTAAGACTATCAAATTTTTCTATAACATCGAATTCGGTTAAATTAATTTTACTAGACTCTTTTTCTAATTTTTTAATCATCGTATTTATTTGATGATAAGACTGTGGTCCTATTACAGCGTCTATATAATTTTCTTTTTTAAGCATAACATCGCCTTCAGCTTGAGCAACGCATCCTGCAACTAAAACAATGGGTTTGGTCTTATTTCTAAATTTTTTTTTAACTCTTCCAATGTCGTGATAAACTTTTTCTGTAGCTTTCTCTCTTATATGGCAGGTATTTAAAATGTAACAATTAGCTTCCTCTAAATTCTTAGTAGGTGTGTAATTAATATTTTTAATTAAATCTAAAATACGATTACTATCGTACTCATTCATTTGGCATCCGAGTGTTTTAATGAAAATTTTTTTTTCCAACTTATTTTTTTATTTTTGAGCCATAAAGTTCTAATTTATGGTCAACTAGTTTGTAACCTAATTTTTTAGCAACTTCATTTTGGAGTTTTTCAATATCTTTATCAACAAACTCAATTATTTCTCCGCTGTTAATATCAATCAAATGATCATGATGCTCTTCTGGAGACTGCTCGTATCTTGCTTTGCCTCCTTTAAAATCGTGTTTTTCTAGAATTCCCGCTTCTTCGAAAAGTTTAACAGTCCTATAAACTGTTGCTATACTAATTTTTTTATCAATACTACTTACTCTCTGATGTAACTCATCTACATCTGGGTGATCTTTAGACCCATAAACTTCTTTTGACTCAGATAAGACTTTTGCAATAGTTTTTCTTTGATCGGTAAGTCTAACTCCTTTTTGTTGGCATTTTTGTTCAATTGCATTCATGATTAATAATTTAACTTATATATAAGGGTTTAATCAAATTTTTTTGTACTAAACTTTTTTTAATTAAAAGCTCAATATTAGCAAGGGTAAATTGACCAAGATCTGTGTTTTTAAAACCAAATAAATTAATTTTTTTAGATATTTTAATTCCTTTTGCCACAGCCAAAGAAACTCTTATAGAAGAAAAACTACCAGGTCCATTATTAACAAGTATTGAAAAATCTCTATTTATATTTACTTTGTATTTATTTATGAGATTTAATATGTTTAATACAAATTTATCATTATTATTAAATTTTCGATCTAAATCATGAACATAAAATTTATTATTAATTTTAAGACCAATTTTATTTTCTTTTCCTATGCAGTTCAAAATTAAAAAATCTTTTATCATAAGTTTATTTATAACGATTTTAATTTTTCAAAACAATTTATATTCAAATCAAAATAGTCTTGGTATTGACGATTATGGGATAATTTCTTTAATGTATCATAGATTTGAGGAAAACAAATATCCATCTACAAATATAAGAATTGATGACTTTATTAAACATATTAATATAATTGAAGATAATGAAATACGATTTATTAATCCAAAAAATTTTATAGATGAATTAAGAAACAAAAAAACCGAAAGAAAAATTCTCTTAACTATTGATGACGGTTTTGAGTCATTTTATAAGAACGCCTGGCCAATACTTAAAGAAAAAAGAATACCTTTTATACTTTTTGTAAGTACACGGGAGGTAGGAGCTTACAATTATATGACTTGGGATCAAATAAGAGAGATAGAAAAGGAGGACTTTGTTGAAATAGGAAATCATAGTCACACTCACGAATATCTTGTAGATGAAAATAAAGATGTAATTATGTCTGATATTGAAAAATCTATATCTATTTTCAAAAAAGAATTAGGAAAAAATTCAGATTTTTTTTCATATCCCTTTGGAGAATTTAGTTTAGAATTTAAAAATATAATAAAATCTCTTGGATTTAAATATGCTTTTGGGCAACATTCAGGAGTTATGGATGAAACTAAAGATTTATATGAACTACCAAGATTCCCGATAAATGAAAAATATGGGGAAATTAAAAGATTTAATTCTTTAACAAAGACATTACCATTTAAATATAAAAAGATTTATCCTGAAGAAAAATTTCTTTTAAAGACTAAAAATCCTCCTAATGTCAAAATTGAATTTTATGAGAATATTAAAGATTTAAGATCTTTAGCGTGTTATTCAAATGAGGGTGATAAATGGAGAGAATCAGATATTCAATTTGAAAATGATCATACATTGGTCATTAACATTAAAGAAAAATTTGTTGGCGAAAGAGGGAGAATAAATTGTTCTTTAAGAGATCAAAGTGCTTTTTGGAGATGGTTAGGTGTACAATTCGTTATAAGTGATAAATAAATTATGAGCTTAACTCTATTTTTTTCACAGAATTTACCAAACGAACTGGCTCAAAGTCTGTCAATCTATTTTGTTTAATTATTTGATTGAGTATTTTTGTATATTCGGAACCAGTTTGTGCATAGTTGCTAAGGGTCTCAGTTAATTCAAGACCAGCTATTTTTTTCTTTTTCTCCCTCAAATTAGACCTTTTTAATCTAAATTTTGCGTAACTCCTGTGTGTATTTAAATTATTTTGGTATGCTTTAACAGAAGCTCTTAATATAGGAAATTTTAAAATTTTATGATTTTTATTACTTTCTCTGTCTAAAGGTGCTATTCCTTGACCACTCCAAGTCCACTGTCCAAAAATTGCATTTCCCTCTAATGCGAATCTTGAAGTTCCCCAACCACTTTCTTTTGCTGCTTGAGCTAAAGCTATTGATGTTGGAATAATATCCATTCGAACTAACAACTCTTTAAGATTACCCTTTTTAACTTTATATTCTAGTAACTTTTGTCTTATCCATTGTTTTTCTGAATCAGTGGTGTATTTTTTTTTAGACAGCGTTGATAATTTTTCTCTATCAGCTAATATTCTTTCATTTTCTGCAACAATAAGGGGTAATACTATCTTGATAAAAGTTTCTTTTTTCAATTTAGTACTTTGTAATTCATCGAGATCTCTGGGAAATTGTGTAAAGTAAATTGGCTTAACAAGCTTTTTTGATCTTACTTGACCTAAATCGTATTCGACATCTTTAAAAAGATTTAATACAGTTTCAGTTTTTAAATTTAAGTTAGGTAAAATTACTTCATCTACACTTTTTCTTTTAACTTCTAATTTTGGTTTTTCTTTTGATTTTTCAACTTTCTTTGTTGGTTCAGGTTTTTTTACCTCTTTTTGAACTTCAGGTTTTTTTACCTCTTTTTGAACTTCAGGTTTTTTTACCTCTTTTTTTTGAACTTCAGGTTTTTTAATTTCTTTATTTATTTGAAGTTTTTCTGCTAGGTTATTATTTGATAAATAATTAATACCACTAAAGACAGTAGTTCCTAAAATAGCAACAATTGCTATTGTTATAACAACTGCTTTTGCTTTTTTTGGATCTATTTGTTGGTTATAAATTCCATGAAATAAATCAGTAAACATTTCACCAAAGAAACTAAAAGTAACTTTGCCTAATTTAGGAATAATATTTAGAAAATTTAATCCAATTAAACCAAGATTTTTCCAAGCGTCCTTAAATGCTCTACCAATTTTTCTATTTGTATCATGCTTTAAATTTTCAAGTTTTCTAATTGCTCTGTTTTTATCTTTTATTTTATTATCTTTATATTCTATTAAGCTTGACTTAATTTTTCCAACAGGTTTAACAAAATTGTCTCTTAAAAAATTTGATTTAAAATCTTTTGGTATTATTATTTTATTTTTCTTAAGAATAAGCTCTAATTGTCCTGATGTTAGATTTTTTCTTCTTTTTTCATAATCTTTAATTTCTTTAACATCATAAATATATGCTAAC
>MDSW01109207.1_pt1 | contig 15213 bp, 18 predicted proteins | sample 811171 | NCBI WGS metagenome assembly MDSW01 (sample SAMN05326641, study PRJNA326480) | marine metagenome | isolation source: seawater | place: Atlantic Ocean: North West | collected 2012 | reverse complement strand
ATCTGTTATACTTTATTTAAATCAAAATTCAGATAATCCTTTACCCCTACCTTAATTTTCCAAAACAATATAATAAAATACTTTTTTGAACATGAATTCTGTTTAGAGCTTGATGCCAAACTTTTGATTGCTTCCCTAGGAAAACATCATCTGAAACCTCTTTTCCTCTAGGAAGACAATGCAAAAAAATTGCATTTTTTTTTGCATATTTCATTAAACTTGAATTAATTTTATAATTTTTAAAATCTTTTATTTTTTTTAATTTATTTACCTTATCATTTAAAGAAACTACTTTATCTGTGAAAACTACATCTGCGTTTTTTATTGCTTTTTTTGGGTCATTAAAAGTATTAATCTTTCGTTTATTTTTTTTAACCCAATCCATAACAAATTTTGGAGGCGAATAATTCTTTGGACACCCAATATTTAAATTGAAATTTAGCTTAACTGAAGTAGCAATTAATGAGTTGAGAACATTATTACAATCGCCAATCCAAGCTATATTCAAATTTGATATTGGTTTTTTCTTTATTTCTTCCACTGTAAATATATCCGAAAGCACTTGACATGGATGAGAGCTTGGACTTAATAAATTAATTATAGGGATAGTTAAACTTTTACTATAATCCTCAATTTTTTGATCACTATCTGTTCTAAGCATAAATGCATCACCGTATGTTGATAAAATTTTTGCGGTATCGGCAAGACTCTCGCCTCCTTTGCCTAGATGTATCTCACTAGCTTTAAGAGTTATTGAGCTAGCTCCTAGTTGATTGATAGCTATATGAAAACTTAGACGTGTTCGAGAGCTTTCCTTTTCATACATTTGTATAAATAGTTTACCTTTTAGGGGATTATCCTTATCAACATCCATAGTACTAAGTTTTTTTCTTTTATTCTTTCTTTTCTTTGCATCATTTAAAATTTTTCTTAAATCTTTTAATGATATATCTTTTAGATTAATAAAGTTTTTCATAATTAATTATATTCTTTACAAACTTTTTTAATTATTCTTAATGCTAGATCAATTTCATTTCTCTTTACATTTAAAGGAGGTAAAATTCTAATAACATTTTCTGCAGCACGTATTGTTAATAAATAATTTTTTTCCAAAGATTTAATAAATTTTGCTTGGTCAAAATGTAATTGTATCCCTATTAAAAAACCTCTACCTCTAACTTCCTTTATGATTTTTGGATAATGATTTTTTATTTTATTTAGTTCTTTAAGAAAATATGTTGAGAGATTTGATACATTCTTTAAGAAACTTTTTTTTAATATTTGATCTAGTACAGCATTTCCTACTGTAGTAGCCAAAGGAGATCCGGCATAAGTGGATCCATGAGATCCGGGCACACAAGATTTTGCTACCTTTCTATTCATTAAAACAGCTCCAATAGGAAACCCTCCTCCTATACCTTTTGCAATTGGAACTATATCTGGTTTAACTTTGGAATGCTCAAATGCAAAAAATTTACCTGTTCTTCCAATACCACATTGGACTTCATCTAAAATTAACAATATTTTTCTTTTATTACAAATTTTTCTTAATTCTTTTAAACACCAATCTGGAATAACTTTAATTCCACCTTCTCCCATTATTGTTTCAATCATTATTGCCGCTGTTTTTTTGCCTATAAGCTTTTTTAATTTTTTATGATCTCCAAAATTAAAATGATCAAAGCCAAGAGCTTTAGGGCCAAAACCATCAGTCATTTTTTTTGATCCACTTGCACTTATTGTGGCTATAGTTCTGCCGTGAAATGAATTTTTTATACAAATAATTCTATTTTTATATGGTTTTCCTACTGAATGAAAATATCTTCTTGCAAACTTTATAGCGGCCTCGGTGGCTTCGGCCCCACTATTTTGAAATATAACTGCATCTGCAAAAGTATTGTTAGTAAGTTTTTTTGCTAATTTTTCACCCTCAGGTATTATAAAAGCATTAGACACATGCCATAGTTTGTCTGCTTGATTTTTCAAATTTTTTACTAATTTCGGATTAGCGTGCCCCAAAGAATTTACTGCAATTCCCTGAACAAAATCTAAATATTTTTTTCCTATGGTTGAGTATAAAAAGCTGCCTCTTCCATATTTAAATGAAATCTTTTTTCTATTATAATTATTTGCCAATGAACTCATAAGTTAAGTATTTTACTTATACACATTTAAATCATATTGACTTAAATAAAATGCAACCATTGGTTAAATTTTGTGTTTAAAAATAACTGTTAAAAAAAACAAAAAAAAACTTGCGAATAAGCCTGATTTATGGGTTACATAATGTTGTATAAAAATTTTAAAAATATACTATATTTAGTAATTAATGAGCTGGGACGAAAAAAAAATTGAAATTTTAAGAAATGAGTGGGGCAAAGGCAAAACTGCCTCGCAAATAGCAGAAATGATAGGGGGTGTAAGCAGAAACGCTGTTATTGGTAAAGCTCATAGGTTGAATTTATCTATTAAAATAAAAAAAAAAACACTCCATTTAATTATAATACAAAAGATAAAATTTCAGAGCAAAAATCAACTAATAACTCCAAAAGATATAAATTTAGAAGTTTATTGTTAGATAAAAATTTTGAAGAGGCTAAAAATATATCTTTAGAAGAATTAAATGAAAATACCTGCAAATATATGGAGGGACATCCAAATGAAAAAGCTTCTTCATTTTGTGGGAGAAAAACTGTTGAAAAATTTTCATACTGCCCTCTTCATTTAATGATCGTATATCAACCACGGGGAAAGAAAGAGGATGTTCCTATTAAAGATGATGAAGTTCCAACTTTTTTAGAAAAAAAAGTTAAATCTGCCTAATTATCTATTCTGCCTTTCTTGAGAATTCGCCACCACTTTTCCACATGTACGAATATTTTAATATTTCTTTATCAAAAATCTTTAGATCTGAATTTAGTTTTAAGTCTAGATTAGTCTTATATTTTCCCGATGGTGAATTGTCATATTTTAATAAAATTAATTGATCTTTTGTAAGTAATGGATTTTTCATTGTTAACTCAAATATTTTTGCAACTTGTTTTGCAAGAATTATAGGGGCGGGCATTAATACTCTTTTAATTTCAAGACTTTTGATTAATTTTTTTATAATTTCTTTAAAAGATAATTCTTCTGGTCCCAAACATTCAATAGTGGTAGATCTAAAATTATTAATAATTACATTTTCAATTATATCACACATGTCAGAAACATGTATTGGATAAAATTTAGTTTTTCCCTCATAGTAGAGTGGAAAAATTGGAAACAACTTTAACAAATTCATTAACATCGTAGTAAATTTATCATCAACACTATAAACAAGAGATGGTTTCAGTATAACATAATTTTTAAATGTTTTTTTAATCTCGTTTTCTCCATTCATTTTACTCAATGCATATTTACTTTCAACTGCATCTTCAACTCCTAATGCAGATAAGTGTATGAATTGTTCAAGATTATTTTTTAAAGAAATTTCTGCTAATTTTTTTGGAAGTAGGCAATGAATGTTATTAAAAGAAGACTTATTTTTTTCATTTAATATCCCTATTAAATTTATACATATATCCTTTTTTTTAAAAATCTCATTTAATTTTTCAAAATTAAAGGTATCCATTTCAACTACATCTATCCATCCGGCATTTGCTTGGCTTTTGAGAATGTATCCTTTTGTATGTGCATTTCTTGTTACTGCGGTAACTTTAAAATTATTTCTTGCTAATTTTCTCAATAAATTCCTTCCCAATTGACCGGATGCTCCAAAAACTAGAATTTCTTTAGGTTTCATATATATATAGATTATGCAATTTGATATTAAATTACATCAAAATGATTTACCAGATGAAATAAGGCTAGATGACAAAAAGTCTTTAGCAATTGACTCTGAATTTTCAGGGTTAAATATAAACAGAGATAAGCTATATTTAGTTCAAATATCTTCCGGTAACAATGACGCCCATATAATTCAATTAAATAGAGAAAATTATAACGCTCCTAATCTAAAAAGATTATTAGTAAATAAAGACATAAAAAAAATATTTCATTTTGCAAGAGCTGATATGACATTTATTAAAAAGTATTTAAATGTAAAAGTTGAGAATGTAGATTGTACAAAAATAATGAGCAAAATTGCTAGAAGTTACTCCGACAGACATGGCTTGAAAGATTTAGTTAAAGAATTTTTAGGGATAGAAATAAGTAAACAATTTCAAAGTACAGACTTTGGTGGTGAACTTACAGAAAAACAATTAAAATATTGTGCAACCGATGTTATATATCTTCATAAAATTTATTCAAATTTGAAACAAATTTTAATAAGAGAAAATAGAAATAAACTTTATGAAGATGCAATTAAATATATTCATACAAGAGTAGAGTTGGACTTAGCATCATTTACGGAAGATATTTGGTCCCATTAAAAATATGAAAAAAAAATATTCTTTGATTGGTAAGCAGGTAATTCAAACTGAAATAAATTCGCTTCAAAAACTCAAAAAAAATTTAAATAAAGATTTTGAAAAAATAGTATATGAATTATTAAAGTGTAAAGGAAAAGTTGTCTTTTCTGGAGTAGGTAAATCAGGGATAGTATCAAAAAAAATAGCATCGACTTTATCTTCTTTGGGAATTTCTTCATTCTATGTAGATGCGGGATCGTGTTCTCATGGTGACTTGGGGATGATTGGTTCAAAAGATTTAATTGTTTTATTTAGTCATAGCGGAGAGACATCTGAATTAAAAAATATTATTCAATATGTAAAAAGAAATAAAAATATCAGGTTGATTGGTATTACGTCAAAAAAAAATTCGCTTCTTTATAAGTCAAGTAATGTTAAATTTTTACTACCAACAATTATCGAGGCAGGTCCTGGAAACTATATACCCAGTTCAAGCACAACAATGCAAATGTGTTTTGGAGATGCTTTAGCAATATGTACAATAAATCAAAGAAAATTTTCTAAACTAGATTTTAAGAAATTTCATCCTAGTGGAAGTTTAGGAGCAAAATTGAAAACTGTTGGAGAATTGATGTATAAAGGAAAAAGTATTCCTTTTATTAACGAAAACTCTAATATTAAAACAGCATTAAAAATTTTTAACAAGAAAAACCTTGGAGTATTAATAGCAAATAATAAATCTGGAGCAACTACAGGAATAATTTCTGATGGTGATTTTAAGAGGCTTAATCTAAAATCTGAAAACATCCAGAGTTTAATAATTAAAAAAGTAATGAAAAAAAATCCGATAATAGTTAATGAAGATATGCTTGCTGTTGAGGCCTTATCTATAATGAATATTAAAAAGATAACTGCATTATGTGTTTATAAAAAAAATAAAAAGAAAATAACTGGTTTATTACATATGCATAATATTTTGAATGCAAATATTTCTTAATAATGAGAGTAAAGATAATTTTTCAATTATTTATTTTAATAATAATAGCATCTATATTAATCGCTTTTTATTACACTTTTTTTAAAAGTAATAATAAAGATTTAAATTTATCTGGTGCAGAAAAAAAAACTGAGAAAGTTGCCAATAAAGACATACTCAATGAACTGGTGAATTTAGAGTATAATGCTGTAGATGAACGGGGAAATTCTTATTATATAAATGCAGAAAGAGCCATTGTTGATCAATTAGATCAGACAGATAATATAGTAAAAATGGAAGGTGTTGTTGCAATAGTTAATTTAAAAAATAGAGTTCCAATTTTCATATATTCTAAAAATGCAAAATATAACAAAATTAACAATAATACCTTTTTTTATAATGATATAAAAATCAATTACTTAGATAAAACAATTTCAGCTGAAAATTTAGATTTAATTTTCACTGATAAAATCTCTACAATTTATAATAATGTTATTTTTAATAGTGATAACTACAATTTATATACTGACAGAGCCATCATTAACATGATATCAGGTGATATAAAACTAGGATTAGCAAATAATTCCAAAAAAGTTACAATGGTTAAAAAATGAATGTTTTAGTCAAAAAATTCAGAATTAAATCTTTTAAAGAAAAAAAACCAATCATAGAATTACAAAATTTAAGTATTACTTATGGAAATAGACAAATTGTAGAAAAATTAAATTTAAGTATTCAAAAAAATGAAGTTTCAGGATTACTCGGACCGAACGGAGCAGGTAAAAGTTCGATTTATCATTCTATAATCGGTCTAGTGAAACCATCATTTGGCAAAATATTTATTGATGGAAAAGATGTAACAGATATCCCAACACATATAAGATGTTCAAGATTTGGAATATCTTGGGTTCCTCAATATGGAGGTTCGTGGGCAGATTTAACTGTTTACGATAACCTCATGGCTATAGCAGAGATACATATTAAAAATAGAGAAGAAAGATTGCTTAAAATTAATAATTTAATAAGAAAGTTTGAATTACAAAATGTTATAAAATTAAAATCAAAATTTCTTTCAGGAGGACAGGTAAGGAAATTAACTCTAGCCATGGCTATGGTCAAAGATACTAAAATTTTAATTTTAGATGAACCCTTCGCTGCACTTGACCCTCAGAGTGTAAGAATGATACAGCAAATTATTGTAAGTCTACAAATGTTTGAAAAAATATCAGTTTCTATATCTGATCACAGTAGCAGAGATCTTTTAAATACAGTTGACTCAGCAATGGTTTTAACTGAAGGAAAAATTGTTGCGAAAGGAACTCCTCAAGAGCTTATAAAAAATACAAAAGCGATTGAAGCATATTTTGGAGAAGGTTTTACCATATAATTTCAAGTGAAAAATCAAATAAAAATAGAAAGTCGAATTAGGCCATTTAGCAATCAAATTGAAGTATCAAGTGATAAAAGTTTAAGTATAAGATGTATCTTGTTATCTTCTATAGCAGCAGGAAAATCTAAAATATTTAATTTATTAGAATCTGAGGATGTAATTAATTCACTTAAAGCTCTAAAAAAAATTGGAGTAAATTATAGGAGAAAAAAAGACCATATAGAGATTCATGGAGTTGGCATAAATGGATTCGATATAAAAAATAAAACTGTAATAAATGCTGGAAATTCAGGAACACTAGCAAGATGTATTATTGGATTATGTTCAGCTACAAAAAAAAAGATTAAATTAATTGGAGATAAAAGTCTTTCTAGAAGAGATTTTTCAAGAGTTATAAAGCCTTTAAATATGTTTGGAGTAAAAATTAAGTCAAAAAAAAACTTGTTACCACTTGAAATCTATGGATCAAATTTGCTTAGACCTATAAATTATGAGGAGAATAAAGGAAGCGCTCAAGTTAAAACTTGTATTATTTTAAGTGCAATTAATACACCTGGTGTCACAAAAATTAAGGCATTGCATTCTAGAAATCATACCGAGTTGCTACTGAAGTATTTAAATTATCCAATTAAAATAAAAAAAAAGAAACTATACGATATTATTGAAGTTGAAGGACTAAATCAATTCAATTCCTTTGAATATAAAATACCAGGAGATATTAGCTCTGCATCCTTTTTTATAATACTGACATTGCTATCTAAAAATTCTGAACTTTTAATTAAAAATATAAATTTAAACCCATCTAGAATTGGAATTCTGAAAATTTTAAAAAAAATGAATGCAAATATTAAAATACTTAATAAAAAAAACTATAGAGGTGAATTTATTGGAAATATTAAAATAAAAAGTACAAAAAACTTTAAATCTATTAATTGTCCTTCAAGTCTTAATAGTTCAGCTATAGATGAATTTTTATTAATATTTTTAGTTGCTGCAAAATCTAAAGGGGTTTCAAAATTTAAAAATTTAGATGAATTAAATAAAAAAGAAAGCCCAAGATTAAATATAGCAATTGATTTTTTGAGAATGATTGGTGTAAAAATTAAACGGGTTGAAAACGATATAACTATATTTGGCAATCCTAAACTTGACCCTGGAGGGAAATATCATATTAAAAAATTTTTAAAAGATCACAGAGTATTCATGATGTCTGTTACAGCGGCGCTCACACTAAATGGAAAATTTACAATTAATGATAAAGATTCAATTAAAACATCTTTTCCAAATTTTTTAAAAATTTTGAGAAATATGGGAGCAAAAATAAATTGAAGAGAAAAAAAAAAATAATTACTGTTGCTATCGACTCTCCTGCGGCTGCAGGAGCTGGAACTCAGGCAAAATTAATAGCTAAGCATTACAACCTTCTTCATCTGGATACTGGGCGTATTTATAGACTTATAGGTAAAATGAGATTAAAAAGCCCAAAAAAATTTAATTACAAATTTCTAAAAGAAAAAATAAAGAAATTAAGAATAAAAGACCTAAATGATAAAAGCTTATTATCTGACAAAGTTGCAGTTTCCGCATCGATTATTGCAAAAGATAAAAAAGTAAGAAAAATAGTACATCGTTTTCAGCAAAAATGTGCCTATTCACCACCAAAAAAATATTCTGGATCGGTTCTTGATGGGAGGGATATAATTACAGTTCAAGTTAGAAATGCTATGTTTAAATTTTTCATTACAGCTAATTTACAAATAAGAGCTAAAAGAAGATTTAAAGAGTATAAAAAATTAAAAAAGAAAATAACCTATCCAGAGGTTCTAAAAAGCCTTAAAAATAGGGATAAATCTGATCGTGAAAGAAAATATGGGCCACTGAAAAAAACGAAAGATTCTATATTGCTAAATACAACTAAACTTAGTAGAAGTCGATGCTTTTTAAAAATTAAAACAATTATGGATAGGAAATTAAAAATTAATGGATATTTATAAAGATATCTCAAATACACAAAATCAAACGTTTAAAAAGTTGTTAATTGATAATTTTTCTAAAACAAAAATCCAAGAAGGCAAAATACTAACTGGATCTATTTCAAAGATTTCTGAAAAAAATATATATGTTAATATACCTGGCATGAAAAGCGAGGCAATGCTCGATATAGGAGAGGTTAAACAACTTTTTACAAATAAAGAAATTAAAGTGGGTGATAAGCTTGAAGTTTATTTAGAAAAAATTGAAGACTCTTCTGGAAACGTAGTTGTCTCAGCAATTAAAGCAAACAAAATAAAAGGATTTAACGAATTAAAAAAGAAATTTGAATCTGGAGAAAATATCAAAGGAAAATTTATTCAAAAAATCAAAGGTGGAGTAATTGTTGAAGATACTGAGACTAAACTAGGATGTTTTTGTCCAGGTTCGCAGGTGGATACGAGACCATTAAAATCTTTTGATCATCTTATGAACACTGAACAAGAATTTAAAATAATTAAAATTGATACTCAAAGAGGAAATATTTTAGTATCTAGAAGAGAAGTAATAAGTTCATCTAAAGCTGAAGATAAATCCAAAATAATTGAAAAATATACTGTAGGTATGGTTTTAGATAATTGTATTTGCAAGGGTTGGTCAAGTTTTGGTACATTTTTTGAAGTAAATGGAGAAATAGATGTTTTATGTCATTTAGCTGAAACATCGCATTCAAGAATAAGTCATCCGGATGAAGTATTTTCGATTGGCGAAAAACATCAATTAAAAATAATTGGAATAGATACAATAAAAAAACAGATATCGGTTTCAAAAAAAGCTTTAGCCCCTGATCCATTTGAAAATATATCAAACTATGAGGTTGGTAAAATTTGTAAGGCTAAAATAATTAAGAATGTACCATACGGTTCTTTTGCTGAAATTGAACCAGGACTTACATGTTTATTACATTCAAGCGAGATTAGCTGGGGGAAAAAAAATGTTGTACCAGAAAAGTTTTTTAAAGTGAATCAAATAATAGACTGTAAAATAACTGAAATTGATAAAGAAAAGAAAAGAGTTGCAATTTCGCATAAACTTGTAACTGAAAATCCTTATGAAAGTTTTGCAAAAAAATATGGAGTAGGTTCTACAATTAAGGTAAAAATTTCAAATATTAAAGATCTATCTATGTATGCAGAATTTGAGGAATTTAATATAACTGGTTTCTGCCATGCTAACGATCTTTCATATTCTGGTAAACCTGAAGATGATGTAAAAAAATTTAAAAAAGGAGATGAAATTGAAGTTAAAGTTTTAGAAATTAGACCAGAAGATCAGAGAGTTAAATTTGGAGTAAAACAGCTAGGTAATGATCCTTTTGAAATTTTTAAAGATAAAAAAGTTAATGATATTATTACTGTAAAAGTAAAAGCTACAAATAGTAAGGGAATAATGGTATCGCCAGAGGGCAATGCATTGGAGTTTTTAATTAAGAAAAGTGAGTTAGCAATAAATGCTGAAGAGGCAAGAAATTATAACAGATTTCAAATTGGAGACCGTTTAGATGTTGCTATATCAGATATATCATTTGAAAAAAGGAAAGTATCCTTAAGTGTTAAACTATTGGAAAAAAACCTAAATGCTGAAGCGGTATCTAAATTTGGTTCTAATGTGTCAGGTAAAAATCTACCATTTTCCTCACTTTCGGAGAAGTTAGATAATAAAAAGAAAGAAGATAAATAAATTAAACTTGTCTGTATCTAAACCAGAAATAATAAATAAAATTGCTAAGAACTTTCCTAATCTTTATAAAAAAGATATAGTGAAACTTTTTGATATATTTCTATTTGAAATAATTAAGGCTTTATCCAAAGGTGAAAGAGTAGAATTGAGAGATGTGATGATGTTTGAAGCTAGGATACAAAAAAAAAGAATATCTTTAAATCCTAAAACACTTGAAAAAGTAGAAGTTCCAGAGAAGAAGAGCGTCTTATTTAAATGTTCAAAAGAGTGGAATCAAAAAATTAATGAAAAGTAAAAAAGTTTTCATAGCATGTGATACAACTAAAATTAAAAAAGTAAGAGAAATAATAAACAAAACGCATAATTCAAATATTAAAGTAGGGTATAAATTTGGGCTAGAATTTTCTCTCTCTAAAAATGGTAGAAATTTTTTATCAAAAGTAAAAAAAAGAATAATTTTTCTAGATTTAAAGATCAATGATATTCCAAATACATGTATTTCTACAATAAGAGCAGTAAGAGATCTTAAGCCTGACTATATCACAATTCATATTAGTTCTGGCCTTGATGCTTTAAAAGCCGTAAAAAAAATATCTGGTAAAACAAAAATTGTAGGTGTCACAACTTTAACATCTCTTAACTCAAAATCTTTAAAAGAAATAGGTTATGATAAAAAACTTATCTCTATTGTAGAAAAACAAGCAAAACTAGCATCAAAGGCAAATTTGGATGCTTTGGTTTGTAGCGGACAGGAAGTAAAACTTGTAAAAAAGATATTCAAAAAAGAAATCATTACTCCAGGTATAAGATTTGAAGATAATAAGAATGACCAAAAAAGAGTAATGACGCCTCTTCAAGCTTATAAAAATGGAAGTGATTGGCTAGTTATGGGTAGACCAATTACTAAGGGAAATATTAAAAATAATATTAAAAAATTAATTGATCATTTAAAGAATGATTAAAGGTGTTAAGATTTGCGGTGTTTCTGACTTAGAAACATTAAATTTTATTATTAATCATAAAAACCCTCCTAAATTTATTGGCTTCATTACAAATTATAATAAATCAAAAAGATATGTTGCCTTTGATGCTCTAAAAAAACTTACAAGTGTTAATAAAAATAATATAAATTTTGTATCTGTTTTAGTAAATCCAGATAATGAAATCTTGGAAAAAATTAAGGAGCTTCAATTTGATTATTATCAATTATATGATGTAAGTCCTGAAAGAGCTCAATTAATAAAAAAAAAATATAATAAAAAAATTATTTCTGCAATAACAGTGAGTAATAAAGAGGATATTAATAAATATATACCTTTTCAAAGTTTTTCGGACATCATTTTATTTGACGGCAAAGGATATGAAAAATCTATTGGCTTTGATCATAATTTTTTAAATGATATACCTCCCGATATAGAAAAAATGATTGCTGGCAATATTAATATAGAAAACATACCAATATTAAAAGATACAGACTATATAATTGACTTAAGTGGATCACTGGAAAATGAAGAGGGAAAAAAAGATTTACAAAAAATTAATAATTTCTTAAAAATATTTAAAACATATGAAGATTAGAAAAAAAATTCCCTTAATTGATCAACATGATAAATATGGCATGTGGGGTAATAAATTTGGTGGAAATTATGTGCCTGAAACTTTAAAAAAACCAATTAAAGATCTTGAAATTTTATTTACAAAATTAAGAAATAATAAGAAGTTTATTTCTGAAAGAGATAAATACTTTCAAAACTGGATAGGTACTCCAACCAGGTTTATCAATTTGAAAAATTTATCTAATCATGTAAATGGAGCACAAATTTGGGCAAAAGTAGTTTCAGATGCTAATGGTGGTGCCCATAAAATATATAATGCAACAGTTCACTGTTTATTAGCAAAAAAGGCAGGAAAAAAATTCATAGTAGGAGACACGGGAGCTGGTTATGCAGGTAAAATGTTGAGTATGGCTGCAAAAAAATTTGGACTTAAATGTAAAATATTTATGGGAGCTAAAGATATAAAAAGACAACAGCCCAATGTAAAAGCAATGAAGAATAACGGAGCAGAGGTTGTTCCAGTTTATACAGGAAGTCAAACTCTTGTCGATGCTGTTTCAGAGTGTATGAGATACTGGGTTGCTAACTGTGATACTACTGCCATGTGCGTTGGTTCAACTGTTGGTCCTAACATATTTGTTAAAATATGTGGTTGGAGCACAAGTCAAATATCTAAAGAGCTAATAGAACAAATTAAAAATGAATTTGGATCTGTTCCTAAAAAATTAAAACTTTATAACTGTGTAGGAGGAGGATCATCAAGTTACGGTTTTTGGAGTGAGTTTTTGGATTATAATAAAAGTCAAGTAGAACTTATAGGAGTTGAGGCGGGTGGTCCAAGAAAAAGTAAAAGACATGCGGCTCCATTAACATACGGATCAAAAATAGGGATACTGCATGGAGCAGCTCAATATGTAAATCAAAACCATGAAGGACAGATTGAAGAGACAGAATCTATATCTGCTGGTTTAGATTATCCTGGTGTATCACCGTTACATTGTTTCTTAAAAGATATTAAAAGAGCAAGATATACTGCTGCAAGCGATGAAGATGCATTGGATGCGTTTAAACTTGTGACAAAGTTAGAAAATTTAAGACCTTCATTAGAACCTAGTCATGCTTTTTCTGTTGCAATTAAAGAGGCAAAAAAATTAAGCAAAGACACAATTATCGTAGTGAATAGTTGTGGAGACGCACATAAAGATAAAAAAATTTTAGAAGCAAAACTGGGTAAAAAATATGACTAGTTTAATAAATTTAGCATTTAAAAATGCGAAATTAAAAAATAGGCCAGCTCTCCTGTCTTATACTGTAGCGGGAGATAATACAAAAAAGATTTCACTTAATATTTTAAAAACTATCTCTAAAAGTGTTGATATTTGTGAACTAGGTTTCCCTCATAATACACCTATTGCAGATGGGGGACAAATACAGACAAGCTCCTACAGGGCAATCAAAAATGGAATTAAAATAAATGATGTATTTAAAATTGTGAAAAATTATAAAAGAAATACTTTCGCTAGGCCAATAATTTTAATGGGTTATTATAATATGATTTTTCAATATGGTGAAAATAATTTTTTAAATAGATCAAGAAAATCTGGGGTAGATGGAATTATTGTAGTAGATTTACCATGGCCAGAAAATAAAAATTTTTCAAATAAATGTAAAAAAAATAAAATTTGTTTTGTTCAACTCATTTCACCTACAACATCTTATGAAAGAGCAAAACAAATTATTAAAGATTCTCATGAAATGATTTATTATATTTCTATGTTGTCTACTACTGGAGGAAAATTAAAAGTTTCAACAAAAGAAATTTTATCAAATTATAGAAAAATTAAAAAAATTGATCCAAATAAAAATTGTGTAATAGGTTTTGGAATTACGGAAAAATCAATTGGAAAGTTAAAATATGCAGATGGTTTAGTTGTTGGTAGTGCTATTTGTAAAGAAATCTCCAAAAGTGTGAGAAAAAGACAAAATCCTGTCACAAATGTTGCTAAAACTGTGATAAAGCTAAAAAATAAAATCTTATGAACTGGATAAACAAATTTAAAAAACTTGGTGAGAGTATAAAAAAAAATATTAATAAAAAATTTCCTACTAAATTAGAAAGAGATTCAAGTGCTTGGACAAGCTGTTGTAAAGGACCAATTTTAAAAAAAGAATTAGAGGAAAACTTATTTGTTTGTCCTCATTGTAATAAACACCACAGAATTAGTCCTAAACAAAGATTTGATATAATTTTTGGTAAAAGTAATTATGAAATACTTAAAACTCCTATACCTAATGACGACCCATTAGAATGGTCTGATACAAAGTCATATAAAGATAGACTTAAAGATGCCAGAAAAAAAACTAGCCAAGACTGTGCGGTAATAATAGCAAAAGGAACTTTAAATAGAGTTGAAGTAACAGTTGGTGCTACGAACTTTGATTTTATCGGTGGATCAAGCGGAGCTGCTGAAACTGAGGCTATAATTTACGGTGTTCAGCACGCAATAGATAACAATACTCCTTTTATCTTCTGGCCTTGTGGTGGCGGACAAAGAATGTTTGAAAGTCCAATTGCTTTAGCAGGCATGACAAAGACTACGTTGGCAATTAATGAATTAAAAAAAAATCATTTACCTTATTTAGTATGCTTTACTGATCCTACGGCAGGAGGCATAACTGCAAGTTTTGCAATGTTAGGTGACATACAATTTTCTGAGCCTGGGGCTTTAATTGCATTTGCTGGAAGAAGAGTAGTACAAGCAACCGTAAAAGAAGAATTGCCACCAGATTTTCAAACTGCAGAATTTTTATTGAAGCACGGTTTTGTTGATAGAATCGTCGAAAGAAAAAATCTGGTGTCTGAGATAGGATTGTTATTATCAATATTGCTAAAGAAAAATTCTGAAGTAAATATAGAAGATAATGAACAAACTTCAAAACTTAGTATACAAACTAGAGAAGCATCATAGCCGTAAAATTGATTTAACTCTTGAAAGAACATTTTCCCTTTTAAAAAAACTTGGGAATCCTCAAGATAAAATACAAAATGTCGTAAATGTTGTTGGTACAAATTCTAAAGCTAGCATGGCCTTTAGTCTTAAATCTATTTTAAATGAAGCAGGATATAAATGCAATTTATATACTTCACCCCATCTTCAATCTTTTAAAGAGAGATTTGTTTTCGAT
>MDSW01173239.1_pt1 | contig 15215 bp, 13 predicted proteins | sample 811171 | NCBI WGS metagenome assembly MDSW01 (sample SAMN05326641, study PRJNA326480) | marine metagenome | isolation source: seawater | place: Atlantic Ocean: North West | collected 2012 | reverse complement strand
TGAAAGCCTTCCGTTTTTTTGGAAGGCTTTTGATTTAGTTGTTTTAGATATTAATCTACTTTTTTTCTTGGTATTTATAATATCCTTCAACAGGAATCATTAAATGATCGTATCCGGTTCCTTCAAACATAATATATGGAGCACCAGAGTTAAAATCTGTGGTATTACCTTTTAAAGAAGCAGGATCTTTTGGCATTAGCATTAAATGTGGTCCGGATTCAATCCATTGACCCTCCGCAGCATCTTCTTTGTTAAAAACCAATTGTTTGGAGTTGTCTTCACCCATGTCACCATGTAGCATCCACATCCATCCATCTCTATCCATCTCAGGAGTAGTGTTTGACATGAAAGCCATGGCCCATTTCAGCGCCTCACTGTCTGCAACCATAGGCATAGCTTCATGTGGATTTATCCAACCATTATCTGGGTCAGACATTCCTCTTGGATTTCCTGGCATTGCAGTCCAACCATTTGTTCCTTCTCTTAAAATAGTTCCATCGGTTCCCATAACAGTAGCACCATCAGCGATAAAACTTGGAGCTGCAGTAGTGTATGCCCAAATTTGCCATTCTACTGAAGTATGAGGACCTTCTGGTTCACCTTTGTTATCCTCTTTCTCAACAGCCACAACTTCAGGCGTCTTCTCAACAGTTGAATTACAGGCGTATATAGAAAGAATTAAAATTATCAATATTATATTTTTCATAATGTTTTTTTTAAAAGATAATAAAATTAATCAACTTTAATTTTGAGTTCAAACAAACAGACAAAAGCATTTTGATAATGCTCAGGAAGTTCTTTTGATAAAGATAGTTTTCTCAGACCTAAAAATTTAAACCCTGATTTAGTGTAGTGTTCAATTAGTTTTTTATTAAGACCAACTGTATCTAGTCGAAGATATTTTTTTTTATTTGTTAATGCATATTTTGTTCCCCAACCAATAATTTTATTTATATAATTATTACCTCGGTAATTTTTATGTGTAGCAATCCTATGAAAATAAATAGATTTGTTATTTTCCTTTTCTGCCCATATTAACTGATCATTAAAATTTATGCACCAAATACAAGCCACATTTTTATTTATTAATAGTTTAAAATGTCTTTTATTAATTATTTCATTTTTCACCATTTTTCTGCTAAATATAGGCCAATAGTCAGTTACCCTTTCTTTTTGATATTTGGTTGCTTCAGCATACATTTCAAAAATAAGATCAATATCGCCTATAGTGCAGTTTGTAATTTTCAAGTCAATATTTTAAATTACATTTGAATTTAATATATGAAAAAATTGATTTTAAGGTTCATATTTTTATTTATTTTATGTGTTAATTCATATGCACAAAGAGGTAATACAGGAGACAAAACATTTTCCGACCGATTTCCTGAGGATGTTGTTCAAGAATATACTAAAACACGCTTAAGGGTATTTAATGAAACTGATCATGACATAATTGTTCTGGTAAGAGGTCAAAATGATGAGTACCTTAGGCATGTTTATATTAGATCCAATGATTTTTGGACCATAAGAGATTTACCAATTACAAGATTTTACGTTCAGTTTAAGAATCGAGAATTTTATTTTGAGGATTTTGGTAGAACAGTAATGAATTTTGCAGATAAACATTCTTTTTATTTTTATTACAATCCTCAAAAAGAACATCAATATAAAAGAATAACTGAGGAAGAATTTTTTAGATCATAAAATGAAAACATCAAATACGTTTGCATTAGTTACAGGTGCATCCTCTGGAATAGGTCTAGAAATCGCAAGATCTCTAGCAAAAAGAGGATATAATATAATTCTTACAGCTAGATCAGAGGATAAATTAAAAGCTATAGCTAAAGAAATTTCTGACAACTTTAAAGTTAAAACCTCAGTATTCCCTTCAGACTTAAGTGATAAAACCGCTCCCAATAAAATATTTAAATTTTGTGAGTTAAATAAATATGATGTTTCAGTCTTGGTTAATAATGCTGGATTTGCAAATCCAGACAAGTTTCATAGGACATCAATGGAGGATGAGGAGAGATTTATTAGAGTTTTGGGAACTTCAGTAATTGCACTAACAAAATTATTTTTAAATGAAATGTTAGATAAAAGACATGGAAGAATAATGATAGTATCATCAGTTGCTGCTTATGCTCCACCTTCTGTAATTCAATCTCTTTATGGACCAATTAAAACATTTATGAATAGGTTTAGTGAATCTTTGAACACATCTTATAATTATAAAGGAATTACATCAACTGCTATTTGTCCTGGTTATACAGTAACAAATTTTCACACTGCAAGTGGAGTTCAAGATGAAATGGATAGAGTGCCTAAATTTTTAAAAAAAGATGCAAAAACTATTGCAGAACAGGCAGTAGATGCAACATTAAAAGGAAAGAAGGTTTGTGTACCAACTGTTACCTGGAAAATAGTTGTCTTTTTAATTAAAATATTACCAAATTCTATTTTTTCTATTGCTAGTAAAGCAATGGCACCAGGAAGATATGACGAGTAATTAATTTTTTGCTCCAAGGAATACGTTTACTCCTTTTGGAATTGGATTTCCAGAGGTCCTTCTAAAACTAACTAATTGACCAGTGTGATATATTGCATCAGAAATTGGACCGTTAATTAGATTCCAGATTGGAAATTCATATTTTCTAGATTTATCTTGAAAAATGATTTTCACATTTTTTAAATCCTCATCATTAAAAGATGTAAAGACCTCACGGGTTAATTTTAAATTATTAAGAGTTTCTTTTCTTAAACTTATAAAATCCATTGAAGTTTTTTTTTTGGATCTTATGTTTGGTAATGATTTAGATGAGTTATATATTGTATTAGAAAGATCATAAATGTGCTCAATCGTTTCATAATTTGACATTGCATCTTTTGACGGACGATATTTTAAATCTTTTTCAGTTATATTTTCTGTTGCCCAATGATATCTGAATCCAAGCCCCTCAATCATACGAACCATTAGATTAGTAGAATTTATTTCGTTTGGGATATCTGTAATTTCATAAAAAGGAAGTTTTTCCTGTGAATTCATAGCATTCATAGTTAGAAATAGTATTAAAATTATTTTTTTCATTTTATTAAAGTTAATCTTTTACTTTATCCCAAGAAGAAGTTCTTGAAGGGTTAGTGTTAAGCTTATATCTTATAAATAATTCAAAATTATTTGCATTTAATGGGGAGTTTTTTGATCTCATATCGTATCCAGCTCCAAAATCTAAATTTTCAAACCCTCTAAACAATAATTGAAAATTAGTATTCTTGTTACCTGAAACCCCTATACCAATAGAATAGTTATTACCAATATTCAAGTATGAAAGAATCATTAGTTGATTATCGATGTTTTTAGCAATACTATACATTAAAGAAGGACTTAAGCTTATTTGAGAGTTTATATTAATATCAAATCCAACTGAAGTGAATATTTGACCACTATCAATTGCTTGTGATTCAATTCCGTTTTCTTCCTTGTAACGAGTGGTATCTAATAGATTATTTATGGATAATGCGAGGTAATAATTATCTGCCTTTAAATAAGCGCCAATTCCAACAATGGGGTTGGAATAGTTTTGAACAAGATTTAGTGAAGGGTTATTAGTTACAGTAATCCTATTAATGGAATTAACATCAATACTATTAGAAAACATTCCTGCCTTCAGTCCAAGGTTTAAGTAGCTGTTTTCAGAGACTTGAAGTTGATAACTAAAATCTAAAGTTATCGTCCCATGTGATTCAACATTTACTTTCTCATTTTGTAAACTTAATCCCCAGAATATATTTTTTTTAGCACTTGAATGGTAGATTAATGATTGGAGCCTCGGACCACCCTCAATCCCGATCATAGAAGTTTTATAATTAAGGCCAATTAAAGAACCATCTTTTCCAATTGCTGCAGGATTAAAAACACTCATATTTTGTTCAAAAAATAAATAGTATGGTTGTTGTTGTCCAAATATATTTTGACTGATAAGTAAAAATAGTATTAAAATTATTGATGATATGTTTCTTCTATTTTTCGTTTTATAATTTTTTAATAGGTTAAAAACAACCACCCATCCATGGTTGTTTGATTAGGTTTTATAATCAAATAATAATAGCTCCCAGCTGGTAGCATTTCCCCCTTCTTGTTTGATCCACCCCATTCATTATTGTAATTTTCACTCTCATAAACCAAATAGCCATTTTTATCAAAAACACGAACTTTAGTTCCTGGGAAAAAATCAATTCCCATTAGAATCCATTTTGATTCAACGGTTTGAGAGTAGGGAGTTAGTAATCCAGATGCAACTATTTCGTTTGAAGGGCATGAACCCCAATTAGGTTTATATAAATCTTCAAGTATAGAATCGGTCGAAAAATCTACTGGCTCAGATAAAATTTTAGTTACACACCAATTAGATATATTTTGATTAAAATTAGACGCTGATGCAAACATAGATTCCATATTATTAACCTCTGAAACATCCCAATTGATAATACTTTTATTAAAGTTAGTTGCCTCAAAAAACATTCCTCTCATATTGGTAACTTTAGATGTATTCCAGGCACCGATATCTTGGTCAAAATTTGTGGCTTCTGCAAATGTTTCTTGCATTACAGTTACATTAGAAGTATTCCAATTTTCAATATTTCCATTAAAAGAAACAGCTGCTTGAAATATTCTAGACATATCTTCAACTTGCGATGTGTCCCAGTTATTCAAACTTTGGTTAAATGAACTTGCTTTATGAAACATATCATTCATTGAGATTAAACTTGTTGTATCCCAATTACCTATGTTTTGATTGAAAGATGATGCGTTGTAAAACATGAATGGCATATACTTAACTTTTGATGTATTCCAGTTTCCTATATCATGATTAAATGAGGACGCACCTGAGAACATAGCACTCATATTTTCCACATTAGCAGTTTGCCAACTTCCAATGTCATGATTGAATGAAGAACTCCCATTAAACATCTCAAACATATTCTCAACATTTGATGTAATCCAGTTTCCAATATCTTGATTAAATATTTTAGCATTTCTAAACATTTCATTCATCTCAGTAACGTTTGAAGTATCCCATAAACCTATATTTTGATTAAAGATTGATGCTCCATCAAACATCAGATTCATATAAATGACATTAGACGTATCCCAAAAGCCAATATTTTGGTCAAAACTACTTGCTCCACTAAACATTGCTTGCATATAAATTACGTTAGAGGTGTCCCATGAACTGATATCTTGATTGAATTGATCTTTGTCTTTAATGAGCTCTGTCATGTTTTCAACTAATGAGGTGCACACACAGGTTACATCTTCATCATTTTGAATCATGGATCTTAGAATTTGGTCATCAACTACAGTATATTCTTTACCATTAACCAATCCCTTTTCACCCAGAGCTGCATCTTCACACTTAATAGTTACTCCATTTGTATCGAGATAAATATTTGGATTTATACCAGTTTCAGTGGGTCCACAACTTCCCCAAATAGGTTTATAAGATTGAAGTAGGGGTGAGTTGAAGGAAAATTGCGAAGGTTCCTCAGTTATTTTTTCTACACACCAACCAGAAATATCCTGATTAAAAGATACAGCACCATTAAACATACCTTGCATAGTGGTTGCCTCTGATGTGTTCCAAAGCCCTATATCTTGATTAAATAATAAATTTCCATAAAACATGAGAGAAAAATCCGTAACATTTTGAGTCTTCCAATCTCCAATATTTTGATTGAAATTTTCGGCTAAATAGAACATGGATCTCATATTTTTTACATTAGACACCTCCCAATTTTTTACATCACCATTAAACCTAGTTGCTCTTTCAAACATTAGCGACATATCTGTTACATTTGTGACATTCCAACTTCCTAGCCCTTGATTAAAATTCTCAGCTCTATTGAACATAGAGCTCATTAGGGTTACTTTAGAAGTATCCCAACCACCGATATTTTGATTAAAATTAGTTGCACCATAAAACATCTCTGACATGTCTATAATATTTGTAGTAACCCAGTTTCCAATATTTTGATTAAAAGTTTCAGCCCCTTTAAACATTCCTCTAAAGGATGTTACATTAGATATTTTCCATCCACTTATATCACTATTAAAACTTAAAGCCCCATTAAACATGTTTTCCATTGTGATAACATTTGAAGTGTTCCAATCTGATAGAGTGGTATTAAAACTTGCTGCACGGTTAAACATTGATCTCATGTTAGTTACTTTAGAAACATCCCAGTTTCGTATTATTTGGTTAAATGAGCTTGCATTATCAAACATGTAATTCATATCAGTAACTTTCGAAGTTTTCCAGTTACCAACATTTTTGTTAAAAGCCTGAGCACCACTAAACATACCTGACATATCAGTAACTTTTGCAGTGTCCCATCCACCAATAAAGGAATTAAAAATCAAAGCTTCTTTAAACATGTTTTTCATACTAGTTACTTTCGATGTCACCCATTTTGAAAGGTCTTGATTAAAACCTCTAGCGGTATAAAACATCCCCTCCATTGTAGTTACATTTGATGTATCCCACGAACTAATATCTTGGTTAAAAGTGTTAAAAAACTGATTTGATTGGTTAAATAAATTATCCATCGCTGTCACATTTGAGGTACAAACACAGGTTACATCTTCCTCAGCATCAATCATGGATCTGAGTAGTGTCTCATCAACTACCGTATATTCTTTATCATTTATTGTTTGTTTGAACCCAATGGAAGCATTTGGGCATTTAATAGTAATCCCATTTGTATCTAAGTAAATTACATCTGAAACTATTTTATTACAGCTTCCCCATTGGGGTTTATTTATCTCCTCCAGTGGAGAGTTGACAGAAAAATTATCAGGCTCAGTGGTAATATTTGTAACACACCAATTAGATATATTTTGATTGAAATTTGAGGCTGAATCAAACATGGAGTCCATATTAGTAACCTTTGAAACATCCCAATTAGGAATACTTTTATTAAAGTTTCTTGCATTAAAAAACATTCTTTTCATATTTGTAACCTTAGATGTATTCCAGGCACCGATATCTTGGTTAAAATTTGAGGCTCCTCCAAAGGTTTCTTCCATCACGATCACATTAGAGGTATTCCAATTTTCAATATTTCCATTAAAAGAAATAGCCGCTAGAAATATTCTAGACATATCTTCAATATTAGATATGTCCCAGTTATCCAAACCATAATTAAATGAGCTTGCTCCATTGAACATATCATTCATTTTTGTAACATTTCCAGTTTCCCATTGACTTATATCTTGGTTAAAAGCATTTGCTTGATTAAACATTCCTACCATATTATTAACATTTTCAGTATTCCAATTACCAATATTTTGATTAAATGAGGAAGCTTCCGAAAACATCAGTGATATTGAGGTTACATTTGATATATTCCAATCACCAATATCTTTATTGAAAGATTTTGCACCTGCAAACATCCCTCCCATATTTGTAACATTTCCAGTTTCCCATTGACTTATATCTTGGTTAAATGAAATAGCATCATTAAACATTGTTACCATGTCATTTACCTTTGAAGTGTCCCAATTTCCAATATCTTGATTAAACGAAGTTGCTCCTCGAAAAGTTGATCGCATACCTGTAACATTACTGGTTTTCCAGTCTCCAATATCTTTATCAAATACAGTAGCATTTTCAAACATATTGCTCATATTTCCAACGCTTGTGGTATCCCAGTTTCCAATATCTTGATTAAAAGAAATTGCTCCATTGAACATTGCTGACATATCGGTAACTTTTGAAGTATCCCAGTTACTAGTTCCATTTTGACTTATATTCTGATTAAATTTAGAAGCTTCCCTAAACATTGAAGACATATTAGTAACCTTTGATGTATTCCAGGAACTAATGTCAGCATTAAATTCATATGCCCCTCGGAACATTCCCTCCATTGTAGTTACATTTGATGTATCCCATCCACCTATATTTTGATTAAATAATTGATTATTGTAAAACATATATGACATATCTGTGACATTTGAGGTGTTCCAGAAACTAATATCTTGATTAAACAACTGTGAGTTATCAAACATGGATCTCATTGTTGTTGCACTTGAAGTATCCCAGCTTCCTATATCCTGATTATAGGAGGGCCATGATTTAAATAATTCGCTCATGTCTGTTACGTTTGATGTACACAAACAGGTTACATCGCCCAAACTTGAAATAACAGAAACCAAGGAGGCCCTATCAACAACAGTATATTCCTTGCCTGAAACTGTTTGGGTATAGCCAATATCTGCTCCAGGACATTTAATAGTTACTCCGTTAGTATCAAGTATAATTGAGTTATTATCTTGAGAAAATATCTGGAAGGAGCATAAATATAAAAGCAGAAAAACTTTTCTAAGCATTTATTAATTGATAAGGGTTAAAAACTTAATCAAGTTTTTTGTAGTCTGTGCTAATTAGCTGAACAACATTTTGAAGTGCTTGAAGATAATTTTCAAGATCCATTATTCTTTGACTTAAAGTAGAACTTTTGTTTTTTAAATAGTTTTTTAATTCTTGATCTCTATATTTTTCAAAGACTTCTATCATTGAAATATCATAATTAATACTATTTTGCTTTTCTATAAACCAATCAATAATTGGCTTATTATTATCAAGGGTAACTTTTGCCATTCCACCAACTCTTTCTTCTTGTTTTGTATAAATTGACTCAATCTCTCTCCTAAGTTTCTTATTTTTTATTTCAAGAAGTTTCCCTGAATATAACATAGATTGAAAAAAAACATCCTCAGGTTCCCAGGCAAGCCAAGCTGTAAACATTATCAACGTTTCGCCCTCACCATATCTCTTGATATACTTAATTTCCCCATCAGTTGTTATTGAATGTAAAAATGGATTATTAGAATGAATATCATAAATATTTTGAAAAGTTATTGTGTTGAATCTTTTAATTATTTGATCGGTTAAGTATTTAACATTTTTAACCTGCGTTAGGTGTTCTTTTGTATAATCAATATTTGAAAAAACTTCATCTCCTAAAGTAATAACCGTTTCATTGAGGATTTCTTTTTCATCAGAAGATTCTCTGTAGTTTTCAACTGAAAAGGAGGCAAAGATACTTATGAATATGACAAAAGCATCAATCAACAATTTTCTCATTATATTTGATTTAAAGAATAAAAATAATCAATACAGTGAGATTTTATATTAATTTTATTTACTTTTTATTTGCAATAATTTTTTTTTCATGCAAAAAAGAAGCTACACAGGATAGTTCTTTGAGTAATGAATTTGTAAACGGAGATCCCCTCCCTCAAGTTATTATCACAACAAATGGAGTTCAAATTGTAGACGAGCCAAAGATTGACGCTCAGATGAAAATTTCACTAAATGATGAGGAGTTATTCAATGGTAATATAGCTATTGAAATTAGAGGTAAATCATCTCAGATGTTTCCAAAAAAACAATATGGGTTTGAAACAAGAGATGAGGAAAACGAAGATATGGATGTATCCCTCTTAGATATGCCAGAAGAAGAGGATTGGATTTTGCAGGCTCCATACAGTGATAAGAGTTTAATTAGAAATGCTCTTATATATGACATTTCAAGAGAGATTGGTAGATATGCAAGCAGAGTAAAATTTGTCGAATTAACACTCAATGATGTAAATGATGGGGTTTATGTTTTTATGGAAAAACTTAAAAGAGATAAAAACAGAATAGATATAAATAAACTTAAAACTTCAGAAATAAGTGGAGAAGACCTAACAGGGGGATACATAATCAAAATTGACAAACCAGATGATCAATACAACTCTATTAATTCATTTGTTTCTGAACATAGTCCATATGATCCCTCTGGCAATAATAGTGTTAGGTTCCTCTATGATACTCCTGATGAAGAGGATATAACTAGCGAGCAAAAAGAGTATATTTCTAATTATGTTAAAGATTTTGAGAATGCTTTGGCAGGAGAAAATTTTACAGACCCTGTTCAGGGGTATGATGCCTACATAGATTCTGATGATTTTATTGATTTTTTTCTTTTAAACGAATTATCAAATAATGTAGATGGATTTAGAATAAGTACATGGATAGTTAAGGATAAAAATGAAAAAATGAGAATGGGTCCAATTTGGGATTTTAATCTAGCATTTGGAAATGCAGATTATTGTTCTGGAGGAGAATCAAATGTTTGGGCTTATAAATTAAACGAAAGATGCCCAGGAGGATTTTGGCCAATTCCATTTTGGTGGGAAAGACTTCTTCAAGATCCAGCCTATGTATTAAAATTAAAAGCAAGATGGACAGAGTTAAGAGGAACAGCATTTTCTAACTCTGCTATGACTAAAATGATAGATAATTATGAGATGATTTTAAGATCCTCAGGAAGTGTAAAAAGAAATTTTGAAAGGTGGCCAGTTCTTGGAACTTATGTCTGGCCAAATAACTATATAGGTTCTGATTATTCAGATGAAATAAATTTTATAAGGAATTGGATTTCTGAGAGACTATCTTGGTTAGATTCAAATATAGCCTCACTCTAAAGATAAAATTATGGAATGGTATTTAAGAAACAGAAAGATTATTTTAGTTGTTGTTATAACTTATGTTATAATTAGATTGTTTCTCTCAATTTTATAACAGAGTAAAGTTTTAAATTACTGAATAGGTTTATTAATTTAACGGGTTAATTAATTGTTATTTTTTGAAACTTAATCGAAGCTAATAACCCTAATAATGAAAACATAACTAGCATCATAAAGACATATTGGTACCCAACTATACCAGGATAATTATCTATAAGATATCCCATTATTGGAGTTACAAATATATCAGGTGTATAACCAACTATTGAAATAATTCCTACAGCTGTACCTGTAATTTCTACAGGTATTTTTCCTTCATTAAACACTGCAAAATAAAGTGCTCTTATTGCATATGTTCCAACAGCAGTCATAATTAATGATAATAAAAAAATAATATTCATTGTTGAGTTTATTATTCCTAACGAAAATACTAACGCACCAATTAACATAATACTAAAACCAATAATTATTAATTTAACACTACTGGTTTTATCTGCTGAAAGACCAATTGTTATACAAACTAAAGGTCGAAGGTATAATTGTAATGCTCCAATCTTTGCGGCTTCTATTTGGTCATAGAGCATTACTTGTGATGCATATAGTGAATATATGTCAGTTAGCTTATATCCAACATAGGCTGACATTATTATCATCATCATTAGCCATACCGATTGAATTTTTAATACTGATTTAATGTTTTTTATTGAATTAATCGAATTATTTTTTTTTATATCATTTTCTTTCTCAGTTCTCATAAAATAAAGTACCAGAAAACCAATTATTATAATAATAAATGAAGAAAATAAAATAACGTATCTAAACGCTTCTTGTCTTTCAAGAATACTAGCTGCATTGATTTTTGTTTTTAAAGCCAATGAAAATATGAAAACTGTAATACTTCCCATTGATGCAGCAACTATTCCTCTACCACCATCTAAAAAACCAAAAGCTTTACCTTGATTTTTTTTTCCACCCCATAATCGAGTAGCTTTTATCATTGCTCCCCAGAATAAAAATACTGTTGTAAATCCCCAATATGCATAAAGTATTTGTAAAGTAAAAAAAGAAGGAAATGTTGACATAACAAATCCTCCAAGAGCTGTTGAGAAAAGCGCTGTGGCCATTAATTTTCTAGGAGAATATTTATCTGCAACAATACCACCGTAGAGATATGAGATTAACGCGACAATTCCATAAATTGAGAATAAACTACCTAGTTGAAAATTATTTAAATCAAATATATCTAGGAATGTAGGTCTAAAAACTCGAGCCAATACGTAGGTTAAAATATAAATAGATTCTCCAGCAAGAATTAAAAGAATTATGTTGTAAAAAGAGCCTGTTTGGTTTTTGTAGATATATTTTCTTTTATTGTTATTTCCCAAATGTAATAAAAAAACCCTCCGTTTACTTGGAGGGTTTTTAATTCAAGGGTAAAATATATTTTAATTAAACGTAATTAATCTTTGCATCATGTAGGTTGACTTTACTTTTCTTATTGAAGAAACATTTTTTGCATATTCAGCAAATAAAGGATCAGAGTACATGGTTTTTAATTGCTTTAGTGCAGATGCAATATCAGGTGCACCAGACCATACAAAATGACTAAAATCGGATTTGCCAACTATTGGTAACCCTATGCCAAGAGATCCTAAGCTTCCATATTTTGCCTCATATTTTTTTGTAAATATCGTCCATTCCTTTACGTACTTGGAAGGGTTAGTAACATCCATGTTCCAAAACATGAAAACTTTATCTGGGGACCAGTCTTTTCCATTATAAGTAACGGGAGTAGCTATATATTGTGAAATATCTTCAAGTATTGATTGGAATTTGCTATTATACAATTGAGCCTCTTTTGAAGCAGCCCATTCATTTAGCCATGAATTTAAATCATTTTCATTTGCAAAATCAAAAGTTACAGCATGAGTTGTTGGGTCTTCGGCATTAAACAATGCTGCAAAAAGATTTACCTTTGCCGGTATTGTTTTTCCATAGTCTGAATTCATTAAATCTGTCATCGTTGCAACAACTGTTGATGGATCATCAGTTTTGAATTTAAAAAATGCAACATATTGGGAAAAAGCTAGGTTGCAAAAAATCGTGAATATTAAAGTTAGTGTATATTTTCTCATTATTATTTTTTTAAAATTAAGGCAAGAATATATTACTTTTTTTTTACAAGTATTAACTAATTATTAATTTTTTTTGAGTTTACACCAATGAATTTTTGATCAATTTCTATCAAATTATTCTTTATAACTTTAAAAATTAGAAATTTTGAGTAAAAAATATATCATTTAATTATAAAATTGACTTAAAAATACTAAAAATGATTAAAAATGATTAAAAATGATTAAAAATGATCAAAAAGAACTAAATATGACTAAAAAAGTCTAAAAAGTCTAAAAAAAAGTAGAATTTTTAAAAATATAGTTAAAAAAAATAAAAATTAATAAAGTTTTACTGAGAAAATATTATCTAATTTGATTTTAAGTCTACAATTGATAAAATTTACAAATTAATTTAGCTGTGAAATTTAAATCTATGAACCAGAAATACCGAGACTAAAAATACCGACAGCTAACTCAAACCAAACCATAATAAACATAAAAATTGCTGTAATTATATAAATAATTTTTAATCGAAAGTTTTTAGTTAATATATAATTTATTGTGATTCCTAAAGTTAAAAGTAATGCTCCCATAATAATGAAATCATATATATCCCATTTTATCTCATCGGAAAAGATCATTCCAACTAATGGTAATATTAGTAATAGAAGAGGATAGAAAACTCTAATTAATTTATTTTTAATCAATTAATACCTATTTTTAGGATTAATATCAATCTTTATTTTATTTATATTTAAAATTACATTTAATAAATTAAAAAATTTTTATTGTGCACAAAATAGTAATTACACTCTACATTATTTTTTTTCTTTTCGCTTGCAATAACAATTCTAAAAGTCATATGGATAAGGTTCATAAATCTCATAAAATGGAGGATATGAATTCCAGTTTAAAAGAAACACTTAGTCCACGTAAATATGCTATGAATATGATTGGTGATGCCCATATTCATATTGATTATTCATCTCCATCTGTGAGAGGTAGAATAATTTTTGGAGGTTTATTAGCTATGGGGGACGTCTGGCAATCTGGTGCTCATTATGCAACATGGCTTGAAACAAATAAGGATTTATTAATTGAAAATAATTTAATTAAAGCTGGAAAATATGGCTTTTTTACTATTCCAGATAAGGATAATTGGACAGTTATTTTAAATAAGAATTGGAAACAACATGGAAAGGACGAATACGATGAAAAAGATGACGTTTTGAGATTCAAAGTGAAGCCAAAATTTTCAGAGGAAATAACAGAACAGCTTATTTACAGAGTCAAAAAGGTAAACGATAGCCAGGGAACTGTATCTCTAAGCTGGGAGAAAATAACTATTAGTTTTCCTTTTTCGATTTCAAGATAAAAAACTTTCATCTATTTAATCAACTTAATTTAAAGAAAAAACCCTCACTGTAAGTAAGGGTTTATAAAGTTAGTGTAGTGTAGCGGTTGAACTTGCTCCCCCTCTAGGGCTCGAACCTAGGACCCTCTGATTAACAGTCAGATGCTCTAACCAACTGAGCTAAGGAGGAATTTGAACTATTTATTTTAATTCCAAAAGTATTCACTTAAAAATATTTTGATTTAACTTGAAAAATTACAAAATAAATCAAAGTATTAGTATATGTAGTTCATTTCAGAATGTCAATTAACTTGGCAAATATAATATTAAAAGTAAAATAAAAAAGGGAAATGTTATTCTGCCTGGGTTAGACATTTTAGTCTATATCCGAATTATTTCAATCCCAATCGTCTTCATCATCACCATTAACTTCAGCTGGCCCCTTTTTTTGTGCAGCTTCAATCATTGCTTTCGCCTTAGGATTTTTGGTAAGAAAGTCAAGTTCACTTCCATACATACCAGTCTTTCCTTTTGAGGACTCGCTAGTATCAACACCTTTAAGATTTGGTTTACCATCTCCAGAAAATTTTGATTTAAGTTCTGACATTAAACCCGCATTTTTTTGTTGGTGTTCATCAAATCCTTTTTGGTTAATATATCCAGTATTTTGAACAGAAAATGCTCGTGCTTGATTTGCACTTTCCCCAGATTGTCTTTCTGACAATTCTTTTGTTTTTTTACGATTTGCGAAGTCATATGCTGCTCCTGCTGCAGACTCAGCACTTGGTAATGAAAGTTTATCACCAGTTAGTTCCTGAAGTGCGTGATTTACTTTATCAAATGGGTTTAGCTCATCAACAGCAGCACCTGCGGCTTTTGCTGCAAATTTTTGTCCTTTCATTTTTGATTGTTCAGATTTTGTGGCAAAGCTTTCTCCTTTTGCTTGAGAGCCAATATTAACTATTGCATCACCTTTATCTTCATTATATGCACTTGCCACATTACTTTGATATTCCGACTCTTTAAAAGCCCCGGCGGATTTTACAGCATTCTTGGCAATTTTTCCACCAACGGGCGATTTACCCGCAATAAAAGCTCCGACTGATGTTCCTATTGATGCTTTGTCTGCTTTTTTGGCCCACTTTCCTCCTTCTTTATTATATGAGTCTAC
>MDSW01168564.1_pt1 | contig 15215 bp, 13 predicted proteins | sample 811171 | NCBI WGS metagenome assembly MDSW01 (sample SAMN05326641, study PRJNA326480) | marine metagenome | isolation source: seawater | place: Atlantic Ocean: North West | collected 2012 | reverse complement strand
ATTCTTGGTTATCTCAGCAAAACTGAGGTAATTCATAAAGATGATATGGTATTATTATAAATGAATTATTTAAAATCAATAGGAACGAATGCAAAAAAAGCTTTTGAAGATTTAAAGAGTGTGAAACACGTAAAAATAAAAAAGGTTTTAGAAAACTACAATCAGTCACTTTTAAAAAATACTAATAAAATAATCAGAGAAAACTTAAAAGATGTTAAACATGTAAAAAGAAAAAATTTAGTTGATAGGCTAATTTTAAATAAAAAAAGAATTGAAGGCATTAGACACTCAATAAATCAGATAGCAAAGTTTAAAGATCCAGTTGGAAGAGTTTTAGAAACATGGCGTAGACCAAATAATTTAATAATTAGAAAGGTGACAACCCCTATTGGTGTTATAGGTGTAATATACGAAAGCAGACCAAATGTTACTGCAGATGTCGCAGCTTTGTGTCTAAAATCTGGTAATTGTTCTATTTTAAGAGGTGGGTCTGAAGCTTTTTATTCAAATAAATTATTGGCAGATTTATTTAGAGATAATTTAAGAAAAAACAATATTAACAAAAACTGTGTTCAATTTATTGAGAATAAAAACAGAAAAATTGTAGATCAACTCTTATCAAAAATGAGTGAGTACATTGATGTAATTGTACCAAGAGGTGGAAAAGGACTTGTAGCGAAAGTACAAAAATTTTCTAATGTACATGTAATTGGCCATCTTGAAGGATTATGCCACATTTATGTTGATAAAACATCTAATATAAAAATGGCAAAAGATTTAATAATTAATGCGAAAATGAGAAGGACACGTATTTGTGGAGCAGTTGAAACTCTTCTAATAGAGGAAAAAGCTTTAAATTCTCATGCAAAAGAAATAATAAATGCTCTTTTAAATCTAGGCTGTGAAGTTAGAGCTGATAACAAAGTAAATAAACTTTTTAAAGGAAAATTAAAAAAAACCACAGAAAAAGATTGGAGAACAGAATACCTAGATGCAATTATTTCAGTCAAGGCAGTAAAAAACGTAAAGGGTGCTGTCAAACATATTTTGAAATACGGCACAATGCATACTGATAGTATTATTTCTGAAAACAAAAAAAATGCTAAGATTTTTTTAAATGGTGTCAACAGCTCAATAGCAATGCACAATGTTTCAACTCAATTTGCTGATGGTGGAGAATTTGGTTTTGGTGGTGAAATTGGTATATCTACAAACAAACTTCCTCCTAGAGGACCTGTTGGCATTAATCAACTTACATCATACAAATATATGGTTTCAGGAAAAGGCATAATCAGACCATAACTTAATGGCGAAACATCAAATTCATAATGTTGGTATTTTAGGTGGAAGTTTTGATCCAGCACATAGGGGTCATCTAGCTATTTCAAGAATTGCGATTAAAAAGCTTAAATTAAAAAAGGTATATTGGATTGTTACAAAAAGGAATCCATTTAAAAAAAAATCTTTTTTTTCTATAAAAAAAAGAATTGCTAAAGCAAAAAAAATTGCCAAAAGTATACAAAAAATTCAAGTTCTATATATTGATGAAATTATCAATTCTTCTAGATCTATTGATACAATAAGATATATTTTTAAATACAAAAAACCTAAAATTGTTTATTTTATAATAGGTTCAGATATTTTATTAGATTTACACAAATGGAAAGATTGGAGAAAATTAGTAAAATTAACAAAATTAATTGTTTTTTCTCGTAAAGGATATGATAAAATAAGTAAAAAAACTATTGTGGTAAAATATTTAAATAAAAACAAAATTAATTTCATAAGAAACAAGCCTATAAAAATTTCTTCCTCAGCATTAAGAAAGAAAATGTCAAAGAATTAATGAAAGTCTCCGAAATAAAAAGAAATATTGAAAAAATCTTAGATGACAACAAAGCTCAAAATATTACTTGCATCAACCTTCAAAAGAAGTCTTTTATTGCAGATTATATGGTAATTGCATCTGGAACCTCATCGAGGCATTTGCAAGCACTATCTGAAAATTTATTAGAAGAACTAAAAAAACTCGGACTAGAAAACTGTAAAATTGAGGGAAAAGATAGTAATGAGTGGAAGTTAGTTGATGCTCAAGATATAATTGTGCATATTTTTCACCCAGAAAAAAGAGAATTTTATGATTTAGAAAATATGTGGTCAGAAGAAATTCCAAAAGAAAAAGCAACAATATGATAAGACTTGTATTTATCATTTACTTAAGTTTTGTATCGGTTTCAACGTCGTATTCTAAAAATGAGCTATATGAAAAAATTGATCTTTTTGGAGAGGTGTTAGAAAATATAAAAAAGGAATATGTAGATGACGTTAATCAAGCAGAAATTATGGACTCTGCTATTAATGGTGTGCTTCAATCTTTAGATCCATATTCAGCTTATATGGGACCTGAATTATTTAAAGAAATGCAGACAGATACGAGAGGTGAATTCGGTGGATTGGGTATTGAAATTGGAATGGAGGCGGGAGTAGTAAAAGTTATATCTCCAATTGATGATACGCCAGCTGCGGAAGCTGGTATTAAAGCGGGAGACTATATTGTTAAGATTGGAGGAGAGCAAGTTCAAGGCAAGTCCTTGCTTGAAGCAGTAAAATTAATGAGAGGTCCTGTTGGAACATCAATAAATTTAACAATAAGACGAAAGAATATAAAAAAACCAATAGAATTCAATATTGTAAGAAAAATTATTGAAGTTCAATCTGTTAGTTCAAAAGTAATAGGGAAAGAAAAGAATTTGGGTTACATAAGACTTAAATCTTTTAACGAGAATAGCGACAAGCAATTTTTAAAATCGGTTAAGAAATTTGAAAATAAATCCAAAGTAATAGGATATGTTGTTGATTTAAGAAATAACCCGGGTGGCCTTTTAACTCAAGCGATCAATATTACAGATTTTTTTTTAGAGGATGGTGAAATAGTTTCGACAAAAGGAAGAAAAATTTCAGAGACAAGAAAATTTTTCGCTAGAAAAGGTGATGAAATTAGTGGTAAACCGATTGTTGTACTAATAAATAATGGATCTGCATCTGCATCTGAGATTTTTGCTGGAGCTTTAAAAGATCATAAACGGGCAATAATATTAGGTGAAAATTCATACGGAAAAGGATCCGTCCAATCAATTATACCTTTAAGAAATGGTGGAGGAATGAGATTAACGATATCCAAATACTATTTACCTTCAGGAAAATCTATCTCAGAAGTTGGAGTAACTCCTGACATATTTGTTGAAGAAGACGAAAATGATTTTTTGATAAATTCAGAAAAGGATAACCAGCTTAATTATGCCATTAAACTTTTCAATTCATAAGATAATAGATAAAAAAAAACTTCCAATGAGGACTGGTGTAGGAGTAATAATCTTAAATAACAAAAATCAGGTATTTGTAGGAAAGAGAAAAGATAATCCAATTGACAAGTGGCAAATGCCTCAAGGAGGTGTTGATAAAGGAGAAGATTTCCTTGAGGCTATGAAAAGAGAGTTAAGTGAGGAAACAAGTATTAAAACAATTGAGATATTAGCTGAATTAGATGGTTTTTTTGATTATGAACTACCAAGTGAACTAATAGGAATTATTTGGAAAGGAAAATTTAGAGGTCAAAAACAAAAATGGTTTATAGCAAAATTTTTAGGTGATGAAAAAGAAATTAATTTAAATACAAAAAATCCAGAGTTTGTTGAATGGAAATGGATTGACCCTAATTTCCTTCCCGAGGTAATAGTGGATTTCAAAAAAAATTTATATCTTAAGCTTTTAAAAGAAATTAAAAAGTTTATAAGTTAATACTTTTCAAAGTATTTATTTTATATGATAACAAATATTTTTCTTTGTCTGTAATCTTGATATCACTTATTTTTTTTTCAGACTTACTAATAATATCCTCAAATAAACTTTTATTAACATCAATTATTGCTTTTGCTGTTGAAGTTAAAATCAAAAGAACATTGTCGACGAATTCGACTGTTCCCTCCTCAACGAAAAATTCCTCCTTATTTTCTTTAATTATTATTTTTCCTGGCCTAAGAAAAGTTATGAGAGGAATATGATTTTTTAGAATTCCCATTTCACCCTCATAGGATGGGATAACAACCTCGCTAGTCTCAGTTTTTAAAATTGAGTCATCTGGAGATATTATTTCAACTGTAAATTTATCAGACATTAATTACTTTTTTTAGCTAACTTTTCTGCTTTTTCTACAACTTCTTCGATGCCTCCAACCATATAAAACGCAGCTTCAGGTAAATGATCATACTCACCTTTACAGATTGCATCAAACCCTTTAATTGTGGAGTCCAGATCCACTAATTTCCCCGGCGAGCCAGTAAATACTTCTGCAACAAAGAATGGTTGAGATAAAAATCTCTGTATCTTTCTTGCTCTTGCTACAGTGAGTTTATCCTCTTCTGAAAGTTCATCCATTCCAAGTATAGCAATAATATCCTGTAGAGACTTGTAGGCTTGCAAAATTCTTTGAACATCTCTTGCTACCCTATAATGTTCTTCTCCAACTACTCTTGGATCTAATATTCTTGATGTCGAGTCTAACGGGTCTACCGCAGGGTAAATACCTATTTCTGCAATTTGCCTAGATAATACTGTGGTAGCATCCAAGTGAGAAAATGAAGTTGCAGGTGCCGGATCTGTTAAGTCGTCCGCGGGAACATATATTGCTTGAACTGAAGTGATTGAGCCTTTATCAGTTGAAGTGATTCTCTCTTGTAAATTACCCATATCGGTAGCTAGAGTAGGTTGATATCCTACTGCTGATGGTATTCTTCCTAAAAGAGCTGAAACCTCCGATCCAGCTTGTGTGAACCTGAATATATTGTCTACGAAAAAAAGAACATCTTGTCCTTCTTTATCTCTGAAATATTCTGCAACAGTAAGTCCAGTTAAAGCTACTCGAGCCCTAGCTCCTGGAGGCTCATTCATTTGCCCGTAAACTAATGCAGCTTTAGATCCTTTGCCATCTGTCTTTATTACTCCAGACTCTATCATTTCGTGATAAAGATCATTGCCCTCTCTAGTTCGCTCACCCACGCCAGCGAAAACCGAAAAACCACCATGAGCTTTAGCAATATTATTTATCAATTCCATTATCGTTACTGTTTTTCCTACCCCGGCTCCTCCAAACAATCCGATTTTACCTCCCTTGGCATATGGAGCTAATAGATCTATGACTTTAATTCCAGTCACCAACTGTTCAGTTTCGGTAGCTTGATCTGTAAATTTAGGGGCAGTTCTGTGTATAGGCCATTTTTCTTTTGTTTTAACCTCTCCTTTTTCATCAATTGACTCGCCGACAACGTTTATAATTCTTCCTAAAGTTTCTGGGCCTACAGGAACACTTATCGGAGATCCAGTATTTATAACCTCATCTCCTCTTTTCAGTCCCTCAGTTGCATCCATAGCAATCGTTCTTACATCGTTTTCACCTAAATGCTGAGCTACCTCAAGTACTAACTTGTTTCCTGAGTTTTTAGCTTCTAAAGCTGTATAGATTTCTGGTAAAGAGCCTTCAAAGTTAACGTCTACTACAGCTCCAATAATTTGTGTTATTTTTCCATTTTTATTCATTGCTATAAACTCTCTGCCCCAGATATTATTTCTATTAACTCTTTCGTAATCGCAGCTTGTCTACTTCTGTTATAATTTATTGTCAACTTATCTACTAAATCACCAGCATTTCTTGTTGCGTTATCCATAGCTGTCATTCTTGATCCTTGTTCACTTGCTGCATTTTCTAAAAAGGCTTTAAAAACTTGTATCGATATGTTTTTTGGCAAAAGGTCTTCTAATATTTCATCTTCATCTGGTTCGAACTCATATGATAAGGGGTTTTCTAGCTCAGTGTCAAGTACGTTGCTTTCAGCAGGAATAATTTGTTGAGCTTGAGGGATCTGAGTTATTACGTTTTTGAAATTATTATAAAATATAATACATTTATCAAACTCATTGTTGTTAAATAACTTAATTATTTCTTTGCCTATTATCTCTGCCTCATTAAATGAAATATGTTTTTTTTCTTTAAAACTAAATGTTTTTATTATAAATTTATTATATTCTCTTTTAATTTGATCTAATCCTTTGGAGCCTACTGTAATAATCTTCAAATTTTTTTTACTCTCTAGAATTTTTTTAAAGTTAGTTTTCGCCAATTTGCAAATATTTGAATTAAACCCACCACATAGTCCTCTGTCAGCAGTTAGCACAACACATAAATGTGTTTCATCTTTTCCTGTACCAATAAGAAGTTTGGGGGCATTATTGGGATCATTTATTGCTTTAGTTAAATTTAAAATAATATTTTGCATTTTTTGGCTGTAAGGGCGTCCTTTCTCTGCATTTTCTTGTGCTTTTCTCAGTTTTGCAGCTGCTACCATTTTCATAGCTTTTGTAATCTTTTGGGTTGATTTAACACTCTTAATTCTTTTCTTCAGATCATCCAAGCTTGGCATTATTTGTTTCCTTTTTTATAACCTTGAATTATTTCACTTAGTAGTTTTTCGATGTTTTCCTCAAGCTTTCCCGATGATTGTATAGACTCAATTATTTCTGGTTTTTCAGCTTTTATCTTTTCAAAAATATCTTTTTCAAAAATTTTAATTTTATTTAGATCAACATCGTCGAGATAACCTTTAACTCCAGTAAATACTGAGATAACTTGCTCGGCTACGGTCATTGGAGAATATTGATCTTGTTTTAAAAGTTCAGTTAGTTTTGCTCCCCGGTTAAGTAAACTTTGAGTTGATGCATCTAAATCTGATCCAAATTGTGCAAAGGCAGCCATTTCTCTGTATTGTGCTAATTCAAGTTTTATAGAACCAGCAACTTTTTTCATTGCTTTAGTTTGAGCGGCTGAACCTACTCTTGATACTGATAATCCTACATTCACAGCAGGGCGAATTCCTTGATTAAAAAGCTCAGTTTCTAAAAAAATTTGTCCATCAGTTATGGAAATTACATTAGTAGGTATATAAGCTGATACATCCCCGGCTTGCGTTTCGATTATTGGTAAGGCAGTTAAAGAACCTCCGCCATTTTTATCATTTAGTTTAGCTGCACGCTCTAATAATCTACTATGTAAATAAAATACATCTCCGGGGTATGCTTCTCTTCCTGGGGGTCTTCTTAATAAAAGAGACATTTGTCTATATGCAACAGCTTGTTTAGATAAATCATCATAAACAATTAGTGCATGCATACCGTTGTCCCTAAAATATTCACCTATTGTGCATCCGGTATAAGGAGCTAAAAACTGTAATGGCGCAGAGTCTGAGGCGGTTGCGGCAACAATTGTAGTATATTTCAGAGCTCCTGCCTCTTCTAAGGTCTTTGTTATCTGTGCAACTGTTGATCGTTTCTGACCTATCGCTACATAAACACAATATAACTTTTTTTTTTCATCTGCGGACTCATTTATTTTTTTTTGATTAATAATTGCATCAATCGCAACAGCTGTCTTTCCTGTCTGCCTATCCCCAATAATCAACTCTCTTTGACCTCTCCCGATAGGAATAAGAGAGTCGATAGATTTAAGACCTGTTTGCATTGGTTCATTAACTGATTGTCTTGGAATTATACCAGGAGCTTTAACTTCAACTCTTTTTCTATTTTTAAATTTTACCGAACCTTTGCCATCGATTGGATTTCCTAAACCATCCACTACTCTTCCAAGGAGTTCTTTTCCAACTGGAACATCCACGATTGCATTAGTTCTTTTGATAGTATCGCCCTCTTTAATATTTCTATCATCTCCAAAAATTACAACACCAACATTATCATTTTCCAAGTTTAAGGCCATTCCCTTTGAGCTATCTTCAAATTCGACCATTTCACCAGCTTGAACATTATCTAAACCGTATACCCTTGCTATACCATCTCCTACTGATAGAACTTTTCCAATTTCTGAAACTTCTGCTTTTTCACCAAAATTTTTTATCTGGTCTTTTAATAATTTTGTTACTTCAGATGGATTAATAGTCATTTAACTTTCTAACATTGCCTGTTTATATTTTTTTAATTTATTCTTAATTGAAGTATCAATCATAAGGCTTCCAAGTTGAAGTTTTAAACCTCCAATTAACTCCTTATCGACTTTATAATCTAGATTTAAAGATGATCCTGTATACTTAGACAAATCTTTACTTAATTCTTCGATTTCTGTTTGGGTTAATTCTTTTGATGAAATTAATGAAGCTTTTATTTCACCTCTTTTTTTTGAACATAATTGTAAGAAACTTTGAAAGATTTTAATTATGAAGAAAATCCTTTTCTTTTTTACCAATAATAAAAAAAAATTTTGCAAATTTTTAGAAAATTCCAATTCTTTAGATAAAAAATTTATTGCCTTAATTTGAAAATTTTTACTTTGCGTCGGGTCTTCAATGAAATTTTTTATTTCCAGACTTGAGTTTAATAAAAATTGAAATTTTTTTATATCGTTTTCGGTTTTATCTAATTCATTGGAGTCTTTCACTACCTGGAATAAAGCACGAGCGTACCTTTCTGAAGTTTCAGTTGAGAAAGATTTGTTTGCACCCATTTTTCAATCGTATGAATTTGTTGTGAAATTATGCTGTGGTGGTACCATAAGAGTATAACTTGATCAAGTTACCAATTTAGATTTTATGCAAAGTTGATAGGATCGACATCAACCGTAAGTTTTATTTTGGGTGAGATTTTAAGCCTATTTAGTACATTATTGATTTTTTTTTGCATTAAAAATTGATTATCAAATCTTATTAGCAATCTAGACCTAAAATTTTTTTTAATCTTTAATAAAGGAGAGTCTATTGGGCCTAAAACTTCAATTTTATTTATTTCATTAAGCTTTGTTTTTATTTCCCTGGCACCTTGTAAACTTAATGTTCTGTCTTTTGAAGAAATAATCAAAGAAACAAGCCTCATATAAGGGGGCAGTTTATTTTTTTCTCTAAGAACTAACTCTTTCCTAAGAAGATCTTCTGATTTATTTTTAATCAAATCATTTAGAATAATATCTTGTGGCATTAGTGTTTGATATATAATCAAAGACTTTGAACTAAATCGACCTGCTCGTCCACTTAATTGATGATAAAGTTGAATATTTTTTTCTGTTGTTCTTAAATCGTAACCTCTACCAGAAAAATCTGCATCAATAACTACAATACAGTTCAGTTTTGGAAAATTAAAACCTTTTGAAATCATTTGAGTGCCAACCAAAATATCTATCTTATTTTCATTTATTGCTTTGAATAAGTTTTTTGTTTTTTCTTTTTTTTTTAAGTAATCACTTGAAAATATTTTTGTTTTTTTTTCTGGAAAAATTTCTTTAACTTCTTCGAATATTTTTTCTACTCCAGGACCATACATAAAAAAATCACAATCACCTTCAGATTGACATTTTTCCTTTAATTTTCTATCAAAAGAACAATGATGACAGATTGCTTTATTTTTAAGTTTGTGAAATGTCAAATATAATGAACAATTTGGACAGGTTTGCTTATAGCCACATTTTTTACAAATTAAGTAAGGTGCAAATCCTCTTCTATTAATAAAAAATAAAACCTGATCACCTTTATCGAGAAAATTTTTAACTAATTCTATAGTTTGATGAGCGATAAATTTTTTTGTTTTAGATAAATTTAAATTTATTATCTTAGTTTCCGGTAAAGGATTATTATTATACCTTTTAGATATTTTTATATGTCTATATTTTTTATTTTGAATATTGTTATAGGTTTCTAAGGAAGGAACAGATGTAATTAAATGTATAGGAACTTTTTCAAAATATGCTCTCGAAATTGCCATGTCCCTTGCATTATAAATTACTCTTTCATCTTGTTTATAAGAAGCATCATGTTCTTCATCGACAATAATTATTCCTAGTTTTTTGAATGGGAGGAGTAAAGCAGACCTGGCTCCTATCAAAATTTTGACTTGATTATTAATTAATCCTTTCCAAATAATTCTTTTTTGTTTTGGTGTAATTTTTGAATGCCAAATAGCTGGTTCAAAACCAAAAAAATCCTCAAATCTCGATTTGAAATCATTTGTTAGAAAAATCTCTGGTAATAATACTAATGCCTGCTTTTGGCTTTCAATTATTTTTTTGATACGTTCAAAATAAACTAAAGTTTTCCCAGATCCAGTGGTGCCTTGTAAGACAGAAACATCAAACTTTGCATTTGCCTTTTCAAGAAAGTTAAGTGCTTTTATTTGTTCTTCATTTAAAGTGTAATTTTTTTTTTTTGTTTTTTTAATTTTAAAGCTATCATCTTTTATTTTTACAAATTTATCTGAACCACCGATAACCATTTTCAACACAAGACCAATAGGCACCATATTGTATGAGGAAAACCATTCTATAAAATCAACCATCTTTCTGTCGATTGAATATTTGGTTTCATTATATATATCTTTAATTTTTATATTCTTAGGATTTGAATAATTATTTTTCCAAATTACACCTATTTCCTTTTTCGATCCAAACGGAACTACTACTAAATTTCCGATTTTACTTTTAGACTTAGAAAAATAAGTAAATGGAAAATTAAAAATTTTAGGCAACAACACTTGCGCTTTCATATAATAATACTATTAGAAATAATTTTAATTAAAAATGAATTGGTCTTTTATCAACAGCTAATGCAGCCTCTTTTATTGCTTCTGTATGAGTTGGATGAGCGTGACAAGTTCGAGCAATATCCTCTGCGCTAGCACCAAATTCCATTGCTAAAGCCATTTCAGCAATCATATCACCACAATGAGGACCGATAATATGAACTCCTAAAACTTTATCAGTCTTGCTATCAGCTAAAATCTTTACAAAGCCCTCTGTTTCATTATTAACTTTTGCTCTTGAATTGGCCAAAAATGGAAACTTTCCAACTTTATATGATTTTTTTTCCTCTTTTAATTGTTCTTCTGTTTTACCAACTGTAGCTACTTCAGGTGATGTATAAATCACTCCTGGAATTACATCATAATTAACATGGCCAGCCTGACCTGCTAATATTTCTGCTACTGCTATACCTTCCTCCTCTGCTTTATGTGCTAACATTGGGCCTTTAATAACATCTCCAATAGCATAAATATTTTTTATTGTAGTTTGTAATTTTGAATTAACTTCAATTCTTCCTTTACTATCTTTTTTAATTCCAATTTTTGCAAGATTGAGACCTTCCGTGTAAGGTTTTCGTCCTACTGAAACCAATACTTTATCAAATTCTTCCGTTGTGTCTTTTGAATTTTTCAAATCAGTGTAACTTATAGAAACACCTGTACTTAAAGATTTTACTTTATTTACTTTGGACTCCATTTTAAACTTTATTCCTTGTTTTGTGAGAATTTTTTTGAACTCATTAGAGATTTCTTTATCCATACCAGGGGTAATGTGATCAAGATATTCAATCACTGTTACTTCAGAGCCTAATCTAGACCAAACAGAGCCCATTTCGAGACCTATGTATCCTCCACCAATTACCGCTAGTTTTTTTGGTACCTTATTGAGAGACAACGCTCCGGTTGACGATATTATATTTTTTTCATCTATTTCTATACCTGGTATTGATGAGACGGAAGAACCAGTTGCGATTACAATATTTTTTGATTTATAGCTAGATTTTTTATTATTATCGTAAACCAAAATGTCATTTTCTGAAAATAGAACCCCTTTACCTTTGATATAAGTTACTTTATTTTTTTTGAATAAAAACTCAACTCCTTTTGTTAAAATCTGTACAGACTTATTTTTGTTAGACATCATTTTTTCAATATTTAGTTTAATGCCCTCAATCTCAATGCCTTGGTGATTAAAATCTTTCTTGGCTTTATTAAAGTTTTCAGAGAGGTTCAGTAAACTCTTTGAAGGAATACACCCAACATTAAGACATGTACCTCCCAAAGTCCCTCTTGACTCTATACAAGCTGTTTTTAAACCAAGTTGAGCAGCTCGGATAGCGCAAACATACCCTCCTGGTCCACCTCCTATAACTACTAAATCAAAACTATCCATACTAAATATTTAAGAACAATCTTTTAGGTTGCTCTAAAGACTCTTTCACAATTTTTAAAAATGAAACTGCTTCCTTGCCATCAACAATTCTGTGATCATAAGACAGTGCTAAATACATAACAGGTCTTACTTCAACACTGCCATTTACTACGACAGGTCTTTGAACAATATTATGCATTCCAAGCACTGCTGATTGTGGTGGATTTAAAATCGGAGTAGATAGCATCGAACCGTATATACCTCCATTAGTTATAGTGAATGTTCCGCCTTGAAGATCGTCAATAGTAATTTTTCCATCTCGAGCTTTTTGACCAAGATCAGAGAGATTTTTTTCGATTTCAGCAAAAGACATTTCATCGGTTTGTCTTAAGACCGGTACTACTAGACCTCTATCAGTTCCTACAGCTATACTTATATTATAATAATTTTTATAAACAATTTCTTCCTTTTGAATTTCTGAGTTTATTGCTGGAAAATTCTTTAAGCCAATTACGCAAGCTTTAACAAAAAAAGACATAAATCCTAATTTTACTCCATAATTATTTTGAAATTCATCTTTATATTCGTTTCTCATAGAAATAACCTCACTCATGTCAACTTCATTAAATGTTGTTAACATAGCTGCATTTTCTTGAGCCTCTTTTAATCTTTTTGCAATTGTTAATCTGAGTCTCGTCATTTTTACTCTTTCTTCTGGACCATATTTAATTTTTCTTTCTGAAGGAGCAGGTTTAGAACCCATTAAATCCATAATATCCTCTTTTAAAATTACTCCATTTTTTCCAGAACCTTGTATCTTTTCTAAATCAATTTTTGCTTCACTTGCCATTTTTCTTGCTGCCGGTGAAATTTTAGTTTCTTCTTTTGCCTTAAATGTTTGATTTGTAGACTTTTTTTCTTCATGGACTTCTTCTAGAATAAGTGGTTCTTCATCAATTTTTTCATTATCTAATTTTAAAACTTTTTCATTGGAAGATTGCTTTATATTCTTTTTTGAATTTATCTCACTTTTCTTATCATCAAATAACTTTGGCTGTTTTTTTGGTGGGTTGTAAGATTTTTCCTCATCAAGTTTCAAATTGATATTACTTTCATTAATTGTGCCTAACAGCGAACCAACATTAACAGTTTCACCTTCTTTTACATCTATTGTGCCAAGAACTCCGTTTGATGGTGCGGGAACCTCCACATTAACCTTATCTGTTTCCAGTTCCACAATCGGCTCATCTACAATTACTTTATCTCCTTTAGATTTTAGCCATTTTGATACTGTTGCTTCTGTGACTGACTCACCTAGAGTTGGGACTGTAATTTTTTCAGACATTAGTGTTTAAGTATCTTTTCTAATATTTCTTTTTGTTGTGCAAGATGTTTATTGGCATTTCCAGTCGCAGTAGTTGAAGATGCTGATCTACCTACAAATTTTATGTTAATATCCTTAAAATTTATCATTTCTAGAGTTCTTTCAATATAATTTCTTACTGTATTCCAAGCTCCCATATTTTTTGGTTCCTCTTGACACCATATAAACTGGGCTTTTTTATACTTTTTTAAAACTTTAGCTAAAGTTTTTGCTGGAAATGGATAAAGTTGCTCAAGTCTTACAAATAATACATCGTCTCTTTTAATCTTTTCTCTCTCCTCAACTAAATCGTAGTAAATTTTACCTGAACACATCACAACTTTTTTGATTTTATTATCTTTTTTTAAAATAATTAAATTATTTTTCTTATCGTAAGCGTCATCTTCTAAAATTCTATGAAACGAACTTTGAGTAACAAATTCTGATAAATTAGATATACACCTCTTATGTCTTAATAAAGATTTGGGTGTCATAATAATTAGTGGTTTTCTAAATTGCCTATGCATCTGTCTCCTAAGAACATGAAAATAGTTTGAAGGAGTGGTGCAATTTACAACTTGAATATTTTCCCCAGCGCATAATTGTAAGAATCTTTCTAATCGTGCAGAAGAATGCTCGGGCCCTTGGCCTTCATAACCATGTGGTAGCAACATTACAAGACCACTTGCTCTTCCCCATTTTGACTCAGATGAAGTTATAAACTGATCTATTATTACCTGCGCACCATTAGCAAAGTCTCCAAACTGTGCTTCCCATATAACTAAAGTTTCTGGCTCTGATAAAGAATAACCATACTCAAAACCAAGAACTGCGAGTTCAGATAATAAGCTATCAATAACCTCAAATTTTTTTTGACCCAACTTGATATTATTTAAAGGCAGGTAACGATCATGATTATCCTGATTTCTTAAAACTGCATGCCTCTGACTAAAAGTTCCTCTGCCTGAATCTTGGCCTGATAATCTTACAGAAAATCCTTCGATTAATAGTGTTGCAATAGCTAGTGACTCAGCCGATGACCAATCTATTTTACCACTTTCAAACATATTACTTCTAATTTCAAAAACTCTTTTAAGAGTTTTATGAGCATTAAATTGTATAGGAATTTTAAATATTTCCTTTCCAACCTGAGATAATATATTTTTTTCAACACCACTTTTTCCTCGTTTATCTTTTCCTAATCCTGGCTTAAATCTTGACCAAACACCATCGAACCATTTTAATTCTGATTTATAGGATTTGGATGATAAAAATTCATCTTCTAAAAAATCTTTAAATTTTATCTTATCTTTTTGTAATGAGTCATTGCTTGTTAAACCCTCTTTGGAAAGTTTTTTTCCATATATTGAAAGTGTTGTTGGGTGATTTTTTATTTTTTTGTACATTATCGGTTGAGTAAATGATGGCTCATCTCCCTCATTGTGTCCAAAACGTCTGTAACAAACCATATCAATAACAACATCGCGATTAAACTTTTGTCTGTATTCAGTAGCAATTTTAGCACAATGCGTAACTGCTTCAGGATCATCTCCATTCACATGAAAAATCGGAGCTTGGGCAGTTTTAGCTACATCCGAAGGGTAAGGAGATGATCTGGCAAATCTTGGGGCAGTAGTGAATCCTATTTGATTATTAACAATTATATGAATGGTACCTCCAATATTATGACCTGGTAAACCTGACATGGCAAAACACTCTGCAACGATACCTTGGCCAGCGAAAGCTGCATCACCATGCATCAACACTGGAATTACTTTTTTTCTTTCTTTATCTTTATGAAAAAATTGTTTTGCTCTAACTTGACCTAAAACAACAGGGTTTACTGCTTCCAAGTGAGAT
>MDSW01218319.1_pt1 | contig 15216 bp, 14 predicted proteins | sample 811171 | NCBI WGS metagenome assembly MDSW01 (sample SAMN05326641, study PRJNA326480) | marine metagenome | isolation source: seawater | place: Atlantic Ocean: North West | collected 2012 | reverse complement strand
TGTATGTGGGAAGATATTTATGAAAATATCAATAACAACTTATCATCTAAATACAAAAATTTATGTGATGCAAAGATTTTATTCTTTAATAAGGAAGATCTGATCTCTCACTTAAACAGCGTATGGGAAAATATTGATGATTGGTGGTTTGATAGAAAAACTCAAAGTTTGATAAATGAATTTAATAATAATTTCAATAAGCAGGGAAATTTATTCTCAATATTTAAAATGAAAAAACAAATTCTGAATTAAATGCATAAAACTTTTATAAAATTTTATAATTTTTTAAATGATAAAGAAAAAACAAGATTAAAATTGATTTTTTTAATCACATCTTTAAGCTTTATATTAGAGTTTGTAAGTATTTCCTCAATTCCAATATATTTTAGCCTAGTATTAGATCAAGGAACATCGATTGATAACCTTAAAAATTTTTTTTCATTTTTAGAAATTGATTATGTTTTAAATAGTAAAGATATAATTTTTTTAGGTTTACTAGTTGTTCTTATCTTTTTAATTAAAAATCTTCTTCTTTTTTTTCTACTTATTTATGAAAACGCATTTTATAAAGATGTAAAAGACAGATTATCAGAAAAATTATATTCAGAATTTATAAATGCAGATTATGAAAAAATTATAAATTTCAATCCGTCTAATATTTCTAGAACAACCGCTTCCTCAGTTAGTGACACTTTCTTATATTTGCAAAGTGTAGTAGGTCTTTTTAAAGAATTTTTAACTGTTTTAGCAATTTTTCTTATTGTGTTAATTGTAAATCCACTAACAGTAATTATTATCTTTTCAATTTTTTCTATAATTTCTTTAGCATACTATAAATTTTTAAGACCATTTTTACAAAATGCTAGTGAGAAAAATCAATCAATTTTGTCAAAAGTTATAAAATTAATTAATGAAGCATTCGGTTCAATAAAAGAATTAAGAATATTGAATAAAGAAAAAAATATTAAAAAAAATTTTTTAGATGAAATGAAAATTTACAATAAAAATTTTTATTACTTTAATATTATTCAAAAGCTTCCAAAAATAATATTGGAAATAATTTTTTTAACTGGATTAATGTCGATCACAATGTATTTTTTTAGCAAAAATCAAAATTTTATAACTATAATTCCTGAACTTGCGCTTTATACTTTAGTAAGCTTGCGATTTATTCCAGCATTTAACTTGATATCATCAAATTTTACATATTTAAAAATTGGCGAAGCTTCTGTAAAAATTATTTTCAGTGATTTAGAAAAATTAAAAAATAATTTAACTTTTCAATCATCCAAAAAAAATAAATTTAAAAAAATATCACATTCATTTAAAGATTTTATACTCCTAGATAACTTAAATTATAAATATCCAGGTAAAAATGTTAACTCTTTAAATCAAGTAAGCGGAAAGATATTTGAAGGAGAGAAAATTGTTATTACTGGAAAAACAGGCTCAGGAAAAACTACCTTAATGAATATTATGTTAAGTTTTTTAAAACCTAATTCTGGAAATATTTATTTTAAAGGTGAAAGTATTTACGAAAATACAATCAATTGGATTAAAAAAATTAGTTTTGTTTCACAATCCTGTTATATACTAGATAGTTCAATTATAAATAATATTACATTTAACTTTAAAGATGGTGATATCGATAACGAAAAACTTAAAAAAGCAATTCATCTCTCAAATTTAAGTAATTTTATAAACACTCTCCCAAAAAAAGAAAAAACAACCGTTGGAAATAATGGAGTGCAATTGTCAGGTGGCGAAAGACAGAGAATAGCTATAGCTAGAGCTATTTACAAAGACTCCGATATTTTATTTATGGATGAATTTTCTAGCGCTTTAGATGTCATAACTGAAGAAACTATTTTAAATAATTTATTGGAAGAATTTAAAAAAAAAACAATTATTACAATTTCTCATAGAGAAAATGTGATAAAAAGATGCGATAAAAATTTTCATATTGAAAGAGGAAATTTAAAAATATTATAAATTAAAATGTTTAAAAATTTTTCATATATAATCTATAAAATTTTGTTTGTTTTTGACAAAATAATCGAAAAATTAACAAATAGGAGTTTCTTGAAATATTTTAAAGACTTTATTGAGGAAGATTCTTACAAAAACGTAAGTAATAATCCAAAAATAACACTTTTCACTCCAAACTATCTCACCTCATGGTTAGCAAGAGATTTCTACAATAAAGAACCTGAAACTATTGATTGGATAAATGATTTTAAAAAATTTAAAATAAGAAATAAGTTAAAATTCTGGGATATTGGTGCCAACATTGGCGTTTACTCAATATATGCTGGAAAAAAATATAGAGATATCGAGATAGTTAGTTTTGAACCTTCTACTAGCAACTTAAGAATATTATCAAGAAACATATCAATAAATAATTTAGAAAAAAAAATAAAAATTTTTCAAATCCCGCTAGGGAATTCATCTCACAGATTTGCTATATTTAGAGAGAGTAAATTTGGAGAAGGAGAAAGTCTTAATTCTTATGGCAGCCAATTAGACTTTGAAGGAAAAAAATTAAAATCAAACAATAATTATAAGATATATGGATCAAATATTAACCAATTAATTAAAAACAAAGTATTGGAAGTTCCAAATTTTATTAAAATAGATGTAGACGGAATAGAACATATGATTTTAAAAGGAGCATCTGAAGTTTTGAAAAGTAAAAATCTTAAAAACATTTCAATAGAGTTAAATGAAAACTTTAAAAAACAATTTAATGAAGTAATGAGAATAATGAACAAGTTTGGACTTAAAAAAATTGGAAAAAAAAGAAATGAAAAATATGAGCTGTATAAAATTAAGAAATTTAAAAATATTTTTAACTATTATTTTGAAAGGTAGAAAATGGATTGTTTAATTTGTAAGTCTCCTAAAAATGTAAATTTTCTTGACGAATATAAGTTTGAAGTTATCGAAGATAAGAAATATTTAAAAGATTTAAAAATTTATAGATGTGAAATTTGTGAATTTAGCTTTGTCAATCCTATGCCCAACGAAAAGGATTTAGATTATTATTATGAAAATGTTTATAGAACTTTTGAGAGACCTCCGTATTTTTTAACTGGGGATATCGAAGATTTAAAACTTGAATGTTTGGATGATAGAAATTTAAATTATTTAGTTTATCTAACTACACTACTTGATTTTTCAAAAATAAAAAAAATTTACGACTTTGGTGCGGGAAATGGTGATCTAGGATACCTACTTAAGAAAAAATTTCCCCATTTAGAATTATTTTGTAGTGAGGGAGATAGTCAATGTAAACAAATATTGAGTGAAAGAGGTTATAAAAATTTTAAGAATCTGAGAGATATAAACGAAAAGTTCGATTTAATAATAACGCTACATTCACTGGAGCATTTGGTGAATTCAGAAATATACGGCGCTTTTAAAAATTTATTAAGCGATAATGGTTATATTTTTTTTGAAGTTCCAAATTGTCCTCAAGAGTATTTTGATAAAAGAGCATCTGACTCTCCACATTTGCTTTTTTATACAAAAAAAAGCTTTGAAAAATTGAATGATATTTATGGTTATAAATTCTTAAATTTTAGCACATCATCGTACTCTTTTGATTATGATAGAAAATTTAGTTTTGACTCGATGAAACAATATGAGAGTATAAACAAATCCTCTTTACCACTTATAAGAATAAAAAGATTACTTAGAAAAATTTTGCCAAGAAAAATTATTCAATTCAGAAGAGATTTAAATCAATTAAAATTAAAAAAATCTGAGGATAGAATTAACTGGTTTATTAATAACTCTAAAGATGGATGTTATATAAGAGGTATAGTTTCAAAAAATTAATTTATGAAAGTAATTATTCTTGCAGGAGGAAAGGGATCTAGAATATCTGAGTATACTGATAAAATCCCGAAGCCAATGATTAAGATAAAAGGTAAACCAATTTTGCTTCATATTATTAATATTTATGCATCTCAAAACTTTACAACTTTTTTTATAGCCACAGGATATAAATCAAAAGTGATTACAGATTATTTTAGAAGATTCAAATTGAAAAAAAATCTCTATAAATTTGGCAAAGATAAAAAAATAATTGAGTTAAATTTCGTAAATACTGGCCTTAATTCAATGACTGGAGGCAGATTAAAAAGACTTCAAAAATATTTCAAAAAAGACGAAAACTTTATGCTTACATATGGAGACGGTGTTTCAAATATTAATTTAAAAAAATTGAAAACTTTTCACTTTTCTAAAAAAAAAATTGCAACTGTCACAGCGGTAAGACCTTTATCTAAATATGGAATTCTTGATATCATTGGTAATTTAGCTTTATCTTTTAAAGAAAAAAAACAACTAAATATAGGTTGGATTAATGGAGGGTTTTTCATTTTCAATTATAAAATTTTTCAATATCTTAGGGGAGATAAAACAATATTGGAAAAATATCCGCTAGAGTCAGTTGCTAAAAAAAAAGAGTTATGTGCTTTTAAACACAATGGTTATTGGCAATGTATTGATACTAAAAGAGATAAAGAATACCTGGAAAATTCTATTAAAAAAAATCGTTTACCTTGGAGCAAAATTTCATGATTAGACTTTCAAAATCTTGCCTTTCAAGAAAAGAAATATCAAATGTTTCTAGAGTGCTTAAAAAAGAATTTTTAGGGATGGGAAATGAGGTTAAGTTATTTGAAAATGAATTAAAAGATTTTTTCAAGAGACCAGCGCTATGTGTAAACTCTGGCACAGCCGCAGTTCATTTAGCTTTACAGGCATGTTCAATAAAAAAAGGCGATGAAGTTTTAGTACCAGCAGTAACTTATCTTGCAACTTTTCAAGCAATAACTGCTACTGGTGCAAAACCAGTTCTATGTGATATCAATTTAGAAGATTTAAATATTTCCATAAAAAGTGTTAAAAAAAATTTTTCCAAAAAAACTAAAGCAATAATTCCAGTTCATTTTATGGGTCATCCATGTGAGTTAAATGAAATTTATGAATTTGCAAAAAGAAAGAAAATAAGAGTTATAGAGGACTCCGCACATGCTTTCGGATCTTTTTATAAAAATAAAAAAATTGGAAGTATAGGTGATATTAACTGTTTTAGTTTTGACGGTATTAAAAATATTACATCTGGAGAAGGAGGATGCGTTGTCAGCAAAGATAAAAAAATTTTACAAAGAGTGAGCGATGCAAGACTTTTAGGAGTTATGGGAGAAAGCAAAAAGAGATATAAAAACGAAAGAAGTTGGAAATTTGAAGTTAAAGAACAAGGATGGAGATATCACATGAGTGATATCAATGCTGCTATTGGTAGAGTGCAGCTGAAAAGGTTTAAGGAACTTTCAAAAAAAAGAAAGTCCTTAAGTAGATATTATGAAAAACTTTTATTAAAAAATGATAAATTTAAAATTATAAAAAGAGATTTTAATAAAGAAGTTCCACATATTTTTTGTGTTGTAATAAATAATCTTAAAAAAAGAGGTTTGTTTGTTAAAGAATTAGCTAGGCAAAATATTCAACTAGGAACACATTATTATCCTGGTTATAAACTTAAATACTATAAAAAGGATAAGAAATTTTTTCCAAATACAGAAAGAATTTTTGATAAAGTAATAACGTTGCCTTTACATCCAGATTTAAACTTTAAAAAAATCAAGTTGATAGTAAAAAAAATTACAAACACATTAAATAAAAAAAATTATTGTTAAAAATAAATTGAAAAATAAAAACCACAATATCAGTTATAGACCTGAAATCGATGGTTTAAGAGCTATAGCTGTACTAGCTGTAATTGCATATCATGCACCTGAAATAACTTTTCATAATTTTTCTCTTTTTAAAGGTGGATATTTAGGCGTTGATATATTCTTTGTGATATCTGGTTATTTAATAACTTCAATAATTTCAAAAGAAATCAAAGAGACAGGGAATTTTTCTTTCAAAAATTTTTATCAAAGAAGAATAAGAAGAATTATACCCGTATTATTTGCTTTAATATTAGTTACATATTTTTTTTCTATTTTTTTTCTTTTACCTTCCAATTTAGTAGATTTTTCCAAATCATCTTTATCAACTTTAGGATTTAGTTCGAATTTTTACTTTTATTTTTTAAATTTAGATTATAGTCAGTTTAGTGGTCTAAAAAAGCCTTTACTACACACCTGGTCATTATCTATTGAGGAGCAATTTTATATCTTTTATCCTGTGCTCCTAATCTTACTAATCAAACAATTTCAAAAAAACTTAACTTTAATCTTTTGGTTCATTTTTTTAACGAGTTTTTTTATAGCTTCAATACAGACTGAGGTAGATCAAATTTTGTCCTTTTATTCTTTACATTCAAGAATTTGGGAATTCTCAATAGGGGCTTTAGCTTCAATTTATTTTAATAAAAAAATATTCAATTTTTCAAACTTTACAAAAAACATCATAACACTATCAGGCGTAAGCTTAATTATAGCTTCTTTGTTACTAATTGATCACAATTATAAGCATCCTTCTTATTATACTTTAATACCAGTGATCGGAACATTCTTGATAATTATTTTTTCTTCGAAGACCAGTTTTGTTACAAAAATCTTGTCATCAAAAATTTTTGTTTGGATAGGTTTAATTTCTTACTCATTGTATATGTGGCACTACCCAATATTTGCTTATGCAGATTTAATTCAATTTCTAGAAGGTGATATTTTTAATAAAAGCATTTTAACGATTTTAATTTTTATAGGTTTAATATTTCTTATTTCAATTTTTAGTTATTTTTTTATTGAAAAACCATTCAGAAATAAATCGTTTAGTTTCAATAAAGTATCAGCAATTTTGGCTGGTATTTTGATTTTAAATATTGGTCTTAATTTCTACTCAATAAAATTAAACGGAGAGATATATTCCGAAAATGTTAAATTAGAGACCATAAAGAAAAATACGATGGTAGATGAAGACTGTAAATTTTTTTCAAATAAAAAAGACTCTTTTTTTTTAAGTGATAGCAAAAATAAGAGGTTTTCTAACTGCAAAGAAAAATACAAGAAATTTGTTTTAATTATTGGAGACTCTCATGCAGGAAATATTTTTAATGCAATATCTAAATCAGCAGATCATCAATTTATCTTAGGACTCATCAAAGATGGATGTAGACCAACAAGGTACAAAGAGTGTCAATTTGAAGGTGCTAAAGCTTTTATTTCTAAAGAAATAAAACATATTAAAGAAATTATAATTACACAAAAAGGTAGTTTTTTTCTCACAAATACAGGAAACCCTAATAATGAAAACTTTACTTTAGCTAGAAAGCTTCCAATCTTAAAAAATGAGATTCAAGAAACAGTAAACTATCTTAAAACAGTCAATAAAATATTTCCTGTTATTTTTATTGGCCCACATATTGAGCCAAATATAACTTTAAGTAGAAAAAATATAAAAACTTTATTAGGAGGGGAGCTCAATCAATTTGAAAAAAACCTTAATTTAGATTTAATTAAAGTTGACGAGTATTTAGAAAAAATTATGAACGACAATGACATTCGTTATATTTCAAAAATAAATCAACTTAAATTTAATTTTAAAAAAGACTATATAGTACAAAATAAAATCACTTTCAGCGATGTAGGTCACTGGAGTGATTTTGGAGAATATTATTTTGGAAATAAATTAATTGAGAATGAGTATCTTAGAGATTTGAGAAAAGGGGAGCAAAAAAGGTGAGAGGCTGTATCAATTGTAAAAGCAAAAAAATAAAAAACGTGGTTAAAATTGAACCTCAACCATTAAGTGGTGTTTTCTTAGAAAAAAAAAAAATAAATCAAAAAAAATATCCACTAAATCTGTACCGTTGCGAAAAATGTCACTTAGTCCAATTTAAAAAAGCTATAAAGAAAAAAGAAATGTTTGGAAAAACTTATGAATATAAAACGTCTTTGAGCGACTTAATGATAAATCATCTTTATAAAAAGACTAAATTAATTCGTCAAAAAAAAATCTTAAAAAAAAACTCAAAGATATTGGATATAGGGAGCAATGATGGAACATTTTTGAACTTTTTTTCGAAAGACAAATTTGAATTGTATGGGATAGATCCTTCAGCAAGAAAATTTAAAGAAAACTATAGCCAAAAAATTAATATTATTTTTGATTATTTTAGTAAAAAAAACTTAGATAAAAAAATTAATTCTTCAAATTTTAATTTAATTACTTCCTTCGCAATGTTCTATGATGTCGATGATCCAAATAAATTTTGTAACGATATTGAGAAACTTTTGGACAAAAACGGTATATGGATTTTAGAATTGTCTTATTTACCATTAATGTTAAAAAACCTGACTTATGATCAGATTTGTCATGAACATATTGGCTATTACACATTATCTGTTTTTAAAAAAATAATTACAAAAAATAAATTAAAAATCATCGATATTTCATTTAATGAGATAAATGGTGGAAGCATTGAGATTATTTGTGCAAAAAAAAATAGTAAACTTAAGTCCAATAATAAAAAGATTAACAAAGTGTTGAAAGATGAGAAAAAAATTACGAAAAAATCATATAAAAATTTTAATGATAGAATGGAAAAATCAAGAGAATTATTACAAATGTTTTTAAATTTAAATTCAAATAAGAAAATCTTTGGTTATGGAGCTTCTACAAAAGGTAATATTGTCTTAAATTATTCAAGGGTTAGAAATACTCAAATAAAAGCTATTTGCGATGGAAGCAAAAAAAAAATTGGCAAATATACACCAGGCACAAACATTAAAATTATTTCCAAAGAAAGAATGAGAAAATTACAACCTGACTATTTGTTTGTTTTAATTTGGTCTTTTAGAAGAGAAATTATAAATCAAGAATATAATTATTTAAAACATGGAGGAAAACTTGTTTTCTTATTGCCACGCTTCCATATAGTAAATTTTAGAAATTATAAAAAATATTTAAATAGTAACTTTGAAAAAATGTCATACCAATATTAATTAAAATCGTGATTTTATCAATTTGTATTCCCACTTATAATAGAGTTAACAATTTAAATAATTGTTTAAACTCAATTTTAATGGCAAAAAAAAAATTTCCTCACTTTGATTTTGAGGTATGTGTTTCTGATAATAGCTCAGATGCTGATGTCAAAAAAATAATTTCCAATTACTCTGAAAAATTTAAAATAAAATTTAATAAAAACGATAAAAACTTAGGGTTTGCACTTAATGCTATTAAATCAGTCTCTATGGCTGAAGGAGAATATTCTTGGATGATAGGAGATGATGACCTAGTAACCCCAGATAGTTTTGAATATTTAAATTCTATTCTACATGATAATTTAGATAAAGATTATTTTTATATTAATTCATATTATATGAAATCCAATATTTTGGAGAAATTTCCAAAACCTTTTGATACAAATAATATTGATTTTAAAAAACTGAACTCAATTTCAAAAATTAACAAAGATAAATCTGTAAAATTTTGGGATGTAATTGATAAAAATGTTTCATGGGATTTTTTAATAGGTATTTTTTTGAGCATCTTTAGAACAAAAAAATGGATTTCGAATATTCATAGGATTAATAAAAAAAAAATTGAAGATACAGGAGTTTGGTCGACTTTTGAAAACACATGTTTGAACGCTATTTTAATTACTGAGTCTTGTAAAGACTCAAAAGCTTTCATATGTGCTAAACCTTTGAGTGTAAATTTAATCGGTGAAAGAGAATGGGGCGAGATGTATGAGTTCATCGAAATAGTTAGAATTCCTGAATTAATTGATTTTTATAGATCAAAGGGTCTTGGCTTAAAAAAATACCTAATTAATAAAAATTACTCTTTAAGAAACTTTGGTAACTACTTTATAAAAATTATTTTCAGTTCAGGAAACAAAGGTAAAGAATTAGTAAATTTTAGAAAACATTTTTTCAAAAATCTTATTTACCCCAACGTCTATATTTCAATCTTGAGCTCATTAATAAGAAAAATTAAAAATTGTTTTAAAAAAAAATGAAAATATTTGTTACTGGCGCATCTGGATTTATAGGAAAAAACTTTTGTAAAAAAGCGCTTAAAAAAGGCTTCATAATTTTTGCACCGATAAGAAAAAATAATATTCCTTTTAGACATAAAAATATAATTTGGTTAAAAGGGAACTTTTACTACAATTGGAAGAATGCCTTATCTAATTCAAAAATATTAGTACATTTTGCTTCATCAGGTATAAAATCCGACGATGAGCTAGATATTTTTGATACTAATGTATTTCATTCAATTAAGCTGCTTAAAAATGCAATTTCAAATAATTGTAAAAAGTGGTTAATTATTAGTACATCTTCTGAATACGGACTTAAGAAAAAAAAAACGTATTTCAATTTAAAAACTAACAGAATTCCTGAAACTAATTACGGTATGAGCAAGGCAATCTTTACTGATGAGTGTATAAAATTGTCAAAAAAATTTAAATGTAAAGTCAGAATAATGAGATTATTTTCAATTTTTGGTAATGGAGAAGACAAAAGAAGACTATATCCTTCCTTGTTAAATCATATTAAAAATAATAAAAATTTTAAAGTCAACAATCCTAATGAAATTAGGGATTTTACTAATGTTGACTATGCATCCAAAGTAATTTTAGAGGCAGTAGACTTTGATATAAAAAGATTTAAGAGTAATCAAATTTGGCATGTATCTAAAAATGAAATATTTAGTGTTAAAAGTTTCGTTAAAAGAATATGGAAACAAAAAAAGGCCAAAAATAGATTATTTTTTAATAATAAAAATAAAAAATTTTTTAATCATTTATCCGATAGAAAATCAGTCTGGAGATAATATATGAAAAAAATTAATACAGCGGTAATTTTATGTGGAGGAACTGGGTCGCGTCTAGGAGCATTAGGAAAAAGAATTCCTAAAACTTTAGTAAAGGCACAAGGTAAAGAGATACTTTGGTATATACTTAAAGTTTTGAAAAAAAATAATTTTAACCATGTAATTTTACCAATTGGTTATAAAGGATCATTGATAAAAAAATTTTGTAAAAATAATTCAAAAATTATCGATTTAATTGATATTGTCAATACTGGAGTTAAATCAAATATTGGTAAAAGAATTTTTAAGATTAAAGATAAAATTAAATCAGATAATTTTTTATTATTAAATGGAGACGCAATTTTTAATTTTAATTTAAAAAAAGTTTTAAATAATCATAATAGAACAAAGACTGATTTAACTTTTATTACTGGCGAAATAACATATCCATATGGAACTGTAGGTTTTAGAAAAAACAAAGTAATAGATTTTAATAGGAACATAGTTTATGACGCAATAAAAATTAGAAAAAAATTAGATTACACAGCATTTAATTATACAGGCATGTCAATAATCAACAAAAAAAAATTAATTAAATATTCAAATGTATATAAAAACTCTGGTAATTTCGAAGTAGATTTTTTTCCATATTGCATTAAAAGAAATAAGACTAATATGATAAAACTTAATGGTTTCTGGCACTCAATAGACAATTTAAAAGATATTAAAGCTGTTAATGATAAAAAACTTTTCAAAAATAAATTTAATTCATTAAAAAAGTTAAAAGGAAAAATTAAAAGTGAAAATAGATAAAAAATTTTGGAAAAATAAAAATATTTTGATAACTGGTCATACAGGTTTTAAAGGAGGCTGGTTGTCGGTTATTTTAAATTATTTGGGTTCAAAAATTAATGGTTACTCTTTAAATCCAAAAGGAAAAGATAATTTTTTTAAGCATGTGGGTATAAAAAAACTATTCAAAAAAGATGTAAGACATGACATTTGTGATATTAAATATTTAAAAAAACAATTAAGTAAAATTAAACCAGAGATAATAGTGCATTTAGCAGCCCAATCGAGCGTCATTGAAAGCTTTAAAAATCCAAGGAGCACAGTTTTTGTTAATACAATAGGAACATTCAACTTACTTGAGGCAAGTAAAAAATTAGATAATCTAAAATGTATTTTAATTATAACAACCGATAAAGTTTACCAAAACTACGAGTCAGCTAAATATTTTAATGAGAATTCCAAATTAGGTGGTGACGATATTTATAGCGGAAGCAAAGCTTGTTGTGAAATTTTAGTAAATAGTTATCGAAAGTCTTTTTATAGAAATTCTAAATGTAAAATTGCAACTGTAAGAGCAGGTAATTGTTTTGGTGGTGGTGATTGGACAGAAGATAGAATTGTAAAAGATGCACTTGAAAACTTTTACGATAATAAAAATTTAACCTTAAGAAAACCTGAAGCAACTAGGCCATGGCAACATGTGTTAGAACCGTTATTTGGATATTTAATTTTGATACAAAATCTATGTTCTAAAAATGGGGATAAATTTGAAAATGGATGGAATTTTGGCCCAAGTTTGAAACAAAATTTAAAAGTTATAAATTTAGCAAAAATTATTAAAGGTTCGCTTAAATCAAAATCGAAAATTTTAATTGATAGACATTTTAAAAAATATAACAAAAAAAAAATTTAAAATTTTTGAGTCAAAACATCTTAATATAAATAGTAAAAAAGCTCAGAAAATGTTGAAGTGGTCTCCAAGTCTATCAATTAAAAACTCTGTAGATCTTACCACTGAGTGGTATAGAGCTTTTAAAAAAAATGAAAATTTACTCACAATTACAAGATCTCAAATTACAAAATATATTATGAAAGCAAAGTTACTCTAAAAAAATTGATGAAAGAAATAGTAGAAAGCAAAATAGAAGGAGTAAGGATAATAAAAAAAAATCAAATTATTGATGAAAGAGGTAAAATTAAACATATGCTAAGAAAAGATGATGAAAATTTTACGAAATTTGGAGAAATATATTTCTCTTTTGTTAATCCTAAAAAAATTAAAGCTTGGCACTTGCACAAGCTAATGACACTTAATTATGCTGCAGTTAACGGATCCATAAAACTAGTTTTATATGATGACAGGCCAAAAAGTAAAACCAATAGTGTTATACAAGAAATAGAGATGTCTGATAAAAATCATCTTTTGGTATCTGTACCGCCAATGGTGTGGAATGGTTTTTGTTCTAATAATAATGATACTGCAATTTTAGCTAATTGTTCGGATATACCTCATGACAAAGAAGAGATTATAAGAATACCCCATAATGATAAAAGAATTCCTTATGAATGGAAATTTTAGATAACGATAATGATATTACAAATTTAAAGAATGAAACCATTAATAAGCGTGATAGTTAATTGTTATAATGGCGAAAAATATTTATCTAATTGCATAAAAAGTATTTTAAATCAAAATTATAAAAATTTTGAAATTATTTTTTGGGATAATTGTTCTACAGATAAAAGTAAAAAAATTATCAATAGTTTCAAAGATAGTAGAATAAAAAAATATTTTTCAAAAAGATTTTATAAGCTTTATGCAGCTAGAAATTTTGCTATTCAGAAGTCAAAGGGAAAATATATATCTTTTTTAGATGTTGATGATATTTGGAAAAAAAATAAACTTTCTGAGCAAATAAAAATCCTAAAAAAAAATAAAAATGCAGAAATAATTTATTCTAATTACATTTGCAACAATCAAAAGAAATCAGTAAAATTCTTAAAATTTACAACAAAATTACCATCAGGTTTTATTACTCAAAATTTATTAAATGATTATAAAATAGGTATATTGACATGTTTGGTAAAAAAAAAATTATTTGAAAAATTTAAGTTCAATGCCGACTATGAGATAATTGGCGACTTTGATTTTTTTATAAGAGCAAGTGTATATAATAAGATTTTATCAATCCAAAAACCACTTGCAGTATACAGAGTACATGAAAATAATTTCAGTTTAAAAAATAATTATATATATTTTTCAGAACTTTCAAAATGGATAAAAAAAATGTCAAAAAATAAAATTTTTAAAAATTACAATTTTTTTTATATAAAAAAATATTTATTTAAAATTAAAATTAAATATATTCTTTTTAAATATTTAAGAAAACCAAATTTGGGCGTATAGTTCAGTGGTAGAACGCTTCGTTGACATCGAAGAGGTCATAAGTTCAATTCTTATTACGCCCACCATTGTTTTAATTATTAGGAATATTGAATAATTCAGAATTTTGATATAAACCATTCTTATGCTTAATAACTCTTACAAAAAAAACGGTTTTATTATAAGTGAAAAATTAATAAGTGATGATGAAATTTCACAGCTAAGAAATGATTTAGATAAAGAATTTTTAGATAAAGACTCTAAAGTTCAAAAAAATTTAAAAGATTTTAAAAATCTAGACCTTGCTCAAAAAATCATTAATTTATACTCAAGCACCAAAATTCTGAACATTATCAAAAATTTAAAAAAAAATTTAAATAAAAATGTAGCTTTACTTCCACCATTTGAAGTTCATAAGAATTATCATGTGGATTTACGACAAGTTCATGGATGGCATAGAGATTGTGGTGGTGAACTAAAATATGATTATTGTAAGAATATATTGTTTAAAAAAGATTATTTATTTTCTAAAATTGGAATTTATTTACAAAATAATTCTGATTATGGAGGTGGAATAGACGTAATTCAATCTTCACACAAAAATTTTTCAAAGTTAACTTCAATAATAAGAAAATTGAAAAGTATTCCTTTTAGAATTACAATATTATTTCATAAATTTTTAAATAAAATTTATATGAAATTACCAGAGAAGTTTTTTATGTTTGTTTTAAATGCAAAGAAAATATGTCCCGAAAAAGGCTCCGCTGTAATTTTTGATAGTAGAATCATTCACAGGGGAAGTCCAATTTCTAAAGAGAAAATAAAAGAAATAAAATTCGTTGAAGGTGAGTTTCAAGCTTTTTTACCAAAAGAGCATGATAAATTTTCTATTTACTGTCAGCTAGGAACTACTGAGTCGATAGACTCATACATGTTCGATCGTCTTAAACGAGAAGATGGACTCTCAGAATTGAGAATGTGGTTAGAACATGCAGAATTTTTAGCTAAATACAATAGAGAATTGTACAATGATATTTCTGACGTACTTGAACCAATTAAAAAAAAATATGCAAATTTTATAAATTGAAACAGTAAAATTTCAAAGTTTATTGAGCATAAATCACTATTTACAACTAACAATTAAGATACTATAAAACCCTGCCTGGTGATTATTGCGAAGGGGCCACACCCGATCCCATTCCGAACTCGGAAGTTAAGTCCTTCAGCGCCGATGGTACTTTGTCTTAAGATATGGA
>MDSW01092553.1_pt1 | contig 15216 bp, 13 predicted proteins | sample 811171 | NCBI WGS metagenome assembly MDSW01 (sample SAMN05326641, study PRJNA326480) | marine metagenome | isolation source: seawater | place: Atlantic Ocean: North West | collected 2012 | reverse complement strand
GCTAGTCCCACAAAGAATAGTTTTTATTTTGCTGGACATGATTTAGTAGAACATCAACCCTTACAATTTGCAACTACTGGAGCAGTTCCTGGTACAACAAGTGGAGCAATAAATCCTGATAATAATTCAATTAAGCAGGTAAGAGATGGTGTGAATGGTGCACTTAACACACTTGTATCAGATATGGGTTCTGATCACGTTGATCTCTTCTTCCAAAATTCTAATCCTGCTTATCTTGCAACACTAAGTAGCACACAAATTGAAAATGGTAGACATTATTTCTATTGGTATAATTCAAGAGCTAATTTTTATTCACCTGCTACTGGCACGGTTTACTCTCCTTACTATTATAGTAGTACCAATATTCAAAATCAATTAAGACAGGCTGAACCATTTGATCCTTTTGCTGAAACAAGCATAGGTGGACAGGGTTTTATGTATACTTCAACTCCACATACTGGATCAAATACAAATACTCCATTCTTTATGGAGATTATGCAAGTTGCGAATCCAAACAATGCTGGAAGTAATTATTGCTATTATTATATGAATGGTTGGAAATATCATTATCAAATCACTGGTACCTATGGAAATGTTCAAACACTTAATACAAGTTTAGGTAGTGGTTGGGAATATAACTACAGATATAATTATTTCTCACCTACCTATACTTCTGGTTATCATGGTCTTTTGGCATACTCGATTTATATTACAAATACTAATTGGACTGGATACTATAGCACTACTCCTAATTTCTATTTCTATGGAAGTAGGTATATGTACGGGTCAGATTCTCGAAACAGAGGAACTAGTTACCTTATTACTTTCATAGTCCCAGTAAAAACTGGCACCACTGCGTCGAGATATGGAGTGAGTGGATCATTTAGAGATCATGCAACTATTGTTAATAATGTTGCAACATCAATAAAAACTCAACTGACTGCTCCGTCTCTTGGTCAAGGATTAGTTTACGCAAAACCACTAAATGCAAATAGATTTTCACTACAAACTGTTACTAAGCAAGAATATGATTTAACAAGTTCAGGTACATCTCCATTTTCATTTACAACTGAAGAATTGACTGGCACCCTAGATGGATATTATAGTGTAGACACAGTATCACCTACAACTATCGGTAATTTTTCAAGATTTGAACTTCCAAAAAGACAAATTGGAGTTGGAAATACTGAAATAGTGACTCTTGGTGGCACAGTATATTTCCACAAACCTAATTATAAGATGAGAACAAGTCAAAAACTTACATATGAAGAAATAGGTGGAAACCCTGCTCACGGAATTCCTGGTTTAAGTGAAGCAACAACTTATTATGCAATAGCTGATGGTCCAGATCATTTTAGAGTTGCTGATTCAGTTGTTAACGCAAACAGTGGTAACGCTGTCTCTATTGCAACAACATCTGCAGGATCATTTAGAATAACTACTCCTTCAGTTGCTGGCGTATCTGCTGGTTCAGGTACTTGTGGTTTATCATCTGAAACAGCAGTTGTTACTGGAACCGATTCATTATTTAAAAGATTCTTTAGTCCTGGTGATGACTTTAGATATAAAGATAACTCGACTACTCCTCCTTCATATAGAACACTACCGATTGCATCGGTTATTGACGATGACGAATTAACTTTAGTTACATCACCAGGTGTAGAAGAAACATCCACCAATTATTATATCGAAAGTAAAATCAATACACGACCTGATGGTGCGTTCTTACACAGACCATTTGATGGTGGAGTTGAGATTGATGCTGGAACATCACCAAACAGTTCAATTGTAAGACAAACACGTAAGTATTTCCGTTATCAGTCAGGTAAAGGTATTCAGTGTTCTGTTGCGATTAACTTTAATCCTTCAAGACTTGTTAATAAGTTGGTATCCGTTAATAATGCAGTCTTACCTGCTCAAGAATATACGGTGAATTTTAATAATAATGAAGCATCTACATATAATGTTTCTGGTGATGATAGAGATGGTCGGGTCTTAGGAGAAAATGAAACTATAACAATAACAAAAGGGGATACTTTATATCTTGAAGTCAATGCTATTGGTCATCCACTATATGTAAAAACACAAAATACAACTGGAGCTGGTAACGCTGTCTCAACAGGTATTACAAATAATGGAACACAAAACGGTACGATTACTTGGGATACAACATCAGTATCTTCTGGAACATACTATTATAATTGCTCTAATCATTCATCAATGTTTGGACGAATCATTGTTGAAGCAACTCCCGCTGCCACGACTATTGTTACAGGTACAACAAAATATCCACATGGATTAACGAGAACAAGTGCTGTTAAAATAAAGGGTGCAACTGATAATGCATTTAACGGAACATTTAATGTAAGAGCATTCACTGAGTTTACCTTTAGTTATTACTTGACAGCTCCTCCAACTTCTTCAATTCCTGATGGTATTATTTCTTATAACATTGACGGTTGGGCAAATAGTTCGGTTCGTTGTGGACTATTTGATTATCAAAACGGTATGTTCTATGAGTTTGATGGACAAGATCTCTATACTGTGAGAAGATCATCTGTTCAACAGTTAACAGGAACAGTAAATGTGACTGCAGGATCAAATATCTTGAGTGGAACTGATACTAATTTCTCTGGTCAACTTGCAGTAGGTGGTCGAGTTGTTATTCGTGGAGGAAGTTATAAGATAACACATATTCCAGATAAAACTACGATGCATGTTCAACCAGCTTATAAAGGTGTATCGGCTTCTGGTGTTATAGCAACTAAAACTGAAGACATAAGAGTTCCACAATCTCAATGGAATATTGATAAGGCAGATGGCACAGGACCTTCTGGTTTTGTTCTTGACCTAACGAAGATTCAGATGGCATATATGGACTATTCTTGGTATGGTGCTGGTAAAATCCGTTTTGGATTTAAAGATGCAAATGGTCATGTAAAGTATATGAATGAATTCCTTCATAACAACGTGATAGAAGAAGCATATATGAGATCAGGTAATATGCCAGGTCGTTATGAAATTGAAAATACATCAGATACTTTACCAACATACGTTCCATCTCTATTCCACTGGGGAACTTCAGTTATTATGGATGGTAAATTTGACGATGATAAAGCATACTTGTTTACAGCAGCATCAAACACTCTATCATTCTCAAATGGAGACGTGCAAGAGGCAAATCCAAGTGGTAATTCAGCATTAGTTGCATACTATGCAAATCGAAATGAACGTGACTATTATGTAAGAATCCCATTCAATGCTAGTTCACATGGTTCTAAATTCTCAACTGGTGTTCCTTTATATACATCAAATGGGCAGTTGAATGGAGAGACAGTTGCATATTCCTACTATTCTGGTAATAACATTCAGATATTAATTTATCTTGGTAGATATAATTATCGAAATCCACCTGCAATCTATCCACAAGTAACTTCTAGTGATACTGTTGGTATTGGTGGTCAGGCAGGTGTAGAGCAAGTTGACCTTCGTAATTTATTACCTCTTATCAGTATTCGTCTTGCACCATCAGTTGATAATAACTTAACAGGTGCGTTAGGTCAAAGAGAGATTGTAAACCGAATGCAGTTGCAGTTAAAACAAATGGGTATTACTATTACACATGACTGTAATGTTGACTTGATATTGAATGGTGGAATAAGTAACCGCACCTTTACAACTGTTAATCCTCCCTCTCTATCACAGTTAGTTACGCATAAAGCTGGTGATAAGATAATTGGAGGAACTAATATCTTCTCTTTACGTGCATCTGGTGGTCAAGAAAATGCTGCTGGAACAAAGAGATTGTCTTCAACATCTGACTTTGATATTTCTCAAATCATTGACTTGGGTAATTCAATATTAGGTGGTGATGGTACATTCCCGAATGGTCCTGATATATTAACGATTGCATTACGAGCGATTGATACCTCTGAGATTAGTGGTGTTACTCCATTAAAAGTTTCAGGTAGAATCACTTGGACAGAATCTCAGGCGTAATATTGACAATCTAGAAAGTCTGCTATATAATAAAATATACTTTATTATACAGTTATGGCAACTGAACAGCAAAATCATTTAAAATCTGTAGTTGAACAATCTAAAGGATTGGTGAATGAAATTAATCAACTTGAAGGTCAAGCAAAGCAGAAAAGAGAATTATTACTTAAATTGCAGGGAATTATTGAATACTTGCAACAGACAGGTGTTTCTCTACCAGAAGAAGCAACACCTGATGTAGTGACTCCTGATGTTGAAGATTCTGAATCATAATTATAAATAGATAAAAAAACAACAAGTAAATGGGATTAATTGGTCGCCAAGAAACAACTGGTGCATTTGCAAAACTTGACGATATAACTACATTATTCAATGGAAACGCTACAGTTTTTAATTTAACACTGGGAGGACAATCTTTCTTTCCAAGTAATCCTTTTACTCTTCTTGTATCAGTTGGAGGAGTGGTTCAAGAGCCAGCAACAGATTTCACTATTGTTGAAAGTGCAATTAAATTTACAACACCACCTGCAAATGGAGCAAGTGGTTTTATTGTTGTATTATCAACACCTTCTACTTCTGTTGTTAACTCTGGTAACTCTGGTGGTGGTAACTCTGGTGGTGGAGGTTCTGGTTCAACCGCAGGTGAAGTAGTTAATTATTCTGATGGAACAGCATCACCATTTGTTCTTTCCATAGGTAGAGTAACACAGTCAATAGATCTTGATGATACTATTGCTGAAGAAGACGCTAATATTATTGTAGGAGGGGCAACAATTATAGTTGATGATGGAGCTACTGTAACAGTTGGTGAAGGTAAGAAAGTGATACCAGACCTCTTTGATATAGCAGAAAAGTACGATTGATGTCATGGAACAAATACAACAAACTGAGTTTGATCTATCTTTATCAAGAGTAACACAGTCAATAGATCTTGATGATACTGTTTGTGTTGAAGATGCTTCTATTATTGTAGAATCATCTATACTTGTTATTGAGGATGGAGTTATATTGACAATTGGTGAAGGTAAGAAACTTATAACAGATCTCTATGATTTATTGCGTTTCCAATAATGTTATGATGACCTATATAATTTACTTGCATAAATATTAGAAAAAAGATAGAATTCGATGTCTCAGATTAATGTAAATAGTATTAAGAATAAATCTGGAGAAGGTGCACCTAATTTTCCGAATGGAGCTACTGTTGTTGGTGTTGTAACTGCTACGAGTTTTGTTGGTGGTATACCAATAACAAGTGGTGCAGATAATAGAGTGATAACTGCATCAAGTGCAAGTGCAATACAAGGTGAATCAAATTTAACTTTCGATTCTTCAACAAATAAACTGGCTTTAACTGCATCAGATTCTTACGTTAATATTGGTAGTAATAGTAAAAGAACAGAAATTAGAAATAATACTTCTTCAACCTATCTTTACAGTTATGCAGATTCGACATTCCATGTAGCACTCGCTGGTAGTGGTGGTACAATTCAATTTGATTCGATTAGTAAAACAATCGCACAATTCAAGAAAAATGCTGAATGTTCTTTATTTTATGATAATACAAAACGTTTTGAAACAACTAATACAGGTGCTAGTGTAACTGGTGATCTTTCTGTTAGTGGTAGTTTAGGAGTAGGTGGAACGGTAACATATGAAGATGTGACGAATGTAGATTCAGTTGGTATTGTCACTGCGAGAAGTGGAATAGATTGTAATGGTGATATAGATATTGATGGACATACTAACTTAGATAATGTTTCTATAGCTGGTGTGACCACTGCTGCTGGTGATATAGATATTGATGGACATACTAACTTAGATAATGTTTCTATAGCTGGTGTGACCACTGCTGCTGGTGTTATTGAGGGTGTTGCAGGTGAAAATAAAATTCCATCACTTTATGCTAACTTAGCAGCACTACCAAGTGCATCAACATATCATGGTATGTTTGCACACGTTCATTCAGAGGGTAAAGGATACTTTGCTCATGGTGGTAATTGGATGGAGCTGGTTAATAAAGATACGAATGGTGTTTTAGGATTTACTGGTGCATTAAAAGAACAGGTAAAAATAACTGCTGGTAAGTTAAGTGATAATACAAATATAGATTTAACGAACGGAATGGTTCATTACTTCACAACACAAGAAACAACTACATCTACTCCTAATATAAGATTTAGCAGTTCTGTTACTCTTAATAGTGCTATGGCAGTTGGAGAAACAATATCAGTAACGATTGTCACCACTGCGGCTGCTGCTGGATACTCAGCACAATTAACAATTGATGGTAGTGCAGTCACTGAGAATTGGGTAGGAGGAAGTGCTCCATCTGATGGAGGTTCAAGTGGTGTCGATATTTACACTTATAATATTATTAAAACAGCATCAGCAACATTTACTGTGATTGGAAACCAAACAAAAACATCATAGATAAATAGTCAAAAGTATAATTAGAATCGATGCCTTATATTGGTAATAGTCAAGTTGCAGGTGTCCATCAAAACAATTTTAAGATATTAGATGACATATCATCTTATACAGAAACTTTTGATGGTTCTTCTTCAAGCGTTGTAGATACTACAAATAATACAATTACGGTCTCCCAACATCGTTTTTATCATGGGCAGAGAGTAACTTATAATAATGGTGGTGGAAGTAATATAGGTGGATTAACAAGTGGCACAGTTTATTATGCAGTGGCTGATTCTCATCAAACTATTAAACTCGCTGCATCATTAGCAGACGCATTAAGTAATACAGTAATTAATATATCATCAGTAGGTTCAGGTTCTTCTCATACGCTAAACAGCTCTTTTGATGGTGTAAGTAAAAAGTTTAAGTTAACACACAGTGGTGGAATAGGTGTAAATCTAACAAATGCATCACACGCCACCGTTGCAATTAATAACGTAATACAGAGACCAAATCTAAACGATAGTTCATTCACTGAAGGATTTGCTATCGAAGGTGGTAAAGTTATTGTGTTCAAAACAGCTCCATTATCTACTGATATTTTTTGGGGAAATACAATCGCAGAGGCAGTTTCAACTTTTGACACTACTGATCATATAGTTAATAGTTTTACTGCTGATGGAACCTCAACAAATTTTTCTTTATCAAAAGAAGCTATAAGTGTTAGAGATATTCACGTTACATTAGACGGTGTTACCCAACACACATCTGCCTTTTCACTACAGGGAAATGTTTTAATTTTTTCAACAGCACCAGCTAATGGCACTGCAATTCAAGTTAAGCATATGGGATTTGTGGGTGCTACAACTGATATAGCTGGCGTTACTGCTTTTTATGGTAGAACAGGTAATGTCGCACTGCAAGATGGTGATGTATTAAGAGGTGATGGATCTTTAATAACTGGACTTAATGCTATACCTGGTATAAGCACTAGTGGAACAAGCAACTTTTTTAACGTTGGTATAGCTGGAACTGTTGGAATCACATCACATGTACATCTTGACAAAGATGCAAGGTTAACTTTTGGTGATAATCCATCATCTATCAGTGGACTGCGAATTTGGAATACTACTAGTGGTTCTGGTACTGATTATAGTTATATAATGTCTAAAGATACGTTAGTACTTAGTACTATATTAGGACCTAATTTAACTCTCTCCCCCACTACAGATTGGGCTACTTTTACAGATACAGAAAAATTTTATGTAAAAACACCGTTATCAGGTACAGGTGCAATAATATTAGAGACTGATACTGAAAAAGTAAAGTTAAATCATATTGGTAACACTAAACTAGAGACATCGGCAACAGGTATTACAGTAACAGGAGAAGCAGATATAAATGGTAATCTTAATATATCTGGTGTTTCAACTTTCTCAAATCCAGTAAGTATTGCTGGCACAGCACATTTTAATAATCAATCACTTTTCTTTGGTCCAGTTCTTAATAATGGTGAAATTTCGATTGACTTAGTGGATAATGGCATTGCTGCTACATTTGACCATAATAATACAAGTGGACTAGGATTATTCATTAGAACTGGTGGTGATTTGTATCTACTTGCCGATTATAAAACTACCACAAACTCTAATGGTGATGGATATGGATTAATTATTCAATCAGGTAGCGGTAACATAATTCCTTCTCACGACTACAGACCACAATTGGGACTTAGTAACCGTGAATTTGGAACCATATTTGCTGATCAGTTAAACATTTCTGGTATTTCTACTTTTGGAAATGATTTATATACAAGTGGTCGAGTATCAATAGGTGGTGAAAATCCAGGCCATTTTTATTCAGGAGCAGATAATTTAGTAGTCGCTGATTTCAGTGCTGACGCAGGTATATCAATTTTTGGTGGAAGCTCTAATAAATCTACCATTGCAATGGGTTCTACAACATTTGGAAGTGGTGCTATAGAGGCATTTATTGAAAAAACACACGGAAATACTGGTCCATTAAAATTAGCAACTCAAGTTAGCACTTCAAACATAGAGATTGAGGCAGGTAATGATTTTGTTGTTTCAGGTTATTCTGGTCCTACAGAAAGATTAAGAGTAACTACAACTGGTGCAACCTTCGCAGGTACTTTGAGTGCAGCGAATTATGCAGGATTTAAGGCAGAACAGGGTAGTGTAGACACAACTTCTCTAAATGGAACTTTTAACTTTCATTTAGGTAATGGTCACGTTAGGATGTTCACTTCTGCAACTGCTGGTAATTATAACCCAAGTTTTCATAATACTGGTTCTATAACATTAAATAATTCTATGAGCGTTGGTGATACTGTATCAGCTACTTTGATTGTTGCGTCAAGTTCACATTATTGCTTGGGGCAAAATAATATTCAGATAGACGGAACTACTACAGGTGTTACAGTAGTATGGGTTGGAGGTTCTGCACCATCTGCTGCAAATGGTTCAGGTTATGATATATACGCATTTACTATTGTAAAAACAGCCAGCACTCCGACATACACTGTTTTCGCAAATGCAATTTCCGCTGCATAAATAATCAAAAAGTAATATGACATCAGAGATTAGATCAAATACGATAAAGAGTCGAGCAGGATTAGGTACTGTTACTTTTTCTAATACTGGTGCTGTATTATCTGGTATTGTAACTGCCAGTGATGATTTTAGAGCGAATGAAATAAAAAGTCAAGCGGGATTGGGCACTATCACGGTGTCAAACACAGGAGCAGTATTTTCAGGAATACTTTCTGCTACAAAGTTTGTTGGTGATGGAACAGGGTTAACAGGAAATCTTTCATATAGTGGTAACTATCTTGGAATGTCAGATACACCCAGTAGTTATACTGCAGGTGCTTTTCATCGATCAAATAATGCTGGTAATGCAATGCAGAACTCTGCAACTTTATTTGAGGACAGTAATGGTGATATTGGTATTGGTCTGAATAATCCTAGTAGTAAATTACACGTAAAACAAAATACAGGCGATATTAATATTACTATTGAGAGTGGTGGAAATAACAAACCATTTAAAATTGGTGTATTGGGTGGAGCATCTTCTGGTTTTTTTATTGAAAATGGCACAACAAACAACAATGTCATTACATCAAATTCATCAGATTATGTAACTGTATATGGAGGTGGTAGTGCAAGGCTTGAAACCACTAATACTGGTGTTACCGTAAGTGGTGTATTAGATGCAACTGGAGATATACAATTATCAGATAAAATATACCATGCTGGAGACACAAATACTTCTATTAGATTCCCATCAAATGATACAATTACTTTTGAGACAGCTGGAACTACAAGATTAGAGGCAAATACTTCAGGAGTTAATGTAGTTGGTTCATTAACCGTAAATGGTTCTGCAGTAAGTGGTGGAGGTGGTGGTGCTTCTGGGTTATGGGAAACCACTTCTGTTGGAATTAATACATCTTCAAAGGTTGGTATTGGAACTACTAATCCAGAACAAAAGTTAGATGTAGTCGGAAATGCTACCTTTACAGGAATTGTAACTGCAACTAATTTTACAAAGGCAGACGGAAGTTCATTTTTTACCACTGATAATAATTTTAATCTTATCGCTGGTGTTGGTGCTGGTAGTTCAATTGGTGCTGAAGAGGTATATAATATATTTCTTGGATTTAATGCTGGTGCAAAGATAGATCATAATCCATCTTTCTCTGATACTGGAAAATACAATGTAATCATAGGTAGTAATGCTGCTTTCGAGGATGTCTTACCTAGATATAATACAATAATTGGTCATGAAGCTAAAAAGAATGGTAGTGGTGGATATGAAGTAACCGCAGTTGGAAAGGAAGCATTAAGAGATTGCACAGGTAACTTCAACACTGCATTAGGAGCTCAAGCTGGAAGAACCAATACAAATGCAGAACACTCCGTTTTTGTTGGATATCAAGCAGCTTCTGGTAGTAACGGTGATGATACAATTGCGATAGGATCACAGACACTTGGATCACTAAGTAGTGGCGATGATAATATCGCAATAGGTAGACAAGCTGGGTGGAATATAAGTTCGGGACATGGAAACGTCTGTTTAGGTCGAGAAACTGGAGGAAGTTCTGGAAATTATAACATCGCTCTAGGACATAGAGCATCTCACACAGGAAACCCTAGCAATGAGTGTCTTATTGGTGGAGAACCAAATCAAAGTTGGAAGATAGATAAGTTTAAAATACCAGGTATTGGTGTTACTTTTTCAACAAGCGGTAATCATATTACTGGACTTACAACCATCACTTCATTAATGGTTGAAAACTATGATGGCAATGGCAACACTGGTATCATGACTGTGCCTTGGAAACTAGGGCAAGTTTACAGTGGAGGTGGTAATGGTGGAGGAACAACAAACCAAGTATGGGGTGAAAATGCTGGTGCGAATTTAAATCTTTCTGCTGCATCGGAAAATATAATCATTGGAAGACAGGCAGCTAAAGGACTTGATCGAGGAGATTCCAATATATTCATAGGTGCTGATGCAGGACCTTATGATACTAGCAATAATTATGAAAATTGTGATAATAACACAGTGGTTAGTGGTCATTCAATGTACTTTGCTGGAGCCAATGCAAAAGGTAATAGTGCTTTTGGATATCATTCATCATATGATTTAAGAGGAGCACAATATAATACCACTATGGGTTATGCTTCAGCGAAAAATGTGATGAATGGTGGTGAATGCACTATAATAGGACATAGTGCAGCAGAAGGTTCGAGTGCTTATCATCCAAATTCTTTGGTTGCGATAGGTGCTAGTGCTGCTAAGAATATTACTAGTGCTCAGAATGTAATTGTAATAGGTAATAATGCAGATCCATCAAGCACTACTCCTTCTAATGAAATCACATTAGGTGATACTAATATAACGAAATTTAGAATACCAGGTATTGATTTTGTATTAAAAGATAATGGTGGAACTCCAACTCAAGGTCACGTATTAACTGTTGATGGAAGCGGTGAGGCGAGTTTTGCTGCTGCTTCACCAGGTCCAACTGGACCTACAGGACCATCAGGACCTACAGGTCCGACTGGACCAACTGGTACAGGTCAGAAAGGTCAGAAAGGACAAACGGGACAAACTGGTAATACTGGTGGAACTGGACCATCAGGACCTACAGGACCTACAGGACCTACAGGTCCGACTGGTACAGGTCAAAAAGGACAAAAAGGTCAACAAGGTTCAGGAGGTGGAACAGGACCATCAGGACCACCAGGACCAACTGGACCAACTGGACCAACTGGACCTGGATCAAGTGTAGCAGGACCACCAGGTCCAACAGGTCCATCAGGACCACCTGGACCAGGTATATCTTCACCTAATGTTACACAACTTAGAGGTGTTGGATCTTCTTACTTAGAAGTTAGTACAACTTATGGTGCTTGGGGTATAAACTGGTGGCCTTCAGATGTAAACAAAAAGGAGAACATTGTTGACACCTCTTATAATGCAATCGCAGCTATAAAAGCAATCAAATTTAGAGATTTTGATTGGAAGGAAGGAGAACCCGTTGGAGGGGGAGTAACATGTGGACTTATAGCACAAGAAGTTGAAACAGTTGATAGTTCGTTTGTATTTGATGTTGGAGACGTTGAATACAAAGACGATGAAGGCAACACCCAAATCTCAAAAGGTTCAAAAAGTATTGATTCAACTCGAATAATAAGTATATCAGCTAAAGCGATACAAGAATTAATATTAAAAGTAGAAGTTTTAGAGGCAGAGGTAGCAGCACTAAAATCAGGTTAGTTAATAATTTAAAAATCATGGTTACAGTAATACCAAGTTACTGCAACTCTTTTTTTACCTGATATTACAGGTGTTGAGCAATGTGTAAAACACCAATTTGATGGAAAAAATAATGCCCGACCAGCTTTAGGTCTAAAGTCTTTTTTAGGTAGCATTTTAAATTTTGTAGCTCCACCTTCAAAGTCATCTTTTAGGTAAAGAACAATTGATGTTGCACGATGGTAAAACCTACTCATAGGGTCAGCACAAATATCAAAATGCCAATTATATCTTTGTTCTGATGTATATTCTAAAATTTGTATTTCTTCCCTAGTTGAACTTGTATTCATACCACCTATAACAGGCCAAGCATCTAAAACTAAATCATTTTCTAAGAGTATATCCTTGTATACCAATAACGCATCATTCAATTTTTGATGCAATAAAACTGTAGCTGCAGATTTTTCCCTCATCCAACTACCAGTGCTAGATCTAATATTTGATACAACTCTTGCATCTTTTTTAGAACTAAAAACAGTATTTGGCTCAAAATCTAAAGTATCAACATATTTGTTAACTATTTTTAATTCGCCAGCATTTAAGACTGGTAAATTTTGAATGAATTGTTTCATAAATATTTGATGATACGCTAAGTATAACACAGTTTATATTTTATGGCAATTAATTTTCCAAATAGTCCTTCAATAGGTCAAAAACATACAGTTGGATTGAATGAATGGGAGTGGAATGGATACGCTTGGACACGTATCCCAGACAGAAATGTGGGAAACCAAGTTGTTTTCACAAACTTAACTCAAACACAAAGAGATGCCTTGACAGCACAAACTGGTGGTGTTATTTTTAATACGACAACCAATAAATTACAGGTATATAACGGAACAATTTGGGTAGATTTACATTAGATTAAAAAAATCATAATATATGATATAATAAGAAATTATTAAATTTATAAATCATTATTTAAGAAGACATATGAACTTTACAGTTTACTCAAAGGACGGATGCCCATATTGTGAGAAAATAAAACAAATCCTAGACTTGACAAAACTGACATATGTAGTGTATAATTTAGATGAGCACTTTGATAGAGAAGGATTTATTTCTGAATTTGGAGAAAATTCTACATTTCCACAAGTGTCAGTCGATGGCAAAAAACTAGGGGGATGTATTGACACAATCGAATATCTCAAAGAAAACAAAATCGTTTAATAACGATATAAATAAATCAACTCACCACATTGATCGTGGATTTGAGTTAATACTCTCTGGAGGTAAAAAAAAGAGACCTAAATCATTTAGTATTGGTTTGGATAAAGTTATCTCACTTTTTAGAAGAAAGATAACAATCCACTTTGATTTTTTTATTGACATACAAAAATAAACACGGGAGGGTGTTATGTTAGCTGTTTCTTTAGTGTTTGGATCCTTTATTGTAATAGGATTTCTTGCCATTGGAGTTATAGGTGGATGGGTTGCCAGAGATTATATGATGAATTATCAGGAAGTTCCAAAAGTACATCCTGAAATGTTTGACCAAAATGGAAATTTAGTTCCAGATGACATTGTAGCATTTAGATTTGAAAACAATTATGACAACGACGAAGAAGACGACGACTAGAGCTAAGACAGTAAAAACTGTGAAAGCAAAATCTTCATCAACAGCGATTCCTGTATTACCAAATATACCGTTTGCGTATGAAGTATTTGATGCAGCTTCTAAGCAAAGAACAAAGGCAAAAAAAGTTGAGGTGCTACAAAAATATAAGCATCCTTCATTAGTTACGCTTTTTGTATGGAATTTTGATAGTAGTATTATTTCATTATTACCAGAAGGTGAGGTTCCATATGGAAATACAGGTGAAGACCAACAAGTAACTGGCACTTTATCTGATAAAATAAATGATGCTGTTGGAAAGATGGGTGAGATGGGATCTAATTCATTAGGTTCTCAAGACCAAGGTAGAGCATCTATTCGTGCTGAATATAAAAAGTTTTATAATTTTTGTAAGGGTGGAAATCCATCGTTAAGTAATCTTCGTAGAGAAACAATGTTTATTAACATTCTTCAGGGGTTACATCCAAGAGAAGCACAGATACTAATATTAGTAAAGGATAAAAATCTTGAATCACAATACAAAATAAGCAAAGAAATTGTATCTATGGCTTATCCAGAAATACATTGGGGAGACAGATCATGAGCACAGTGAAAGATAAAGAGGAATCAAAAATTATTTGGAGTAAGAAAGAGAAGGAAGAGAGTAAAGAAAAATATGGTTGCGAGATAGTGATTGAAAATGGATCATTGAATGAAGTGATGACTGTTGATGCACCATCAGATGCATGGATAGTTACATATGAAGTTGAAGGTGAAGTCCATCGTGATTTAACAAGAGGAACTAGAGTTAAATTGTTTGATATGTATTATGATAAGTTTAAGATGGGTGTAAAGATCATTGACTATGGTAAGGGTACTATCAAACCAAACCTATGGGGTTATCAGAACACACAAGGACCCAAAAAGAAAAAGCGAAAGTAGTTACAAAAATAGTCGAAAAAAAATCCCGCCAAAATTTTGACCTGTAGGGATTTTCGTGAAAATTGAAACCAATTATTTAGATTAAAAATAGTTTAATTTTAGGTTAAATCTAAAATATTATAAAATTGTAACAAAAATTACAAAACTTCTTGCCTATATACTATGAATGTGTTAATATAGACACATCGTTCATCCGAATGATAGAACTCACACTACTGGCATCACTCCTTGCTGAACATAATGCTTCCCACTGGGAAATGACTTGTTCAGAATGGAATCAAAACAGAATAGAGATACTTAGTGATAAGAATCTTAACTCTGATGCTCACGAGTATCTTATAGATTACTTGAGAACTAAAGTGTCAGACAATTGTGATGCTTATATCATCGGACGCAAGTAAGCCGACTCGGAACGGGTTCGTTCATCCTTATGTACCAAATTCTTCTCAGTTTAATAG
>MDSW01164234.1_pt1 | contig 15217 bp, 14 predicted proteins | sample 811171 | NCBI WGS metagenome assembly MDSW01 (sample SAMN05326641, study PRJNA326480) | marine metagenome | isolation source: seawater | place: Atlantic Ocean: North West | collected 2012 | reverse complement strand
CTGGAATGATTCATTAAACCACATCGATAGGGGAAGTGGTTTGAGGGCATACATTGTCTTAATGAAATTCGTTTTGACAGGTTGGTTTCAGAGGGCTAAACTCCAACCAGCTGTTTTTATTAATTATTTTCATTTTGATAACTATGGTTATTTTGGGGAAATTTGAGGGGTAATAAACATGGATTGGAATCAGTTTGATCCGGAGGGCGCGATTCGTCAGCGCTACCTGGATATCGATGAGCTAACCGACGAAGCAAGAGACAAAATTAGCTTAATCGGCATGTCCTGGGATGAGTTCTTAGGCATGTATGACATCTCGTGGATCTATCACGAGAACGGTCTGGAAGGCGTCGTATTAGCCTATCCAGAAATTAGAAGTGCGGTCGACAATAAAGTCGTCAGCGATGTAAGTCTTCTGCCTACCTACAGAGATGTTAAAGGCCAGAAAAACTGCATTGATCTAGTTCGGGAAAAGGCGTTGACCAAAAGGGGTACGGTCACCATCAAATTCCTGAAAAATCTTCACGGTATTTTGATTAACAATCCGGAAATGACCGGTGTGTACCGTAAGGACATTCCAATTCACCGGACATATTTTCATGAAATCGCACAGCCAACTGAGATTGAGCAGCGTTTGACCACTGTGTTGGATTACATCAACGGTAAGCGTGATCGGGACGTACATCCCATTGAGTTCGCCGCGAATGTTCATCATCGGTTTATGCGTGTGTTCCCATTCTCGAAGCACAGCGGCATGATTGGACGGCTTATGCTGAACTATTGCCTGACACGCTCAGGTTATATTCCAGCAGTTGTGCATGCCACTGATCGTCAGCGTTATTATGAAGCGCTTCGAGGCGAAGAGCGTGGTTTTAGAGAGTTTCTCTGTGAAACGATGGAAAATGGCTTGGAAAACACGATTCGTTTTCTACGTTCCAACGAAAAGGTTGCCGCTCGAGGTTAATCTTCCGACGAATCATTCGGTGGGCCCCTTGTGGGCTCGCCGATCGATTCCTACCTTACGATAAGTGATACCGAGGTATTTGGCTTCGGTGATACGAAATCACAAACTCCTTTTGAACATTGCGGATATAATATTCGTATGTTACGGCCCAATGGTCAGCGGGTAATTCCGCCGCTGGAGTACGTGATGACCGAAACAGAGTGATATGACTCTGAGTCAATATCAGGAGGCTACCGAGATCGATGTCATCCCAATCAGTAATAGCCATGGATTCTGAAGTGAGTCCTCGCGTCGGGACAAAATTATCTTCAGGAAGCACGACCGTCGAACTCTATGCGAGTGCGAAGTTACCGACTCAGCATGGAAACTTTTCGATATTTGTTTTTCGTAATAATATCGACAACTTAGAGCACGTTGCTTTGGTCCGCGGCGAGAATCTAGTCGGAGCAGAAAATGTACCGGTTCGGGTTCACTCGGAATGTTTGACCGGAGATGTGATGGGCTCGTTGCGTTGTGATTGCCGAGACCAGCTTGAAGTTGCTTTGGGGCTCTTGGGTTCCGAGGACAAGGGCATCTTGGTCTACATGCGACAAGAAGGCCGAGGTATTGGTCTCGGTAACAAGATCAAGGCGTATGCGCTTCAGCAGCAAGAAGGCCTCGATACTGTCGACGCAAACAAGCATCTCGGTTTTGATGACGATCTTCGCGATTATACGGTTGCGGGGCTCATGTTGAAGGCTTTTGACCTGAAATCGATCATTCTCGCGACGAATAACCCCTTGAAAGTTAAGGGGTTAGAGGCTGTTGGGGTTGAGGTCGCTAAGCGGTTGCCGGTGATTACCCAGCGTAACCCTCACAACGACGACTATTTGCGCACGAAAGCCCGTAAGTCAGGGCATCTACTGCCGCTCTCCTAATTTCTCGGATTTTATTTTATCATGACCGCTTCCGGCATTTATTTGGATTGGAATGCCGACGCGCCGGTAAGTGATGCGGCTTGGGATGCTTATGCTGAAGCCTCTCAGTATTTCGGGAACCCCTCTTCGTTACACAAACCAGGCCGTGAAGCAGCCAAAGTATTGCAAGACGCCCGGGAGCGGGTAGCCGCTGCATTTGGTATGCCGGCCGAGTCTGTCATTTTCACAAGCGGTGGAACCGAAGCCGACGCTCTGGCGCTTACTGGTTCACTGAGCTCTGTGGAAGAGGGCTCTGTATTGGTTGCGGATATTGAGCACCCCGCGATTTTGAAAAATCTCGAAGTTCTTTGCGAGCGTAAGGGCTTGTCTTTGGTTCGCGTCCCGGTGAATCCGGATGGCGTGGTTTGTCCAGAACAAGTCGAAAGTTTGATGCGCGAGGATACGGTTTTACTCTCGGTTATGATGGCCAGTAATGAGACAGGTGTCATTCAGCCTATCGCTGAGCTTGCAGCATTGTGTCGCAGCCGAGGTATTGTGATGCACACGGATGCGGTGCAGGCGGTGGGCCGGATGCCGGTGGCCATGCCTGAAATCGGTGTGCACATGATGACTGTTTCGGGGCACAAGTTCGGTGCGCTCAGTGGAACAGGCGCACTCATTGTTGAGCCCGGCTTATCTCTTGAGCCCTTTCTAACCGGTGGTGGACAGGAAAATGGAATGCGCGGCGGCACTGAAAATGTTGCGGGTGCTGCATGCATGGCCGCGGCCCTCGAGGATTTACCGTCCGCTGAAGCACTAAAGGATTGGGCGCAAACCCGAACGCGTTTCGAAGAAGCCATTTTAGAGAGATGTCCCGACGTGCAGATATTGGGTTTAGCTAAGAATCGACTGGCCAATACATCTTGTGTTCAATTCAAGGGATGTCCAGGCGATGCGATTCTGATGGCATTGGACCTTGAGGGCATCTTTGTCAGTACCGGTAGTGCTTGCTCGTCGGGTTCTGTTTTACCGTCTCCATCGTTGATGGCTTTGGGTATGAGTGAAGACGCCGCCCGTGAACATGTGCGGTTTTCTTTTCCTCCGAATATGGATGAGGAAACGTTGCAGACTGTGATCGATAAAGTCGTCATTGTGGTTGAGCGCATGCGCACCATTGGAAAACTCTGATCTAAATGTCGCGGTTTTTAACCTAGGTTAAATTTGAAACGCCGTAAAACCCCATCTCAGGCCACCTGCTCTCTGGCGCAAATCTTGCTCCGGTTTACGTTTACGAAAGAGGGTAAAGCGTATGAGCCGCAGTGCAGATATATGGATGGGCTTGGCCTTGCTGGCCGTTATGGTCGCAGCCATATGGATTTGAGTTATTGTGCCTGCGCAGCGGGTGCTTCAGTTTTGAGCCGAGCGTGTTGATTGGGCTTGTTCGATACCTTGGAAAGTAGCTCTCCGAGTTCGTCTTGGACACGCCACACGGGCTGAATGCCGTGGCGGAAATGATTGACCAACATGGAGAAGGCCAAGAGTTCTCCTGCCTCCGTTGTCACGTAGCCTGAAAGTGCGCTGGCGATGCTTAGGGTGCCTGTCTTCGCTCGCAGAATTTGATTGGCCTGACTCTCTTCCATTCTGCTTTGCAACGTTCCTGTACCACCGGCTACGGCCATCGAGTTCAAATATTCGACTTGGTGTTTGGGATCGTGTGCCATGTAGCAAAGCAGATCTGTCACATGCTGTGCGGTCACCAAGTTTACATCATGGAGTCCACTGGCGTTTTTTATCACGGGAGCCGGCCCGGAGATTTTCACCTGGTTGGTTAAAAAGTCTTGGATGGCTTTTTCACCCTTGGCCCAGCTTCCCGGGGCTCCCTCTGTTTCTGCGCCGAGTGTACGAGCCAATTGGCTGGACATAAAATTGTTTGAGTATTTATTAATTTTCTCAATCAGGTCGGCAAGCCTTGGAGAGGTCATCGAAATCATTGGCTCAGGATTTTCAATCTTTTCTTCAGCTTTGGTGTCGGGGTTTTTGGAAGCAGTCTTGAGGGTTCCAAGCGTGACTTTGCCTTGAACCTTAACGCCTGCATTCTCAAGCATGGTTTTAAAGATTTCCCCGCTGTGCATGCCGGGATGATGAATACGCCGCCAGTAACCACGTGGGTTGTCGGTTTGCAGGATGTACCCTTCTACCTGGACCACGCTTTGGCCGTCGCGTTCAACCACTTCTACGTCAATGCGGGTTCGGGTGCGCTCACTGGTGGTAATGGTTCCTTCAACTACCGTGTGATCAGATTCAGGCTCGATTGCTATTTTTGCCGGTTGGCCGGGCACGGTCGGCAGAACATGAACGAGAACTGCATTAAAGCCCACGGACAATGCGCCGGCAGGGGCCATGTAAGCCGAGGATGATGAATCTTGTTCTTGGCCAGCAGCAATCGACGGCCCCTCAAAGTAGCTTTCATCTACGATGATGTTGCCATCGATCTGGGTAATTCCCGCATATTTTAGACGATTGGCAAAGTACCAAAACCGCTCGGGCACCAACCACGGGTCGCCGTATCCTTTGAGATGAATATCGCCTTGGACAATGCCTTGGTTGGCTTTGGGTCCATAAATTTCCGTCTTGAACCGGTAGTCGGGTCCAAGGGCTTCAAGGGCTGCGGCGGTCGTGAAAAGTTTGATGGTCGATGCGGGAACACGCAGTTCGTTTTCGTTCTTGGCGTAAAGCACCTTTTTATCTGAAACACGAACCACATGTGTAGATACCAGAGCATCAGAAATTTCAGGATCGCTGAGTAGCTTTTCAATGTGCGCCGGGAGGTTTTCGAGCGTCGGCGGAGGTGTCGTAGGGGAAATCCCCTCAGCCTCGGTCTGGGTGAGGATAAGAGTAATCATTGAAAGAATTTGCAGCATGGCAGATGTTACACAATGTTGGGTGTTCAAGCTATCTAATTGACCGCAAGTCGAAAAAAGTCCCGTAAAAAATTAATTGTATGTTTTTACTAGGTTTTTCTGTTTCTGGATGGTTGAACGCGTGAGGAATGCAAAAAAAAAGCCGGGCTTACTGGCGAACCAACAAGCCCGGCTTGATATCTTTGCGATTTGATCAGCTCAACAGGGATGGGGGGGGGAGGGATATCCAGGCCCCTGTTGAACCGGCCTAACCGCTAAGACCGACCGTTCACAGAGATATTATGCAGAGTCTTGGTGGGACGCAAGAACTATTTGCGGGTTTTTCCCTACAAATTGATCCGGGATGGGGGTTTTACCCCTCGTAGACGTACTTATTGGCTACCAACGACCGCGACGCTGAGCTTTGGTTGGTCGCCCGCCGCCCATTTGCATCTGCTGGTACTGCTTAGGCGGGTTCTCCAGATGAAACTGGTACCATTGCTCTTTGTACTGTTTCATCTTGATTTTCTTACCGTTTTGCAGCTGATTGAGGGAGTCTTTGATTTTCGGGTCGTCGCCTGTTTTCTTCAGGGCTTGAACCAAAATGCTTTGAGCAGCATCCCGTTCACCGATTTGGCAGAGCAGATAAGCATACAAGTTCCAGGGAAGGCTTTGCTTTTTCCCTTTCTTTACAACGGTTTCCATTGTTTGACGCATTTCTGCATGCTTTTTCTTCTTATAATAGATGACCGCCAACATGGCGCCGCCCATCCAGTGTCCAAATTGCAGGGATTTCTCGAGGTAAGGCATGGCCTTGTTGAACTGCTTCTGGAGAAAATACATCACGCCGATTTGGTTATCGATTTGTGAGGACACACCAAATTGAGTGCCGGCATGAACGCGAGCACTTTCCATAGTCTTGATGGCTAAGTCGAATTTGGGTGGCATGGACTGTAAGTAGCTGGCTGCCTTCGTAAAAATTTGTTCAACGGTTTTGAAGGTTTTGCGAGCCAGCACGAAGTAAGCAGCTAAAATCACAATAAAACCGGGGACAATAGACTCTCCCAGACGCAGAAGGCCGGGGAAATAAAGAACGGCAAAGGCTAAAAAGCCTGCCCCGAAGGCATATAAGAGGTTTCGCATACTAGTATCTCCAAGCGATATGGCCGGGGCATAGCAGTGCAGCAGAGGCAAGTAAACCACAAGAAAAGCAGGGATAGATCAAAGGTTTAGGGGCAGGCCCGCGTAACAACCGTCCGAAGCGAGTGGATTAGAGAAGTACGGTGACCTTAAACGGTTCTACAACTCCAACATCGCTGGAGAATCTTTTAAGCCGTTCAATCATTGTAAAGTTCACATCGCTGCCGGCAGATACCAGTACCACCCCGGCTTTAGAAAGCACGGGCTCTTGGAAGACCATGCCGATGGCCAGTTCGCTCATGGTTGCAAAGCGCTCAACCCGTGGGGGTTCTGGGATTTCAATTTTAGCAAGGCAGCTCAGAAGTCGTGGATCGTATGCGCTGGCATTTTCTTGAAGTTCAGCAAGAGCCTCATCTTTTTCAAAGCCCGAGAAGACCAATTGGTCGAAGTCGATGGCAATGCGAAGCATTTGGCTTCCCACGATATTACGGTCCTCAAGTCGGATATCTCCGCTGAGCTCTTGAGAGGGGAAATCATCGAGTTGGTGGGCAATCATTTCGGCGATGGATTCCATTCGAGGAACGGTTTTAATCAGATCCCGAGTGATGGCTGGATGACTTTCGTAGAGCTCTATTTCATCAGCTTCCAACGGATGACCACTGCCAACTTTATTGAGTGTATCGGGGTGAAGGGTAACGCAGCCCAATTGAGAAAGCATGGCTGCTACTTCAAATTCCCAGATATCGCTGAGTTCGAGGTTTTCCGCCATGACCTCCACAATACGTTGTACGCGGCACCCACGGCTAAACGCTACTGGATTGATGAGACCAAGGACTTCGGTCAAAACTTGAACACTGCCTCGCAGGGTTTGCATCAGGACATCTCTTTGCACCTGCTTCTTTTGATATTGTCCTATGGCTTCTTCAAGAATCGTTTTGAGTTCTTTAACGGGGCATGGCTTGGTGAGGTAACGAAAAATTTTACCTTCGTTCACCACGGAAATGGCTGCTTCAAGGTCAGCGTGGCCAGTGAGTAGAATGCGAATACTGTCGGGTGAAACCTGCCGGGCTTGTTTTAGAAACTGCGCTCCGTCCATCCCGGGCATGCGCATATCCGAGATAATGATTGGAAAGGTCTCCTCTTTTTCCATGAGGTCGAGGGCTTCTTGACCACTTTTAGCGGTTGTTATTTTGAAGCTTTTACGGAGATTACTGGCGATGCCGTCAAGAATAAATTCTTCGTCATCCACACAGAGAATGCGAGGCTTGGCAGTCTTGGGTTTTCGTGACGACTGGGTGCGTGTTGAGTCACTCATTTTCAATCTCTCTCTATTCGACTTTGAACCTGGGAGGTCCAGGCTTCTATTTCGGACGCCAAACCTAGCGACTTCAAGAAGTCGACATCAAGTCCTGCTTCTTGAGAACCGCGCATTAACCAAACGTGTCGAGCCGCATATATAGCATGCGGTACTTCTAGAGTACTGCCATCTGGTCGGTTATCAAGCCATCGGCTGAGATTTACGAGTTTTTCGGGCAATCCCCAGAGCCGGAGTATAAATTGATTGAGTCTGTTTTCGATTTTAGGGGTGCTTTCGACAATATCCCCCATTTGAATGAGCGCAAGCGAGCTCAAGGCTACAAGCATACTACCGGTGGTAGCAGGACCTCCCTCCGGTCCTTCGCCCAGCAGCACTGCGACATGTTGGCTAAAGCGCTGAACATCTTTTTGTAGATTGAGAAATTTTTCCTGACCGGCCGCATCGCCGGGAACATGGGTGTTAAAAATCCCCACTTGATGAACCAGCTTATTGAGCATCGGAAGCCCGAGATAGTGGATGGCTTGGCCGACATCGTTGACTGCTTGGGGACGTCCGAAAAATGAGGAACTGACGATCTGAATCAGTCGGGCGGTGAGTCCGATATCTGATGCTACCAATCGATGGATGGCATCGCTGTTATGTTCGGCATCCTCAAGTAAGGTTTGAAGCGTTTCTAAGGTTTGTGGAGGAGTCAACGGCGCTCCCAATTGACTTGATGCTTGAGCCAATTTGGGATGCTCGAGTTCTTCGATACCCGCAACCAAATTTTCAATGATGCGCTGAAGAATGACAGGGTCACAAGGCTTGCTCATATACTGGTGGGCAACGGGCAGAGCTTGGAGAATCGTTTCTTCTTCGCTGTAACCGGAGAGCATGATCCGTGCGGTACCAGGGTGATGGTCGCGCACCCGTTGCAAGATATCAGCACCGGAGAGCCCTGGCATGCGCATGTCTGTTACGACGATATCGAAGGAATCTTTTTGGAGCCATTCGAGAGCTTCATCGCCTCCGGCGGCAAATGACATTTTCCATTTTTTTCGAAAACGACGCAGCAGATTTTGAAGACCTTCCAAAATCAGTGGTTCATCATCGACAAATAGAATCCTCATATTTCTTACGACTTTCCTAGCAGCGTTGAGCCCGACTGTATCTATGTAATATACCTCGGTAATGCTTCGATTCCAAAAACAATTACCTGAGGTGTGATGTGCTTTCCATAACTGAAATGACATCCGATGTCGCAAATCGTATTCTGGCTGTATTCAGTGACATCGATGACACCATGACAACCGGTGGTAAGCTCACGGAAGGTGCTTATGGAGCGATGTGGCGTTTACGCGAGGCGGGGATACCTTTTGTTCCGGTGACTGGTCGCCCTGCGGGTTGGTGTGATTGTATTGCTCGTCAGTGGCCCGTGGCTGGTGTGATTGGAGAAAATGGGGCTTTGGCATTTTATGAGGAAGATGACGCCCTTAAGCGCATATATCACCCGAATGCAGTCGATGATGCGCAGGCCCGTTTAGAACCTGTGCGCCGCGCAATTCTCGAGGAGGTACCAGGTAGTCGTGTGTCCAAAGACCAGTTTGGTCGACTCTTTGATTTGGCCATCGACTTTTGCGAGGAACCACCAGACTTGGGTCTGGAAGCAGCACAGAAAATACAACGTATTTTCGAGCGATTTGGGGCGGTTGCAAAAATATCGTCGATTCATGTGAATGGCTGGTTTGGAAACTACGACAAACTGCAAATGGTTCGACAATTTGCTGCTCAAAGATTGAATCAAGATATCGATTCAGCTCCCTCCGCATTCTTATTTTGCGGCGACTCTCCAAATGATGAACCCATGTTTTCTTTTTTTGAAAACGCCTGTGGAGTGGCCAATCTCAATCATTTTACATCTCAAATGGCTTCATTGCCGAAATACGTGAGTGCGTCTCACGGGGGAGAAGGGTTCGCAGAAATCATCGATACATTTTTGCGTTTGCGAGATTAGGTCGGATCTCTCGTCTCCTGTTCTCGGCTTTGAATTCAAGTGTTAAGCAATATTCAAGGGTTGAGCCAACGCCGTCTGAACTGTCGGATGGATTGTCCATAGTCATTTGAATGGGACATTGAACGTCTTTTGCATGGAGTGGTTCAGAGAGATGGCAGGTCACAGTAAATGGTCGAACATTAAGCGAAAAAAAGGCGCTGTAGATGCGGCTCGCGGAAAATTATTTACGAAGCTTGTTAAAGAAATCACCACGGCTGCGCGTCTGGGCGGCGGTGACCCAGATGCCAATCCTAGATTACGGGTTGCAATAACTGCGGCCAAAAGCAACTCGATGCCAGCGGAGAATATCATTCGCGGCATTAAAAAAGGCACCGGTGAACTCGAAGGCCAAGTGATTGAGGAAATCAATTACGAGGGTTATGGGGCGGGCGGTGTGGCTTTTTTTGTAGAAACACAAACAGACAATCGAAACCGAACCAGTGCTGCCGTGAGATCTGCTTTTACGAAAAACGTCGGGAGCATGGGAGCTGCGGGCAGTGTGGCTTGGATGTTTAACAAATGTGGCCAATTTATCTTTGAAGCGTCGGCCTACAGCGAAGAGCAAATCATGGAAGCCGCTCTTGAGGCTGGAGCGCAGGATGTCTGCCGCGATGGTGAACGCTGGATTGTCACCAGCGAGCCCGCGGATTTCAATACAGTTTTGGAATCCATCGAAAACGCGGGCCTTTCTTATTTAGAGGCTGAATTTACGATGGTCCCGGAGAATACCATTCGAGTGACGGGCAAAGAAGCTCAGCAGGTGATTCGCTTGATGGAAAAGCTGGAAGATATAGACGATGTTATGAACGTGCACGCCAATTTTGAAATTGACGATGCCGAAATGGAACAGATTTTTAATGGCTAAGGCCGCGGAAGGTTGATGTGCGAGTTCTAGGTATTGATCCCGGAAGCCGGTTTACTGGATGGGGCATCGTTGATGTTCAAGGTAGCAAGATCCGCCCTGTAGCCAGTGGCGTGATTGAAGCTGGTGATGGCGCTTTTGTCTCTAGAATGGTGGTCATCGGAGATGAGCTGGATGCCATCATCAAGAAGCATCAACCCGACGAAGCAGCGGTAGAGGCTATTTTCCATTCCAAGAACAGTCAATCCGCGCTCAAGCTTGGTCATGCTCGAGGCGTGGCTTTGCTGAGTATAGGCCGAGCCGGCATTGCTTTGGCTGAATACCCCCCGGCGCGCATCAAGCAATCGGTGGCTGGTCACGGCCGGGCATCTAAAGACCAAGTCCAACAAATGGTTCGCATGCTTTTGGGCCAAACAGAGGCGTACCTTGAGGATGAAAGTGATGCTTTGGCGGCCGCTTTGTGTCATGTACAGATGGTCGGCAGTCCAACCAGCAGACTTCTGGCAGATATGGAACGTGGTTTGCCCCGTAAATCGAAACAACCCAGACAGCGTCGAGGAAGACAAACATGATTGCAAGTTTACGAGGTATCCTCATTGATAAGCAGGCAGACGGTGCCGTGATTGAATGCGGTGGCGTCGGGTACGGTGTGGCCATGCCTATTTCTTCTTTGGTTCGCATGGGCCAGCTGGGCGATGAGGTGAAAGTGTTGGTGGAAACGTCACTTTCCCAGGATGCTCTTCGGCTTTTTGGTTTTCTCGAAACTTCCGAGCGCGACGTCTTTAGAGTGCTCGTGGGTATCAATGGAGTGGGCCCGAAGTTGGCGCTGGCGGTGCTATCGGTTTTCAGTGCTGAAGAGCTGTGCGATATTGTTGCTCGGGAAGACAAACCTCGCTTGGTTAAAATTCCTGGTGTGGGCGGTAAAAAGGCCGACCGTCTTTTGCTGGAACTTAAAGACCGGTTACCGAAATTGATGATTCAACCTGAAGTCGCCGGCTCGGTTATTGAAGTATCCATTGGACCCAAAGATGATTTGGTGGATGCGATGTTGGCACTTGGTTTCAAGAATGCCATTGCTGAGAAGGCAGCCAACACCGCACTGGAGCGTTTGCCCGATGAAGGCGACATTGCCACGCTGGTTCGCGAAGCTCTTCGCGTGGCAACCCCACGAGCTTGAAAGACTTTTGGGAATTCTTAGGCGATCGGCGAACCTCGGTTCTAGGTTGACAACAACAAGGGGCAGCTGTATCTAAGCCCCGCATTCACTAAAATTTTCCGGCTTTCACCGGTTAGTTGAGTGGGCCCATACGGTCCGCTTTTTTTTTGGAAAAAAGGCCTAAAAGCTAGTTAAAACAGACACATGACAGGAATCACAAAAAAAGTAGAACAGGCCATTGAGCCTGTATTAGAAGCCGAGGGCTTTGAGCTTGTGATGTTGGAGTATGTGACTGGCCAAAGAATTCTTCGGATTTTCATCGATAAAGAGGACGGCGTTAGTCTGGACAATTGTGTCGATGTGAGCCGGTTGGTGGGTGATATTCTGGATGGTGAAGGTTTCAGCGACCAAATTGATGGCAAATTTAGATTGGAAGTGTCATCGCCTGGGCTGGACCGACCATTGGTAAAACCGAAACATTTTCAACGGTTTGTAGGGGATCAGGTCAAACTGACAACCAATGAACCCTTTGATGGACGCCGTAAGTTCTCGGGAGAGATTCTCGAAGCTGATGAGCGTGGTATCCGCGTAGGCTCTGAAGCCGAAGCCTGGTCATTTGGTTACGACCAAATCGATAGGGCGCGCTTGGTACCCCAATTTTAACTGGAGATTCCCGGAATAATTAAATTATTTCGGCAATGAAGAGGCCTCGTCATGGATGCTGCAAATCTCAACATGGTCATTGACCAAGTCAGTAAAGACAAAGGTATTGACCGTATGGTCCTCGTACGCGCGCTTGAAGAAGCTATTTTAGCCTCGGCTAAGAAGGCTTTCGGCGCTGAACGTGCCTTGCACGCTGAGTTCAACGAAGAAAAAGGTGCTGTAGACCTTACTCAGGCCATCACTGTTGTTGAAACGGTTGAAGATACGTTCAATCAAATCAGCCTTGAAGAATGTGCCGAGCGAGAAATTGAAGTTGAAGCCGGCGATGAAATGGTCTTCCCGATTTTCTATCTTCAGCAAGATGCCGAAGAAGCTCTCGAGCAAGATGAAGAGTATGGCGACATCCTTCAGCTTAAGACATACCGCCGAAGCTTTGGCCGTATTGCTGCTCAAACTGCTAAGCAGGTCATTATTCAGCGTATCCGCGATGCAGAGCGCTACCTGATCTTCAGTGAGTACAAAGACCGAAAAGATGAGATGGTTACAGGTATTGTTCGTCGCTTTGAGCGCGGGAATATCATTGTGGACCTTGGTCGCGCAGAAGCCATCATCCCAATTCGTGAGCAATGCCCACGTGAATCATACCGCACAGGTGATCGTATTCAGGCCTACGTGATTGATGTTCAAGAACACTCTCGCGGACCTCAAATCGTATTAAGCCGAACTTGCCCTCAGCTTCTCGCTAAGCTTTTTGAAATTGAAGTTCCTGAAATTCATGAAGGAATTGTTAAAATTGAAAGTGCTGCGCGCGAGCCAGGCTCACGGGCCAAGATTGCCGTAAGCTCCAACGACCGTGATGTTGATCCGGTAGGTGCTTGCGTTGGTATGAAGGGCTCACGTGTTCAGGCAGTTGTTCAAGAGCTACGTGGCGAGAAAATCGATATTGTTCCTTACTCTCCGGATCCAGCGACATTCGTTTGTAATGCGCTTCAGCCGGCAGAAGTTAGTCGCGTTTTGATTGATGAAGGCAGCCATACAATGGAGATCATCGTGCCTGATGATCAGCTTTCATTGGCCATTGGTCGCAAGGGACAAAACGTTCGTTTGGCAAGTCAGCTTGCTGGATGGCGCCTTGATATTCACTCTGAATCTCGTATTGCAGAAATCAAAGACCGTGCCTGGGATAGCCTGAGCAAGGTTAAGAACTGCGGCGAATTCTTGATTCAAACGCTTTACAACCACGGTATTCGTTCTGCTGAAGAATTGCTCGAAGCAAACCACGAATTCTTGGTTCAGTTCCCGGGCATTGAAGCCGACAACGTAGCTGAGATGCTTCAAAGTGCGCGTCAAGTTGCGGCTGATGAAGCAGAAGAACTCAAGCGTTTGAAGGAACAAGCAGATCACGCGGCACAAGTTGCGGATGCAGCCAAAGCACTGCAAAGCATTCTTGGACTCGATAGCGTGGCGCGCCTGCGTATGGTGCGTGGCGTTGGTGATAATGCTTTTGAAAAGTTGAATGCGGCTGGTTTTGATACAGTTGAGAAAATTGCTGAGTCTGACATTGAAGAGTTGGCTGAGTCGACTGAACTTACAGAGCAAAAGGCTAAGCAACTGCGTTTTGGTGCCAACCACCTGATCAACGAAGAAAAAGAAATTCACGCTCGGGCAGCTGAGTTTGGCATTACCGTCGAAGATGATGTGGTTCAGATTCCAGGATTGGAAGAAGACGAACCAGAAGCAGAGACAGCCTCGGAAGCTACTGAAGAAGTAGCGGCTGAAGTTGTTGCCGCGGAAGCGGGAACTGCCGAAGCGGATGAAACCGCGGCGGAATTGGCGTGATAAGGGAGTTCAACAGAAGTGGTGATGGCTGCGGCAAAAATAGCTCCCTCGGATACCGAGGAGAGAAGCCGAAAGAATTCGGTTGCTGAAAACACGCGTCAATGCGTTGTTTGCCGGATTGAACTGCCACCTGCTGAACTTTTGGCACTGGGTTTTATTGGCCAGCAGCTCGTCTATGAGCGAGTCGGTGGCCAACGCGGGGCATATGTCTGCCCAACAAAAGCTTGTTTAAGTAAATTAAGTACTGCACACGTTTCACGTGCGTTTCGGCGCAGCGTGAAGACCGATGGGCTAGGGGAGCTGGTTGAAGCTGCCCATGCTTTGTCGGGACGACGGCTGGCTGAAGCTTTAGGGCTATGCCGAAGGCAAGGCGTGGTGCAGGTTGGAGTCGATGCGCTTAGGGGAGAAAATCCTCGAGGCGCCGTTCGTATTATTGCGTCCGATCTTTCTCAAAATTCTGCCGGGCAAATCCGGGAAGCCTCTGTATTTAGGACTTCCGAAGAGCTGGGACAGTATTTAGGGATGAAAAGGGTCGGTGCGTTAAGTATTTCTCCGGGGCCAATGGCCAACCGGGTGGCTTTTTGGCTTCGTCTCTGGCAGGAGACCTTTGACGGCGGACAATCCGACGCAAAGTAACCATGCCAAGGTGAAGAACAGACCTGAGCGAGCCATGGGCACAATATGTGTACCGCTTGTTTTGGGTTGAGGTAGCGATGAGTAAGGTCAGAGTACATGAGCTCGCAAAGGAATTCGAGCTTGAGAACAAAGAAGTCATCCAGCGTTTGAACGCGGCGGACATCACAGCAAAAACACACTCAAGTTCTGTTGATGGCGACGCAGCACGTAAGGTTCTATCCGGCGGGGCAGAAGCTAAGCCAAAGAAGAAGAAGCGTGCGGGCATGATGATTGTTCGTAAGAAGAGCGCTCCTCAGCCAGAAGCAACTCCGGAACCAGTTGTAGAAGCTGCACCGGCACCGGCTCCTGAGCCAGAAGTTGTAGAAGCGCCTGCGGTAGAGGCGGCACCAGAGGCGCCCGTCGCTGAAGTTGCTCCTGAGCCAGAAGTTGTAGAAGCACCTGCGGTAGAGGCGGCACCAGAGGCACCGGTCGCTGAAGTTGCTCCTGAGGTAGCTGCTCCAAGTTCAGCTCCAGCTGAAGCAGCATCTGCACCTGAAGCAGCGGTTGAAGAAGTGAAGGCCGAAGCTCCAGCAGCTCCGGAACCGACCCCAACGGCAGAAGTCGAAGCAAAACCAGCTGAGCCAGCTCCGGCTGAACCAGCAGCTGAAGCAGCTCCTGCGAAAGAGGGCACTGGTGAAGCAGCGGCAGCTGAAGCACCGAAGGCGCCTATCAAAGGGCCTAAGGGCGGCGCTCGCGTCGTGCGAATGATCGATAAAGAAAAGTTGATGGAACGTTTACCGGCACGTCGCGGCGGCGGCGGTGGTCGTCCAGG
>MDSW01084910.1_pt1 | contig 15217 bp, 15 predicted proteins | sample 811171 | NCBI WGS metagenome assembly MDSW01 (sample SAMN05326641, study PRJNA326480) | marine metagenome | isolation source: seawater | place: Atlantic Ocean: North West | collected 2012 | reverse complement strand
GGATGACCAGAGGCGTTTGGTATATGTACGGCTGGAGACCGCCGCGAAACTGACGCAGGCCAAACGGCGCATTTGGACAAACTGACAAAACTACTGCCCGCCACGGCGCGCAAGCTCCAGTTTGACCCTGGACAAAGTTTTGCTGGCAATGCCGTAGGTGAGCAAATCAATGATTGAGCAACGCTATGCCCTGACGATGCGGCGGCTCACCGTCCCCGCGCTAGCTGACAGAGCAATTCTTCCGACAGCATGGGGGGAACAGCTACTTTTTCAACAGAGTCGGCCAATAGCGGTCATCAGGGCTGGCTTGAATCGGGGCCGAAGGATTACGCTCTCAGCCCCATAATTGCTGGTCAGACAGTTACCACGATCTTGCCGATCTGCTGATTGGCTTCAAGGAAACGATGGGCATCCTGGATGTCGCTAAGTGCGAATGTCTTTGCGATGATCGGGCGCAACGCGCCGGACTTCAACCCTTGCAGAATAAAAGCCTTCGCTCTCTCCAGGGCTTCAGGGTCGGCCACAATCTCTGCGTAGAGATAACCCTTCAAAGTCAGGCTTTTGCCCAGCACGGTAAACAGTGGAAATGGTGTCGGTTCAGAGCTGAGTGCGCCGTACACCAGCAAAATTCCACCCCGCGCCATGCTCTGCGTGAGAGGTTCGAAGGACGGCCCGCCTACAGGTTCAAATACAACGCGAGCGCCTTGACCGGCAGTTATCGTCATAACACGCTCGACGATATCCTCTTCATCGCTGACGATGACATGCGCAGCGCCTGCATCAAGCAGGGCTTGCTTCTTCGCGTGAGTTCGAGTGATCGCAATCGATGTGGCGCCGACCATTCGAGCTATTTGGAAGGCGGCCAAGCCAACACTGCTTGACGCGGCGGTAACGATGACAAAATCGCCCTGCCGTAGCTTCGCCTGTTCAATCAATGCTCCCCAGGCGGTGACGTACTGCATCCAAGACGCCGCAGCCTCTTCAAAGGACAAGTTCTCAGGGCTCTTTACCACCAGGTGGGCTGGTACATTGGCCAACTCGCCGTAGGTGCCCCAGTGAGCAATATCCAAAGGTGGGATCAGAGCGACCGAGTCACCAATAGTGATCTCGGTTACGTCGCTCCCAACTGCCGTTACGATGCCTGCGGCCTCGTAGCCTAAGCGGCTGGGGAACTCCGCTTCTTGTAGGTATGCGTGATTGCGGAACATCACTTCGGCTCGGTTCAAGCCAATAGCTTTAACACTAATCTGCACCTCGTTTGCTGCTGGTGCCGATACTTCCAGATCCTCCAGCTTCAGAACGCTGGCGTCACCGTATTCATGAATTCTGACAATGCGTGCCATATAGATACCTCGTTTATCAATGGGCCTCGACGTACATCCGGAAAGTATCCGGGCACTCGAAAGGTAACAAAAATTTAGTCATTGGTTGGCGCTAAATAATGGCCTACGACGGCGTATTACTTGGCGGCTGTCAAAGTATGAAGACCTGTAGCCATGGCGCATCCTCCTGATGAGGGCTGAAGAATGCACCATGACTTCCTGGGTCTGCATACCTAGATTCTTTCTTGCAGCGCCTTTAAGAAGGCGTCGATATTCTCATCGTGGCGTTTGTAGTAGGTCCAGGGGCCGATCCGCTGCGATGTCACCAATTGCGCGCGCTGTAGAGCGGCGAGATAAAGCGATGTCGTTGACTGCGAGAGGCCCGTGCGCTCTTGGATGATACTGACGCACACGCCTACCGTTTCTGGGTCGACCTCCTGCCCGGGAAAGGCTGTCCTGGGCTCCTTGAGCCAATTAAGGATAGTAAAGCGCATCGGGTTCGCCAATGCTTTCAGGGCTTCGTTGACGTCAATAGTCATGAATTTTTATACCTATTCTTCCGATATCTGGATATCTTCCTGATTCACGCGTCAAATTGTAAGGCTTCGCCATGATCTCCGCGCCTGCCCTTCGCAGTGATGGGCAGGCTTGGACTGAAATCCTAGTGTCCTGTCAGGTAGAACTATCGGGCTCCTGTGCGCCGAATTGCGGGACGATATGTTTGCCAAGTTCCTCGATAACCTCTGCTGCGGGGCGTTTACCATACTTGAGGTTCAGGATGACGTGATCCACACCGATTTCCTGAAGTGTATCCAGCAAGGCCAGAAGGTAGTTACGTCCCAGCCGGAATCCCAGATGGATAGGCGTGGGCGGCGTGGATGGGTGTTCGTCCAGGTCGATATACAGCGATTGCAAGAATGGCTTGTAGATAGTGCCACACTGTTTAGCCGTTTCCTGTCGCCAATCTTCCACGATCAGTCGCTGCATTTGTGGCGGACGTGGATAGTTGATCCATCCATGGCTTTCACGCGCGATCCAATCGAGCGGCTGGCGGCTGTGTCCGGTTACGAATAGCGGTATTTCCCGAGTCGTAGGTTTGGGAACGAGATCGGCCCCCAGTAACTCGCCGTGACTCCAGCGAATGGGCTCGAAGTGTGTTCGATGGGCTTGGCGTATCACATTGAGGTTTTCTTGAAAGGTCTCGCCACGCTTTTCTGGATCAACGCTGAATGCGGGAAACTCCACGGGACGATCGCCAGAGGCTACTCCCAGGAGCAAGCGACCTCCGCTCAACTGATCAATGCTCGCTGCGGCCTTTGCCGTGTGCAAGGGATTACGCAAAGTAAGGGCGATGGAGGCGGTGCCTAGTGCGATTTTTGTTGTATGGGCTGCGATGTAGCCCAGATACACCCAAGGGTCGAAAACCTGGCCGACATCGCCGAAGCTTGGGTCCCTGAGCGGCACGTCGCGAAACCAGAGCGCCGAAAAACCAAGTGCCTCTGCACGTTTGGCCAGCGCGACCTGATCCAGCATGCGCGGTGTGTCACCCTCGAAAGCCTCCAGGGGAAAGAACAGCCCAAGGCTTAGATGACCCTGCCTGAAGGTCCGTTTGAATCCCCTATGCTCTTGGTAGGGAGTCGTGCTCGGTTGGTACATGCTTAACTTCCTCGGTCAGCAAATGCAGAGCCACGCCCCTGAGTTATGGGGCGTGGCTCTGAGCGCTTAGGGTTTGTAAGTCGGATAGTCGGTGTAGCCCTTATCGGTACCGCCGTACATGCTGCTTGGATCAAGTGGGTTAAGCGGCCAGTTGTTGGCGATACGCGCGGGCAGGTCGGGGTTCGCAATGAAGGGGCGACCAAAAGCGATCAGGTCGGCCCAGCCAGCTTTTATCACGCGATTTGCTCGTTCAGCGGTGTACTTGCCGGCATAGATAATCTTGCCGCTGAAAGTCTTACGAACAGCTTCCCGGAACGTCTCAGGCAGCTCGGGTGCGTTGTCCCAATCGGCTTCGGCGAGCGACAGGTAGGCAATGCCCGCTTCCTCAAGGATCTTCACTGCCTCGATGTAGGTTTGGTGAGGGTCTTCTTCGACCAGGCCGAGGTAAACGCGGTCTTCGTCTGTGGTCGCGAACAGCGGAGCGAAGCGAACGCCAACGCGCTCCTTGCCGACCACACCAGCAACGGCGAGGGTGATTTCGCGCAGGAAGCGAAGACGATTCTGCAGCGAACCGCCATATTCATCATCACGCTGGTTGGTATGGGCCGAAATGAACTGGTTTACCAGGTACCCGTTCGCGCAGTGAAGCTCCACCCCGTCAAAACCTGCTTCCAGAGCATTTCGGGCTGCTTGGGCGTAGAGCTCAACCAGTTCCTTTACCTCCTTGGTGGACAGGGCTCGTGGGGTCGATGGGTCGGCCAGTGTGCCCGTGCCGGGGCCAGTTTCGATGAACACTTTGACGTTGTCCGCGCGGATGGCTGATGGCGCGACGGGTGCTTCACCACCGGGTTGCAGCGATGTGTGCGACACGCGGCCCACATGCCAAAGTTGAGCAAAGATCACCCCTCCTTCGGCGTGAACAGCGTCGGTGACCTTACGCCAGCCTTGTATCTGTTCCGGGCTATGAATGCCGGGTGTCCAGGCATAACCCTGTCCTCGGGGTTCGATCTGTGTGCCCTCGGTCACCATGAAGCCAGCACCGCTGCGCTGACGGTAATAGGTAGCCATCAGGTCGTTCGCAATATTGCCGGGTTGGGAGCTGCGCGAACGCGTCAGTGGCGGCAGAACGATACGGTTCTTGAGGGTGTATGGGCCCAGCTGAGTGGTTTTAAAAAGTTCTGAGTGTGTCATTTTGCTTACCTGCATATCTAAAATAGTCGATATAATGGGTCAAGAAATATGGATCAACGAGGTCGGAAGAGTCCGAGCGGTCCAGGTCACGAAGGCGCGCTGTGCGCCCTGCACCGCGCGGGCGACGTCGGCAGCTGTGGCGTTGATAATGTCGAGGGCTTCACCGTATTTGTCCGAAACTCACTGGTTGTCAATAAACAGGCCGTAGCTGCTGTCGGGAAGGTGATTCGGATGGGTATCGCTGGAATCTTTCATGGGACTACCTCCTGGGGTTTCTAGCGCGGTATGGGTAGACTATTCTCGATATTCATATATGTCAATATATTAATATTGCTTCCGGCACGTACGCATGGTTCCACGCCCTTGCAGCTCACTTCTGGATCAGCTGGGAGCGCGCCGTGCTTCGCGCCAGGGTTGCCTATGCAGCCAGCTCCCTTGATTTTTTCATCAAGGAGGCTGGTTGCATCAGGTATTGATGTTTGCGTTGATGTGCAGATGAAGTTAGAACGGCGCGTCAATATCGATGACGCTAATCAGCTTCTGATTGACGAATTCCTTGATGCCCATCTGGCCATTGCCCGCCGCCTGCGGCATCAGCTGCAGAACTGGGTAGCGGCCGATCATCAGGTACAGCTGCACCTGCTGGAAAGCACCTTCGCAGCCTTGCCCAGCGACCAGAAGGACTGGCTGGCAAAACTGGCCTTCAACGGGATCGAGATTTGCTTGCACAAGGCCATGCCGGATCTAGGGATGCTCGGGCTGAACATCACCCTGCAGGGGCCACAAGGAAGCCTCGCCTGGGCCAGCGACAATGCGAACCTGAGCGCACCTGGGCGCACCTGGGATCTGGCGGCGGCCGGTGTGCGGATCGTCCGCGGCACACTCCCCGTCCTGCCGGCAGAGCGCGTGCTGAACGCACCCGATCTGATGCTTCCTACGCGCCCCGGTCTGGTCAAGGTCGAGATCAGCGATCAGCTGGATGGTTCGCTCGATGGCTTTGCCCGCCGCTTCTGGGAGAACCTCAGGCATGACGCCGGCAGCCTGCTGGATGATGCCCTGACAGGCAAGGATCCGATCACCAAACTGATCTACAGCGACCGTTATGTATGCAGCCCGCTAGTCGTAAATCTGCTGGTCAACGTTATTCATGAGCTGGGCAGGCATAGCGATGGAGACTTCGCCATCCGCATCCAGGGGCGTCAGTACCAGAAAGATGACAACCGCTCACCTTGGCAGTGCTGGCACGACTGGCGGACATCTCAGGAGCGCGATGAAGCTATCCGTCAGGCTTTGGAGTACTGCGGCTTCGAAGGCGAGGTGCTCAGCCTCCCATCTTTGCCGCACTACCGTCAGCTGCAACTACAGTTGCGCTCCGGAAGGCAGCTGACCGTCCAGCTCGATCAGGGACTTTCATATTGGGAGGCCGAGCGTAGCGAGAAGTCCTACCTGCTCAGGTTCGACTTCGCAGCGCGTCAGTTAGGAGAGGAAATCATGGAGCGCATCCAGTGCAAGGTTGTAGCTACCGGTGATGAATGCACCCAGATTTTCATTTACGTGACCTAATAGCCCCCGCATCACAAGGCCGGGTCCACCGGCCTTTTACTCCCGACTAAGACAGGCTTGTATACGCTGCTTCCATTCGAACACCTTGGCATGATTGACACCGAATGAGCTTTCTTTCGGGTGATGTACAGAGCGCAAAGGCTCACAGAACTTCGCCATAGTGTGCGGCCAGCGCAACGAACCTTTCACTGTCTGCCTCAAGATCCTGTCGATGCATTTCTCGGCCTCAACACCTGCTTTGAAGCCCATGATCCGTGTTGACATGGTCTTGCGGTTGTCTGAGGTGTCTATTTCTAGAAGGTAGCGCTGATTGCCGTTTGGCAGTTTGAATTTTGCCAGCAAATAACAGCGTGGTTTTTCGTGATCGAGCATGTGATAGCTGCAGCGCGGAACGGGTGGCAATGGTCTCACCTCCAGTGATACCAGCGTAATTCGAGGCTCCTGAGCGATCTGTTCAATGACCTCACGGAGCAACGAGAAGCGATTTGCAAACCGCTCATGCTCCTCCCTATCACCCTCGCCCAATTGCTGGAATTCCCCTGGCGCTATGCTGCCACCGCTCACAGGATCAGCCACGCCTAAGAGTTGGCCTTCTTTGCTCGGGCATTGCTCATCGTCGATCTTCTTGCCATGACCGCTGGCACGCTCCCCGTTGTAGGCAATCCTGGTGCTCAACTGAGCATCAAAAGTAATTCCCTCAACGGGTAGATGAATCAGCCTTGGTTCCTTGGCAGCAGTCGGCTCTTCGATAGCATCTACTTCCACCTCTTCAGCTCCCGATGGCACGGATACACAGCCAGTACCCTCTCCCCTCACTGGTTGCTTCAGGGCAGGATGGTGGAAAAAAATATCGCCTCGATGGCTGAAGCTGAGGCCTTGAAGCGCTTCGATTTCCCAGACCAGCAACTCGTTGCTTTTCGGATCAAAAGGGCCTCGCATATTCATGGTGGTACCCGCTAGGGAAATGGGTGCCATGAAGTCGAACTTCCACCTGGCATATGCCGACTCTTGCGATGCGCGCTCTTGCTCTTGGTTGAGGCTTTGCCAGATTGACTCGAAGGATCGCTTCACATCCTGATTCAGTAGCAGCCAACTGAAGTGGTCCCTATATCCCTTAATTTTGAGAAGCTGACTTGGCGCGCCCGTCTTCGTAGGCGTATGGATATGAACAGCATCGCCCTCTTTGTAGATTGTGAAAGCCATGTCTAGACCATTCGGCTCGAAGGCTGCACGGACTATGAAAGCTGCGTGGAAGAACAGTTTGCGTGCCAGCTCGAATTTCGGTAACCAGACGGTCAGACCGTCAACCTCGAACACAAAGCATCGCTGTCCAGATATCTCAGGATTTGCAGCCAGCTTTCTGGCGAGCCTTGGACAGTCACCCAATTGCCTTTCCCGCCAGCTATCTATTGGAGGCAGCACCACCGCCTTCTTGAAACCACTGGACCGGTAAGGGGCCCCTTCTTCGCCAGGAAACTCGCGACCAACCGCAAGGACACAGGACATTTCCAGTGGAAACCGCTTCAATTGCGACTGGCCATTACCCTCGAAGAGTGCCGCCAGTCGCCACTGCGCCCCAGGAGTAGGGGCTCTGAACAAGTTTCCAATAGCCAACAGCCTAGATCCGGTCTGGATCTGACGGAATAAGGTCCTATTCAATCCATCTTCCTATCAATCGAATGAACGCAGTGGTCAGCGGTGCCATACTGCTTTTTTCCAGCCCACAACGCTTTTCCAACTCCCAGCGCCTGGATGATATGCCGACCCGAATATCCTCCTGCATCGCTGCAGTCAGGCGGCGAATCTGAAACTCGCCGACGGACTCGGCATAGCGATTCAGGAAGGTGCGGCACAGAGGCATTTGATCGAGATGGTGCTCAATTGATGCCCGATGGGGTAGCTGCTGCAGGAACCAGTTGCGGCTCCTGCGTGGCAAGGTCAGGTCATCTTCGCTGTCTTTGCCAAGCCGGATCAGCAGACGTACTAGCTTCCTGTCGCGCGCTCGCCAATCGATGTGGCTGTTGTTGCCCTGTCGACGCTGCCTGGCTTGGTTCGCAGCCATCAGCCAGTGCCGATCATGACGATAGAGCCAGGCATAACACGCATCCCCGCCATTTTGTCGAGCTGCCTTGGCTCCACCGTGATTATCCAGTGCTTGCAGCCAAAGGGTACAGTACATCTGTGTTTGGCCTGCCCTTGCCGGAAGTTGCCTGGCAAACTGATCGGGAGAAACGTCGGCCTGGCGTGTCTTCGCCTCGCCGATCAGCTCGCCAGCATGCTGGCCGGGGCGCAGGCTAGTCCAGACGATCAGATGCTGCAGCGCACTGAATCCCTTGCGATGCTTCCTGAACATCGCCAGCAGCCAAGGCGGAGGCTCTTCGTGGGAAAGCAGACCATTCGTAGTAAGTCAATTCCTGCAGTGAGATTCCAGGATCTTTTCCCATATGACTTCAGCCCTAACTTGCCGGCCACGCCTGGCACCGCACTCTGTGGCCAGGTACCTGTACAGGTTGGTCCAGCGACCGTAGCCAGGCGATTGCGCCTCTTCAAGCGCCAGCAGTTGCGTGGCAGTCTTGGCGAGCCTGATAGCTTCTTCGCTCGCCGGGCTCGTGCGAGAGTCACAGGGCAGAAACAATGGCGAGGCCGGATGAAATTCATGCCGCTGCGCTCGACGGAACGGGATAGGTGAGTTCAGGAGCTGACAGCCATGCTCGGGACAGGCATCTACCCCTTTAATCTGCCAGCTTCGCCGCCAATAAGTCTCACCGAAACGGGCAGCCATTTCCTCAAAACAGACAGGGCAGTAACGCAGCCAGTCGGGCCACTTGACCAAAGCCGCCGAAGACCCAGCCAGACCGATGGTCGACCGGTCGGAAGCAAGCATGGCCTGGAACAGATCGTTACGCCGCTTCGCTGGAATGAAGGGGGCATAGAGCGGAAACAGCGTGTGATGCATGATCACGTTCGCCGTATCCAGCCCAGTGTTGTTCGCCAGAGCGGCCAAGTGCGTGGGCAGGTCGGTGATGGCGGCGACCTTGCTGTCACCGAACGCCATATGAAGCAGAGTTTTGTGATTGCTGATCCCCAGATGGACCCGGCAGCGAGCAATGCCGCTGTAGAGCAGCTCGTCCGGATAGAGCCTGGGAAAGTACACGTTAGCTCGCTCTCAGCAGAGGCCGCATATCGAGGATCAGACCAGCCTGCTTGAATCTGTCGTAGGCCTCACTTTCAGGCCCATCGGCATAACGTCGACGCAGATCCTCTTCGGATAGACATCGCCACTCCGTCCGCTTAACTCGGGAAACGCTGGGCCTCTTGGGAACGTCCTGTGCGAGGTAAGCTGTGGCCTTATGAATCAGGGCCGCCAGGGGGATATCCGGATACTCAACCACCAATTCATCGGCTATGGGAATGGCAATATCCCTCGGGATTTCCATCTCTTCGAGCAGTGAAGCCAGCCGCTTGGCCTTGTCGTCTGCCGGAAGTGCCGGCGCTTTCGGTTGGGGGAGGTTATCCAGAGAGCGACTCAGGGTCAGCAAACGTCCCTCGATCTCCGGCATCAGCAGATCGTCATATTTAGCGATCAGTTCGGGCCTGCCACTTCGCAAAGCCGCCAGCATCGGGTGGACCGGTTTGAACTCGTCCTCGAAAACCCTGCGCAGCAACAGCGGCTTGATGCACTCGACGCCTGTCACTATTGCCCTGATCTGCGCCAGCGCGAACAACTTGATGACGATGTCCATGACCCCTTGTGTGAGGTCGTACATGGTCGATTCCAACTCATCGTCCAGCGGCGCCGCATTTCGTAGCCACTGGTACTTCCAGAGTCGCTTCAACAGGCGCTTCCAGTGCTCGTCCCGAGGCAACCTGTCCCAGCGAATACTGCCCAGCCCGGAGACCCGACGCGCTGCCCGGAAGGTGCGCTGGAAGAACTTGCTGGCCCGGTGAGTACCGACCTGAATGATCGGAACGCCAATGGTATTCACCAACGACACGAAAAAATTGTGCATTTTTTCGGCACCACCGGAGCGTGCCTCGTTGAGGTTCTGAACTTCATCGATGATCAGCACTCCGAGTGCGTGCAGGTTGGCCACCTGGCACATGGATGCCATCAAACGTTTGGTACCCAGCTTCTTGCGTCCGTGGCTACGGCTGTAGTGGGTGCCCAGGATCTTGTCTACCTCGTTGAAGAAGCTGAGGCACAGCTCATCCAGGTCACCGTCAATGGGGCAGTCGACCTTCAGATAGACCAATTGAGTGATGTTGTAATCGGGGTGATGGAGAGCCTGGGGGTACATACCCAGAATCCGCTCCAGCGTGCGCGTCTTGCCGCAACCGGAGCAGCCGAACAGCGACAAACTGTTGGCTGTGGAGGTAACACTCTGGTACACCGCCGCATCAAGATCCTCCTCCTCCACCCGGCGATAGCCATTCTGCAGGTGTGCATACCAGGCACCGCTGGCCGGGTTCCGACCGATGTAGCCCTGACGGATCATCAGGCTGATCTTGCTCTCCAGCTCCAAGTGGTGGCTGAGTGGCTGAAAGAAGCCGTGCAACAGACGGGCAATGGCATGAGCCCGGAGCCGACCATCCAGAAGCGCCTCCTGCGGCTCGAAACTGGGAAGTTGCTGCATCAGGCCGACCACTTCCTGCAGATCAGGAATCGGATGTAATGCACTGATGAGTGGATTGTCCTGATACTCGGGAAGCTGCTGCTCATGATAACGCGCCAGGGGAATCACTCCGCGCTGTAATTCTTCAGTCATCTTCTTCCTCCTTGAATATCAGGTCACTGAGATCCGGAAAGGCATAATCTTCCTGCTTCTCGCCCCGCAGTGGGATCACCTCCGCGGGTTTCGCCCGCTGTGCTTTCTCAGGTTTAAATGCTGTTTTCAGGCGCTCCTGGCGCTTTTCCTGCTGCTTGTTCTCGCGGATCTGGGTGCCCAGATCTTTCTTGCTAATGCCAGTTTTGAGCGGACTGGCGTTCTCTGCCTGGGCAACAATCGACTCGATCTGCTCCAGAAGCTTGCCTCTTTCCGCCAAGGCTTTTGACGCCGCATTGACATCGCTCCGCCGTTCCTCTCTGGACAGTATCCAGACATCCCAGAAGGTCATCCCCCTGAAACGTCGACTACGGTCGGCAAGATCGCAAACCCAGTAATCCTTGAGACTATTGGACGGCCGCAAGTAGATATGGTCCGCACTACGCGGGTCGTATGCGACCGTTACCCCTGTCGGTCGACGCCCCTGGCCTCGGTGAAACTAACCCTCCCTGATTGCTTCCGGGCAACTGTAGAAGCAGCCGAATAGCCTGATTCCCAGCTCCGAAACCGTGGCCGACTCATGGGGCAAGAGATTGATCCACACCAGTTCCTCCGGCGCAGTGCGCAACCGACCGGTCAAGCTGGCCAAGCCCCAGTTCCACAGCATGACTGGAATCGCCGGCAGATCGCCCGGCATTCCCGCAGCCCTGTCGTATTTGCTCAGGGTGTGGAAATTGTTGTGGTGGAGGATGCCGGCAATGATGATTTTCGTGAATTCGGGCAAGGTCAGACTGGCATCAAGCCTGTAGTCGTGGCCACCTCGCTTCCGGCTGGTAGTGTCCTCGACCACACCGCTGGCGTAAGGCTTGAAACGCTCCTGCACCGTTCGAAAATAGCGCTCGACGATGCCCTTGGCATCACCTCGCCTGGCCGGTGCGTTCTCGATGCGGACGCCGAAGGCTTGGGAAAATGCCTCAACCTTGGTGCCGTTCAGTTCGCCCTTATCGGCCAGTATCACATCCGGCAAACCCTTGACCGGCCAATCGCTGGCATCGATCTCCAAACCATACTGGCGACAATACTCGACCTTGTCGGCGACCGTGTTGGCCAATGCCACCATGGCACTGACCCAGGAGGGCCCCTCGAATCCGACGTACATACCAACGACCATGCGGCTGAACACGTCGAGCACCATGTAAACGACAGGCCTGCCGACGATAAGGCTGCGGTCATGCTCTGAAACCAGATAAATATCTGCGATGGTGGCATCTATTTGGTAACGGTATCCTGGACCCAGGGTCTCAGTCGTCGATGTGCTGTTGAGCGGCCGGAAGTCCTTGGCAAAGTCCACTGCGGACATCCTGCGCGGCAAGGTGTCGGTGAAATGATATTCGCGCCCATAGAAGTACCGGAACTGCCCCAATGTAGGCAGTTCGGAGGTCGGCAGCTCCGGCTGAACAGCACGGAGCAGGTTCAGCCCGGAGGCGTAGGCATCAGGAATGGACGGATGTTTTTCCTTGAGCAAGCGTTCCTCGATGACCCGGCGAAAAATGCGCTCGATATCCGGCGTGACATTACGCCCTTTCCCCGCCATCACCACTCTTGGCCTGCCCAGCTTGGCTCTGTTCGGCTTTCGGCGCTTGCCACGGGCACCCGAGTTGACATAGTCCGGCAAGAGGGCGTTCCTACACATGCCTCGTTGCCAGTAGCGCCTCAGTAATCTGTACACCGTCTGTTTGGTGACACCATGGCGTTGCATGATGCTTCCGACAATGAGCCCTCTGGGGCGCCGCACGAAAAGCTGGGGATCGTGCATATAATCCGCCAGCATCGCCCACGCCTCATCACGTTTCAGCTGGTCAGGGGAGCCTGCCTCCACCTCCCGAAGGACCGTCTCCTCGAAGGGATCGCCAATGCTCTCCAGCTCACCCTCAATAATCAGACGCTCCAGCTCTGCAACCGATATCGATTCGGGCAGCGCCGTGTCCAAATCGATATCAATCCAGACAGCCTGCTCGGTACCGGACCAGAGCAGGCGCTTTCGGAGCTCTCCCATACGGAACACCTGATTAACGGACAACACTGATCAGCTCCTGATGAATCTGATGAGGGTTGGCAGCTAGATCCTTCGGCTTCAGCACGCGGTAAGGGGTGTCAAGATCGAAGAGAAACCAGTGCCGAGCCAGCAGCTGGCGTAGCCAATAGAGTGCTTGACCAGCCTCCAGTTGGCCGGAAGTATCCATTTCCTGGGCAATGGCGGTCAGCTTCCGGTCTGGGTGACGCTGAAACTCGAGCAAAAACAGCTGCTGATAGTGTGCGAGATCATCCTGTGCAATGTCGTCTTCAGCATGGGCCGGATAGAGCCATTGGATATTGGCAAATGCCTCTCTGGATACCTCGCGCTCCGTGATGATGAACCAGGGAATCCCTTTTTCCTGCCAGTAGCGCCTTTCAAGTTCAAGTCTCTCGATGACTTCCGGCTTCTGCAGATCGGCACTGTACTTGGCCTGGATCGCGACGGATGGGCGTTGGGGGTCATCAAAATCCACCAGGAAATCGCTGGTCAGAACCTGAGGGATTCCTTTGTAGCGACCGTGAGCAAGGCCAAGTTCCTCGGCGATGCGCACCGTATCTTCGGCCCGCATCGGGAACTGCTCACGGATATCAGTGACCTGGGGAGACCGATCCAAGGTCAGGAAAATGGCCAGTTCAAGATCGGATAAAAGATGGTGCAGACGCCGGGTCTTGCTGCCAGGCAGGCGGTGGGAGCGCCCCAACGAGGACACATCACTGGTGTAGATGAACGGCTTGTAGTCCCGTCCCTGGCCTTGGCCACGCCCCTCCTTGAGCCTTCTATCAATCTGTGCCTGGGTCAGGCCCTTGAATGTTCCAGACATGAAAAAGCCTGCATCCACCGTGTCGATGACCTCAACATAGCGGATACAGGCTTAGGATGAAACTTTATTTGTAAGGATGATACTTTATTTGTACGGATGAAACTTTATTTGCATCCCACAGCTGAAACTGTTGATAGACGCTTTCATCCGGCATGGGCCAAACTGAGTCAGCGGTCAACACCTCATCCACAAACAGTCTGAGAGGTGGTGTTTCAAGCTCCTCGACGTCGTCGTATAACAACCTGACTGGTGGAGAATTCAAACCAATATCGCCCTGATCAAGCAATGATTTGGCTTGATCCAGAGCATCCTTTGGACTGCTGGCGATCAAGCCTATACGTGTTTTGTGCGTATAGTGGCTGATAAGTTGAACAATGTATTTCTTCATAATGTTTCTCCTGTCATTAAACAGGGAATACCTTTGCCCCCAGAGAAAAAGGTATTCCCTGGGGGTTGGTTAAAGGTGATTTCACAAACAAACGGATAGCGACCAATCCGCTGCTTTAATCTTCGTTCGGCAGCATGATCGTGACGACCGGTTCACCGGCATCGCCGGGGCCAACCATCAGTTTCAAACTCACCTCGCCGGCTTCTGTCGAATGCCCGTCTTTCGGCACGCGGTACAACGAGAACAGCAGCCGATCACCAGGAGCAGTAGCCGTTCGAATGGCGTAGAAGGCCATAAACAGCACGTCCCACAAACGGCCAGACTCGTCCTGGTGCACTTGAAAGCGGTTATCCCGCTCTGTCCAGGCGACGCAATCACACCAAGCGGTATGGGTAAGTGCGACTGGCCATTTGAAGCCAGCCTCACGTGCCATAGCGGTGACATCGATCAGGACGCCATCTTCGATAGCCTGTGCACGACTGTAACTTGCGACAACAGGACCGAAGACATCTTCCAGCGACTTGTGCTCTGAATTTTTCATAAGGTTTCTCCCTGGAAAAATGAATTAAGAAATTCAGGGAGCACCTCCTTCCCATTGGGGAAGAAGACTCCCCAATGGGTTGATTGAATGGATTTACAGCAATCCGCGTTCGGCGAAGGAAACTGATTCCCCCACCGTGACCACAAAGTGATCCAGTACACGAATATCAACGAGTGCCAGCGCCTCTTTTAAGCGCCGGGTAATCGCTTCGTCCGCGTGACTGGGCTCGGCGACACCACTCGGGTGATTGTGAAAAAACATCACCGCTGCCGCGTTAAGCGTCAGCGCCTGTTGCACCACTACGCGTGGGTACACCGAGGCACCATCAATGGTTCCCTGGAACAACTCTGCGGCTTCGATTACCCGATGCCGGTTATCCAGGTACACACAACCAAAGACTTCCGCTTTGCGTTCAGCCAACAACATCCGCAAGTAATCACGGGTGTGGTTGGGGCTCGGTAACTCAAGGCCCGGCTGGTGCAGGTCCTGCAAGATCGCAAAGGCCAGTTGCAGCAGGGATTGCTTTTCAGGATCGTTCAACGACGCCATGCGAATGGCCGCAAAACGGTTTTTAGGAATCACCCGGGAGGGTGAGGATTTGGAAGCCATGAGCGGTCTCCTTGAAGAGTCGAGGAGACCTGCCCGGCAAGGGAGAATCTCCCTCGCTGGGTTGAAAGATTGATCGCATCACAAGATGCGATCAGATTTGGTCGTCAGGCTACGGCGTTGTGGGTCTCAGCCGTCGGCGCCGGAAAGGGCTGACCTTCGACTTTGATCCACTGGAACCGCAGTAACCGGGACTTCAGGCTGATGCCCGTCGTACCGGCTCGATCACCGTTTTTGAAGATGAAGGTTTCGGCTTGCAAATCACTGAGGTGAAAACCCACCAGCACTTT
>MDSW01203889.1_pt1 | contig 15223 bp, 10 predicted proteins | sample 811171 | NCBI WGS metagenome assembly MDSW01 (sample SAMN05326641, study PRJNA326480) | marine metagenome | isolation source: seawater | place: Atlantic Ocean: North West | collected 2012 | reverse complement strand
TCCGGGCGCCGAGCATCCGCATACCGCACAGCAGCCGCAGACGCTGGAGATTTAGTCAATGGCAACCGAACAAGCCTACGGTACCGGCCGTCGCAAGACCGCGACCGCCCGTGTCTTCATCAAGCCGGGTAGCGGCCAGATCACCGTCAACAAGAAGACGCTGGACGAATACTTCGGTCGCCCGACCTCGCGCATGATCGTGCGCCAGGCGCTGGAAGCCACGGAAGCGACCGATCGTTTCGATATCAACGTCACGGTCGCCGGCGGCGGCCCGAACGGCCAGGCCGGCGCCATTCGTCACGGACTGGCGCGTGCGCTGGTGCAGTACGACGAAATGATGCGTGCACCGCTGCGTGCCGCGGGCTACATGACCCGCGACGCTCGCAAGGTCGAGCGCAAGAAGATCGGCCTGCACAAGGCGCGCAAGTCGCCGCAGTACTCCAAGCGCTAACGCTTGCAGTTGCACGATTGAAGGGCCGAGTAGTCCCGGCCCGACCCAAGTCGCTGTTGGGGAATCGTCTAACGGTAGGACTACGGACTCTGACTCCGTCAATCCAGGTTCGAATCCTGGTTCCCCAGCCATAGACACAAAAAACCCGCCACAAGGCGGGTTTTTTGTGTCTATCACTCGGGGTTCCAGATGAGAACCAACCGTTCGACGAGCGAGCAACGCTCGCGAGAACGGTATCGCAAAGCGATACCGGCCCCGAAGGGGTGAGCGGCGTAGCCGCGAATAATCCTGGTCTCCCCGACCCCGGTGAAGTGATCGAAGCCAAGCGGGTTTTTCGTGTCTATCACTCGGGGTTCCAGATGAGAACCAACCGTTCGACGAGCGAGCAACGCTCGCGAGGACAGTTTGGCGCAGCCAAACTGGGCCCGAAGGGCCGAGCGGCGAAGCCGCGAGCACGAGCGGTCGCAGACCGCGAAGAACGCCGGAGCATAGCGACGGCGGCCCCGAAGGGGTGAGCGGCGCAGCCGCGAATAATCCTGGTCCCCCCAACCCCGGTGCAGTGATCGAAGCCAGGCAGGGTTTTTTGTGTCTATCATTCGGGCTTCAGATCGAACGCCTGCCGGTTCGACGAGCGCGTAACGCGCGAGGTACGCCGGCGCGCAGCGACGCAGCCGCGAATAAACCGAATTTCCCGCCACCGCCGCGACAGCCCGCGTCAGATCGCTCCCTATATCGATCAATCGGATTGTCGGCGATGATTCGTCACTCGACTATTGCGCGCCGCGAACCGAGCCGAATGCCGGGCGTGCCGCGATCGGCGGATCTACTCGATTGGCTGGAAGCGCCAAGTCAAGAGGTATGGCGCGTCGAACGCGCGGCGTGTGTCTCGTGGCCCGAGGCATGTGGTTCGGCGGATTGTCTTGCACAAGCAGGCGTGAGCGGAAAGCCCGCCTACACATGTCGTGTCTTCGTGCAGATCGGCTACGCCGCGCGGCGAGGGCCGGGATAGATACCGAGAGCGGGTTTCAGTGATCGGCGTCGTGACGCCGGCGGTCCGGCTTCAAGCGTTCGCCTCGTATGCGGCGATAGGTGATATCCACCTGGTGACGTTGTTCTCGACGTCTTTTCGTCCAGATCAGTGCACCGCAGCCGAGCGCGGCAAGGAGGAGGGTTATGGATATCGTCATGACCGCCATCGAACCACGCGCGTGCCGCGGATTTTCGAAACACTAGAGTAGCGAACGATAATCAGGAATTCCAGAATTTTCGAAACACTGTGTCACCAAGCGAAATGCTTGTATCGCGAAGGGTTTGCCGGCGTGCGACATGTGCGCAGAGCGCGCCCGGTCGTGCCGCGCTCGCCTTGCGTTTCATGCGGCGATGGCATGTTTGTTGCGGCTATTTGCGCATCAGTTGTGAGGAGGTTTGCGGATCATGCGTGTGCTGCTCGTGGATCGTCATTCGGATCGGCTATCTGCACTGCGTGCGGTGATCTCCGAGGCAGGTTTCGATGTCGTGGCCGTGGTCAGTGAGGACGCCGATCTCTACGCGGCGGTCGATCGACTGGCGCCGGATGCCGTGATCGTCGGCGCGGATTCCCCGTCACGCGACGTGCTCGAGGATGTGGCAACGCTCGGCGAACACTATCCGAAACCGTTGCTGATGCTGGCGTCGCGTGACGACCGGCATCTCATGGCGCGCGCTTCGGAAGCCGGCATCAGCGCTTACGTGATGGAAGGACTGTCGCCGGCGCTGGTGCGTTCACTCGTCGATGTGGCGATGCGCCAGTGGCAGCAAATGGAATCGCTCAAGCGGGAACTCGCCGAGACTCGGGAAACGCTGGCCGATCGACAGGCCATCAACCGGGCCAAATGTCTGCTCATGGAACGCAGTGCCTTGAGCGAGAAGCAGGCCTACACCCGCCTGCGCAAGACCGCGATGGACCACGGTCTGCCGTTGCCGGAAATCGCACGGCAGCTGATGGTGCGCGCAGCCGCTGACTGAAAAAACGCCGGCGCGCACGAATAGGGTGCGACGCGCACTTCGCGGATGCACCGGTGCGGCTCGCGAGACCTGCACCGCAGGGGTTTGAAGAACGCCCGTGCGACGCCAGTCCCTTGCGTCCCAACGGGTGAGCGGGCGACAGCGTGTGGTTGGCACGGTTCTCGCTACAGATCATATGCGCGCCTGTTCTCGCCGCCATGGGTCGATCTCGATCAAGCGGTGCGGGCGGCGAGCGCTACAACCTGATTGGGACAACGAAGTCCGGCTACGCATGCGTCGATTCGATACGCGTGCGGCCGGGCTTTTTTTTATGCGCGCAACAACGGCGCGGGCTGGCTGCAAGGAACACGCAAGATGACGACATGGCATGAGGCAAACTTCGGACGCGGTGGGCGTAGCACCAATGCCGGTCTGGAACGTACCCGGCTGACGCTTGGCTTCATTGCGCTTAACGACTGCGCGCCGCTGGTGATGGCTCGCGAGGCGGGTTTCTTCGCGGCCGAAGGCCTCGATGTGACGCTATCGCGCGAGGCCTCGTGGGCGGCGATCCGCGACAAGGTGGCGCTGGGCCTGCTCGATGGCGCCCAGATGCTCGCCGGCATGCCAATTGCCTCGACTCTTGGGGTCGGCGCGCCGCCACACGAGATGGTGACAGCGCTTTCGCTGGGCCTGAACGGCAATGCGATCACGATATCCAATGCGCTATACGAGCGCATGCAGGCAGCCGACCCGCAAGCGATGTCGGCAAGGCCCTGTAGTGCCGCCGCGTTGCGCCGTGTGATCGAAGCCGACCGTGCAGCCGGGCTCGCGCCGCTCACGTTCGGCATGGTGCATCCGGCCTCGGCCCACAACTACCAATTGCGCTATTGGCTGGCCGCCGCGGGCATCGATCCCGATCGCGACGTGCGCCTGATCGTGGTGCCGCCGGCCCGCATGGTCGCCAATCTGCAGGCCGGGCGGCTGGCCGGTTACTGCGTCGGAGAGCCGTGGAATCAGATGGCGGTACGTGCCGGGCTCGGGCATGCGGTGATCACCGGCTACGAGATCTGGAACAACGCGCCGGAAAAGGTGCTGGGCGTGACCCGCGAATGGGCCGAGGCCTATCCGCGCACCCATCGCGCCTTGATTCGCGCGCTGGTGCGTACCGCGGCCTGGCTCGACGGCCACGACAACCGTGAGGCGGCTGCGGAAGCGATTGCCGCGCCCGAGTATGTGGATGCGCCGGTCGAAGTGATCCGGCGTACGTTTACCGGCCGGTTCTGCTACCGGCCCGGCGCCGCACCCAGGCCGGCGCCGTATTTCAACGTGTTCCATCGTCATGCCGCGACCTTTCCCTGGCGCTCGCATGCGATGTGGTTCATCGCCGAGATGCTGCGCTGGGGCCAGCTCGGCGAGGCGATCGATGTGGCTGCCACTGCCGCCGGCGTCTATCGCCCGGATATCTATCGCGAAGCCGTCGCGCCGCTCGGCATCGCCTGTCCCGATCGTGATCACAAGACCGAGGGCGCGCACGCCGGGCCATGGTCGATTACGGCCCGCGAAGACGGCGTGATCGAGATGGCGTCGGATCGCTTTCTCGACGGCCGCGTCTTCGATCCAGCGGACCTGTCAGGGCATCTGGCCGATGCCGCACCGCGCATGCCGCCCGCGCTGCTCGAGCGCTTTGCTGCCCTCAATTCCACGCTGGAGGCGCCCGTGGCGGGCGCCCGCGCGGCGGCCGCTTACGGCTAGGCCTCGCGCTCGACCGTCCATTCTTCTTTAAGCAGGAGCACCCACCCCATGGAACTTGCCAACAAGGCCACCCGCATCCGCCTGTTCGACTTCAAGTCGGTACAGATGCGCGCCTTCCATATGAGCTGGCTGGCTTTTCATCTGTGTTTCTTTGGCTGGTTCGGCATCGCGCCGCTGATGGCCGTCGTGCGCGAAGACCTGAACCTCGACAAGTCGATGGTCGGTTCGACCATCATCGCCTCGGTGGCGATCACGGTGCTGGTACGCCTGCTCATCGGCCCGCTGTGCGACAAGTTCGGCCCGAGAAAGACTTATTCGACGCTGCTTATTCTCGGCTCGATCCCGGTGATGTCCATCGGCTTTGCCGACAGCTTCGAAAGCTTTCTGATCGCGCGCCTGTGCATCGGCGCTATCGGTGCCTCCTTCGTGATCACCCAGTACCACACGGCCGTGATGTTCGCGCCCAATATCGTGGGCACCGCGAATGCCACCACTGCCGGCTGGGGAAATCTTGGCGGCGGTACCACCCAGATCGTCATGCCGCTGGTCTTTGCAGCGATCGTGTCGCTGGGCGTGAGCGAGGCGGTGGGCTGGCGCCTGGCCATGGTCGTGCCCGGCATCATGCTGTTCCTGCTCGGCCTGGCCTACCTGAAGTTCACCCAGGATGCGCCGGACGGCAATTATTCGGACCTGCGCGCCGCCGGCAAGATCCCGCCGGCGGACCGCGAGAACGGCGGCATGGCCAGCTTCAAGAAGGCGGCTTCGGACTATCGCGTGTGGGCGCTGTTCGTGGTCTATGCCGGCTGTTTCGGCGTGGAATTGACGATCAACAACGTCGCCGCGATCTATTTCTTCGACAACTTCGACGTCAATCTGGAAACCGCCGGCCTCATCGCCGGCCTGTTCGGGCTGATGAACATCTTCGCTCGCACCATGGGCGGCTTCTTCTCCGATCTGTCGGCCCGTTATATGGGCCTGACCGGGCGCGTGCGCTTCCTGTTCCTAGCCATGTTCATCGAGGGCATCGCGCTGGTGGCCTTTTCGCAGATGGAAGTGCTCGCCACCGCGATCGCCACCATGATCGTGTTCAGCCTGTTCGTGCAGATGTCCGAAGGCGCGACCTTCGGCATCGTGCCGTTCATGAACAAGAAGGCGCTGGGCGGGGTGAACGGCATCGTCGGCGCGGGCGGCAACGCGGGCGCGGTGCTTGCCGGCTTCCTGTTCAAGAGTGAATCGCTGTCCTACGGCCAGGGGCTGATGTTTCTCGGCTGTGCGGTGATGGTCTGCTCGTTCTTTGCCTTCTTCGTGCGCTTCTCGCCGGAAGTGCTGGCCGAGGAAAAAGCCGCTTTCGATACCGCCTCTTCCGGCGACGACCCGATCAAGGCACGCGGCGGCAACGAGCCGGAGCCAGCCTAGCCGGGGTGCCGAGATGAGCCAAACGACGCAACCCAAACTCGATCTGGTCGTGATCGGCAACGGCATGGCCGGGCTGCGCACGCTCGAGGAAGTGCTGGAGGCCGCACCCGAACGCTACAACGTGACGGTGTTCGGCGCCGAGCCGCATGTCAGCTACAACCGCATCATGCTCTCGCCGGTGCTCGCGGGCGACAAGGCGTTCGAGGAGATCGAAACCCACGGCCGCGACTGGTACGAGGACAACGGCATAACGCTCTACACCGGGGAGGCCGTGGTCGATATCGACCGGCGCCGTCGGATGGTCATCTCGGACACCGGCCGCGAGATCGGCTACGACCGCCTGTTGCTCGCCACCGGCTCCACGCCGTTCATCCTGCCCGTGCCGGGCCACACCCTCGACGGCGTGATCAGCTTTCGCGATATCGGCGACGTGCATCGCATGGTCGAAGCCAGCGAAAAGGGCGGCAAGGCCGTGGTGATCGGCGGCGGTCTGCTGGGCCTCGAAGCGGCCTACGGTCTACACAAGCGGGGCATGGACGTGACCATCGTCCATCTCATGGACACGCTCATGGAGCGCCAGCTCGACCCGACCGCGGCCGACCTGCTGCAGTACTCGCTTACCCAGCGCGGGCTGTCGTTTCGCATGGGCGCGAAGACCGCGGCCATCCTCGGCGACGAAGCCGGCCGTGTGACCGGTCTGCGCTTCGACGATGCTGACGACTCCGAGATCGATGCCGATATCGTGGTCATGGCTGTGGGCATCCGCCCGAACGTCGAACTGGCGAAGACTGCCGGTCTACACTACGAAAAAGGCATCGTCGTCAACGACACGATGCAGACCTACGATCCACGTATCTATGCGGTCGGCGAATGCGTGGAGCATCGGCATTCGGTCTATGGGCTGGTTGCGCCGCTATGGGATCAGGCCAAGGTCTGCGCCAATCACCTGGCTTATCGCGGCCATACCCAGTACGAAGGCTCGGTGACCGCCACCCAGCTCAAGGTCACCGGTATCGATGTCTATTCCGCCGGCGATTTTTCCGACGCCGAGGGCACCCAGGCGCTGACGTTTTCCGATGTGCGCCGGGGCGTCTACAAGCGCATCGTGCTGCGCGACGAGCGCATTGTCGGCGTCGTGCTCTATGGCGATACCCGCGACGGCGGCTGGTATTTCAAGCTCATGCGCGAGGGCGCGGACGTCTCCGGTTTTCGCGATCTGCTGCTGTTCGGTCAGGCCTATCTTCCCGACGCAGAACCCATGGACGCGGAGGCTGCCTGATGAACGCGGTGGCTACCCGTACCACCTGCCCCTACTGCGGCGTGGGCTGTGGCGTGAATGCCGTGGTCGACAACGATACGGTCAGCGTGGTCGGCGATACCGCGCATCCCTCCAATCGCGGCAGCCTTTGTTCGAAAGGCACGGCACTTGCCGACACCGTGGGCCTGCAGGGCCGATTGCTGCATCCGATGGTCGATGGCCGGCGGGCGAGCTGGGACGACGCTTTGGACGAAGTCGCGGCGCGCTTCGGCCAGGTCATCGCCGAACATGGCCCGGAGGCGGTGGCCTTCTATGTCTCGGGCCAGCTGCTCACCGAGGACTACTACGTCGCCAACAAGCTGATGAAGGGCTATATCGGCTCGGCGAATATCGATACCAATTCGCGGCTGTGCATGTCGTCGGCGGTGGCCGGCCACAAGCGCGCCTTCGGCGAGGACGTGGTGCCCGGCTGCTACGAGGATCTCGAAGTCGCCGACCTCGTCGTGTTGGTTGGTTCCAACACGGCCTGGTGCCATCCGGTGGTCTATCAGCGCGTCGTCGCCGCACAGGAAAACGATCCGAACAAGAAACTAGTGGTGATCGATCCGCGCCGCACGGCCACCGCCGAAGGCGCGGACCTGCATTTGCCCATAGCGCCGGGCACCGACGTGCATCTGTTCAACGGCCTGCTGGCCTTCCTCGCCGAAAACGGCTTCGAGAACGATCTGCCGGGCGCGCGGGACGCCGTGGCCGAAGCGCGGCAGATGGGCGGTATCGAAGACGTCGCCAAAGCCTGCGGCGTGGACGCCGAAACCCTCAAAGCCTTCTTCGAGCTGTTCGCGCAGACCGAGCGCACGGTCACGGTGTTCTCCCAGGGTGTGAACCAGTCCTCGGCGGGCACCGACAAGGTCAACGCCATTCTCAACTGCCATCTGCTCACCGACCGCATCGGCAAGCCCGGCGCCTGCCCGTTCTCGATCACCGGCCAGCCGAACGCCATGGGCGGGCGAGAGGTCGGCGGGCTGTCGAGCACGCTGGCCGCGCATATGGGCTTCGACGCGGCCGAACGTGTACAGCGGTTCTGGGATTCGCCCGCGATTGCCGACAAGCCGGGCCTGAAGGCGGTCGAACTGTTCGAGGCGATCGAGGCCGGGCAGGTGAAAGCGGTCTGGATCATGGCCACCAATCCGCTGGTCAGCCTGCCGGATGCGGACCGCGCCAAACGGGCGCTGGACGCCTGCGAGTTCGTGGCGGTCTCGGACTGCATGCGCCATACCGATACGGTTGATCGCGCTCATGTATTGCTGCCGGCCGCGGCCTGGGCCGAAAAGAGCGGCACGGTCACCAATTCCGAACGCATCATCTCGCGTCAGCGCGACTTTCTGCCCATGCCCGGCGAGGCGAAGCCAGACTGGTGGATTGTCTGCGAAGTCGCGCGCCGGATGGGTTTTGGCGCGGGTTTCGATTTCGACAGCGCCGCCGCGATCTTTCGCGAGCATGCCGCGCTCACCGCGTTCGAAAACGACGGCGAGCGCGTACTCAATCTCGAAGGCCTGGCCGACCTAAGCGACGCGGCCTACGACACGCTCGAGCCGCTGCGCTGGCCGGTCTACAGCACCGAAGCGTTGCGCGCCGCGGGCGCGATGCCGGCGCGTGCCGACAGCCGGCGCCTGTTCGCCGGCGGTATCTATCCGACCGAGGATGGCAAGGCGCATCTGATCGCGGTCACGCCGCGCGGGCCGGCCAATGCCGTGAGCGATCAATGGCCGCTGGCGCTGAATACGGGCCGCGTGCGCGATCACTGGCACACGATGACGCGCACAGCCAAATCCGCGCGTTTGTCCGCGCATATTCCCGAGCCGTTCGTGGAAATCCATCCGCGCGACGCCGAGCGCTATGGCGTGATCGATAGTGCGATCGCCACCGTTTCGACCGCGCTGGGCAAAGCGCATGTGCGATCGATCGTCAGCGAGGGCCAGCGTGAAGGCACGCTGTTTGTGCCCATGCACTGGAACGACCAGTTCGCTGCAAAGGCCCGTGTGGGCGCGCTCGCCAATCCGGCCGTCTGCCCGATCTCTGGCGAGCCCGAGTTCAAGCATACCCCGGCCGCGATCGCACCGTTCGAGGCGGCCTGGCATGGCTTCATCCTCGCTAGCCGGCCGTTGGGGCTCAACGGCGAGGCGAGCATTGACTACTGGGTGAAGGTGCCCGGCGAACGCTTCTACCGCTACGAGATCGCCGGTCTGCACACGCCCGAAGACTGGTCAGCGACGGTACGCGGCTGGGTCGGCGTGGGTTCACGCAGCGCCGATTGGGTAGAGGCCCACGACGGGGCGGCCGGGCGCTACCGGGCCGCTCATTTCGACGCCGGCCATATCGAGGCCTGCGTGTTCATCGCGCCAGAGCCGGCCGCACTTCCGGATCGCAGCTGGCTGGCCAGCCTGTTTACCGGCGAAGCGGTGGACGAGAGCGAACGCGCCGGTCTGCTTGCCGGCCGCCCGGCCGATGCCAGCAAGGATGTCGGCCCGCAGATCTGCTCCTGTTTTGGCGTGGGCCGCAACACGATCCAGCGCGCGATCACAGAAGACGGCCTGAACAGCGTTGCCGCGGTGGGCGAGGCACTGGCCGCCGGCACCAACTGCGGCTCCTGCAAGCCCGAGATCGCCGCGCTCATCGACGCGCACGCCGGCGAATGATTCATCCCGATTTCATCGACAACGGTTCGACAACACGGATCGACACACCATGAGCACACAGGATTTCGACGAAAGCCAGGAACGCTATCTCAAGGGCGTGACGGCCGGGCTGCATATCGCCCGCGGCGTGCCCGGCATGACCGGGCTGACCACCGGCAAGCGGCTGCGCCCGGACGATTTCCATACCCAGGCACGTATTCGTGCCCAGGCCATGGGCGGCGAGCTGACCAGCCAGGAAGAAGCCAAGGCCGATCTCAACCCAAACGACATGTGGAACGAGATGGTGCAGCTGGCCAATGCCGGCGAGTACCCCAAGGGCGACGACGTGTTCCTGATGAAGGGCCGCGGCATGTTCTATGTCGCGCCCAACCAGGACAGCTATATGTGCCGGCTGCGTATGCCGGGCGGGATCTTTTCGTCACACCAGTTCCGCGCGGTGGCCGACCTGGCCGACACCTATGGTGGCGGCTATACCCACGTCACCACCCGCGCCAATCTGCAGATTCGCGAAATCGGCCCGAAGGATCCGGTCAACGTGCTCATGGGCCTGCAGGATGTCGGCATCATCAATCAGGGCAGCGGCGGCGACAACATCCGCAACATCACCGGCAGCCCGCTGGCCGGCATCGACCCGGAGGAGTTGATCGACGTCACGCCGTACTGCCGGCAGATGCACCACCACATCCTCAACCATCGCGAGCTCTACGGGCTGCCGCGCAAGTTCAATATCGCGTTTGATGGCGGCGGTCGGATCAGCGCGCTGGAAGGCACCAACGACATCGGCTTCTCCGCCGTGCTGCCGAAGGCCGACGGGCCGCTGCCGCGGCGGCCGTATTTCCGTATGGGCCTGGGCGGCATTACCGGGCACAAGGATTTTGCCCGCGATACCGGCGTCATGCTCAAGCCCGAGGAATGCGTGGCGGTCGCCCATGCCGTGCTGCATGTCTTTCTTGCCAACGGCGATCGCACCAGCCGCGACAAGGCCCGCCTGAAATACGTGCTCGATCGCTGGGGCTTCGACAAGTTCATGCGCGAGGTGCAAAAGCAGCTGCCGTTCACGCTGCGCCGCTATCCGCTGTCGCGCTGCGAGAAACGCGCGCCGGTGGACAAGGCCGGCCATGTCGGTATTCATGACCAGGTCGAAGGCAAGCAGTATGTCGGCATCGTACTGCCGGTCGGCCGGTTAACCATCCCGCAGATGCACGGCCTGGCCGATCTCGCCGATCGCTATGCCGACGCGAAGATGCGCACCACGGTCTGGCAGAACCTCGTGCTGGGCAACGTGAAGAAGTCGAACATGAAGTCGCTCGTCTCCGGCATCGAGAAGCTCGGCCTGCATGTGAACGCCAGCCCCGCGCGTACCGGCATGGTGGCCTGCACGGGCAGCTTCGGCTGCAAGTTCGCCAATGCCGAGACCAAGGGCAACGCGCTCAAACTCGTTGACCATATCGAGGAAAAGCTCGAGCTCGACGAGCCGCTGAATATCCACATGACCGGCTGCCCGAACTCCTGTGCCCAGCACTATGTCGGCGATATCGGCCTGCTCGGCGCGCGCGTGGCCGATCCGGACGCCGAGGACCCGGACGAGGCCGATCAGGTGGACGGTTTCCATGTCTATATCGGCGGCGGGTACGAGGACGAGGAAGGCATCGCCCGTGAGCTCGCGACATCGATTCCGGTCGTCCACCTGAACGCCTATCTCGAGAACCTGCTCGGCCTGTATCTGGACGAGCGCCACCACGGCGAGCGGTTTGTCGCCTATGCCCGGCGCCAGGATATCGACGAGCTCAAACAGCGGCTTGCCGAACATTCGGAAAAGGCCGCGGTGGTCCAGCGTGAATCCGAGGAAAAGGCGTACGCCGAAGCCGAGGCCAAAGCAGACACGCCGGAACAAGCCAAGACTGCCCGCGACAAAGCCGCACAAGATGACTACGACCGGCAGCCCGCCGAGACCAAGAACACCGCCTGACCCTGAATGGCTCAAGACAGGCCCAACAGCCTTGCGCCGTGTCGCCCGAGCGCCGGCGTGCAGAACGAGGTAGCACATGCCCACACAAGTCGATCTGATTCCCGAGGACGCGCCGTTTCCGGCCGAGCAGCGCGAATGGCTCAACGGCCTGATCGCCGCGCTGGCCGGCTGGGAAGGCTCGCTCGGCGGCGCTGACCAGGGCGGCGGCGAGGCCAAGGAATCCTTTCCCTGGCACGACCCGGCCATGGAAATGGACGAGCGCATGGCGCTGGCCGAGGGCAAGCCGCACCAGCGTCAGCTCATGGCGGCGATGGCCCAGCTCGACTGTGGCCAGTGCGGCTATCTGTGCAAGACCTATGCCGAGGCCATCGCTTTCGAGGGCGAGGATCTCAACCGCTGCGTGCCCGGCGCGAAGGAGACCGAGCGCAAGCTCAAGGAGCTGGTCGCCGAGCACGAGGCTGACAAGCCGGCCGACGACGCCGAAGCGGAACCGAAGCCCGAACCCAAGCCGAAGAAGAAAGGGCCGCTCGGCACGCGCGACAATCCGTATATGGCCAAGCTCAAGTCGAGCACGCCCCTCAATGCCGAGGGCTCGACGAAGGATACGCGCCACGTGGTGATCGATCTCGGCGATTCCGGCATCGAATACGAGGCCGGGGATTCGATGGGCATCTTTCCCGAGAACGACCCGCGCACCGTCGATGCCATCCTCGCCGATATCGAGGCCTCCGGCGGCGAGAAGGTGAAGGCGCCGAGCGGCGAGAACAAGCTGCTGCGCCAGGTGCTGCTCAAGGAAGTGGATATCACCAAGCCCAGCGACGAAGTGATCGCGCTGCTGGCCGAATCCGCGGCGGATACCGAAGAGGCCGAAGATCTGCGCATGCTCTCCGAGCGTGGCGCCGAAGAGGGTCAGAGTCTGCTCGAGCTGCTGCGCGTGTACCCGAGCGCGCGGCCCGACGTGCAGAAACTGGTGGACGAACTCGGTCCGCTGCAGCCGCGGCTGTATTCCATCGCCTCATCCGCGCGCAAGCACCCGAACGAAATTCATACCACCGTGGCAGTGGTGAAAACCGCGGTCTACGGGCGTGGCTACAAGGGCGTGGCGTCAACGTTCCTGGCCAAGCGCCTGTCGCGTAACGGTGAGGTGCCGGTCTATATCCAGCGTTCCGACGAGTTTCGCGTGAACGTCGATCCCGATCACCCGGCGATCATGATCGGCCCCGGTACCGGTATCGCGCCGTTCATCGCCTTTCTGCAGGAACGCGAGGCGCGCGGCGACGCCGGGCGCAACTGGCTTTTCTTCGGCAACCCGGAAAGTGCCAAGGACCATATCTATCGCGAGCAGCTCGAACAATGGCGCAACGACGGGCTGATCAGCCGCCTGACGCTGGCCTTCTCGCGCGACCAGCAAGACAAGGTCTATGTCCAGAACCGTATGCGCGAACAGGCGCGCGAATTCTGGGCCTGGCTGGAGGCGGGTGCCGTGATCTATATCTGTGGCGACGCCGAGCGCATGGCCAAGGACGTGGACGCCGCGCTGCACGACATCGTGGCCGAGCAGGGCAGCATGAGCGAAGCCGAAGCCAGGCGCTATGTGGAAGCGCTAGCCTCCGAGCATCGCTATCTGCGCGACGTATATTGAGCAGGGCTCAGCCTTCGATCTCGTATTCGACCGCCAGCCGCAGAGTGCGATTCGCGGCATCGTCGTCGAGACCGAACAGCAGCGCGAGCTGCCAGTTCAGGCGTGATTCCTCGCCGGTGGCCACGCTGCCGAACAGCGCCGGCCCGGCCCGATGACCGGGCGCATAGTCGGGTGCATGCGGATAGGCTGAATCGTCTTCGTCTTCTTCATCGAGGAATTCGTACTCGCCAAAGCCCTGCACGCCCAGGTCGAAAGGCCCTGAAGCGGGTGTCAGCGCGCCTGCCAGCCGTAGCTCAGGCCGACATCGGGCTCGTGCACCATCGCGCGGTCCATGAAGACGTTTGCGTTGAAAAGCCAGGCGCCGTGTTGCTTCTCGAACACCGGCCCGATCACCAGCTCGTCCTCGGCGTTATCGATCGTGCCGATCTCGTAGGAGATAAATATGCCGACGTCCGGCCATAGGCCGTGGCCGTTGCCGGGCAAAGCGAACACGTTCTCGATCTGAATCTGGTGCAGATGCGTGGCCGAGCGCGGGCCGTTCACGAGTACTGGCGACACGCTGGCACGCCAGAAATCGGTCGGGCTGTAACCGATCTCGATACGGGTTTCGTGCGTGGCGTTGGCGCCGTCGCCATTGCCGTTCAAATCGTAGTAGCGCGCCTCGATCTCGAATTCGCCCGCTTCGACCTGGGGCGAGTAGATTTCGTCGTCGGGGCCGACGTCGGCGATGCCCGAGCCCGCGGTCGCCAGGCAGGCAACAGCGACCAGCAGCCGCGCCACATGGCGCATCGTTGCGGTATTCACGATGATTTTTCTTGTGTGATTCCCCCGTTGGCATAGTGCGCATGGGGCTGCGCGGGCGCAACGCGCCGGCCTTGACCGGAAATTGCCTCAGACCTTGAATCGCGCGTCGTGCCAGACGGCGTTCATATCGCCCGGGAGTGCACGCAAGCGGCCGAGCCCGAGCCAGAATTGTTCCGGGGCATGGAAATCGGAACCCACCGAGCCGACGAGTCCGTGCTGCGCGGCGTCGCGCGCGGCGGTGACTTCCTGCTGCCGATCTGTGGTTCCGGTACAGATTTCCAGTGCGTCGCCGCCGGCGGCGGCGAAGGCCGCGATCGCCCGTTGGCGCCAGGCACCCGAAAAGCCGTAGCCGAACGGATGAGCGAGAACAGCAATGCCGCCGGCTGCGTGCAGCCAGCCGATTGCGGATTCCAGTGCGGCCCATTCGATGGCGGCATGGGCATCGCGGCCCGGCCGCAGATGTTTCTTGAATGCCTGGTTGTTGTCACGGCAGATGCCGTCCTCGATCAGCAGGCGGGCGAAATGCGGTCGTGTGATCTGGCCGTCACCGGCCATTGCCTGCGCACGGGGCAGTGCGTCGGTAACGCCGAGCTTCTCGATCTTGGCTGCGATGCGAGCCGCGCGATCGCGCCGCGCCTGTTGCAGCGTCGCCAGACCGTTGGCCAGCGATGGATTGCGGCTGTCGAACGCCAGGCCGACGACGTGCAGGGTTCGTCGCTGCCAGGTGACCGAAATCTCGACGCCGTTGATGAATGTCATGCCGTGAGTGTCGGCGGCGGTTCGGGCCTCGTCGAGGCCGTCGACGGTGTCGTGATCGGTGAGCGCGAAGGTCGTCACGCCGGCTTCGGCTGCGCGCGCGACGAGCGCGGTCGGCGTCAGGCGGCCGTCGGAGCAGGTGGAGTGGGCGTGGAGATCGATCACGCGTGTATGGTCGCATGTTCGGTGTGTGGATCCCGGTTGGGTTTGCAGGCCGTTGGTTTGCGGTTTCAGGCGCGGCGTCCAAATTGCAGCACGCATGCTGTTGCTGCCTGGGCTTGTTTCCATCGTTGTTGCTGGGGCGAGAAAGGGCTGACGTGCCAGTTCGTCTGGATTGCCGATTCGATAATGGTGGGTTCGGGCCGCACGTTCTCCGCACTCACGAGTTCGTCGCACCTTTTGTTTCGCACTGCAGTGCGACTCACTTTCTTTTGCTTGTCCAAAAGAAAGTAAGCAAAGGAAAAAGACACCCGGGTTACGCGCCGGCGCGAAGCGC
>MDSW01137896.1_pt1 | contig 15223 bp, 10 predicted proteins | sample 811171 | NCBI WGS metagenome assembly MDSW01 (sample SAMN05326641, study PRJNA326480) | marine metagenome | isolation source: seawater | place: Atlantic Ocean: North West | collected 2012 | reverse complement strand
GGACAGGATATGGCCGGAAAGCGAAAGGTGGAGGAAGTTCTTCAAACCATTACCCGGGAGGCTCTTCTTCTTTTCGATTGTCGTCTCTCTGCCCTTTTCCTGTATGACGATGAGAATGATTTGCTTAAGTTGCACTCCCTCCAGGATGCCGACGGAGCTCGCACTTACGAGGAGACCTTGAAGCCGGCCGAAAGCATATTGGGGACCTCCTTGCGGGGAAACAGACAGGTCCAGTCAAGGGACATTCTTCGAACCGAGGAACATCATTTCGTCAAACTGATCCGGGATGAGAACCTGCATTCGATGCTGGTAACCCCGGTGGTATACGAGGAGAAGCCCATAGGCTTGCTGTCTCTCTACATGGCTCGCCACCACAGGTTCAATGACGATGAGCGGATGATTGTAAGAGCCTTGGCGGATCTCGGGGCAATCGCGATAGAGAATGCCAACCTTTACGCCCGCGTCTTTGATTCCGAGGAGAGCATGAGGAAAAGCGAGAGGTTGACCACATTGGGTACGTTGGCGGCAGAAATAGCCCACGAAATAAGGAATCCGCTCATGGTGGTAAGGCTTCTTTTCGATTCCTTGGACTTAGAGGATCTAAACGACGAGAAGAAGAACAAGGACCTCTCCGTGATTGCTGAAAAGCTCGACCATCTCAATCAAATCGCAGGAAGAATTCTTGATTTTGGAAAGAGCAGGGAATCGTTCCGGAAGGATTTTGCTCTCCGAGAGATATTGGACGATCTCGCTCTTTTGCTCAGGCTGAAGTTGGAGCAATCCCATGTGCGGTTATCCATGAACGAGATCCCTCGCGACGTCATGGTCTACGTCGACAAGGGTCAACTCCAACAGGCCTTGCTGAACTTGATTCTCAATGCCTTGGCGGCCATGCCCGAAGGCGGGGATCTTATGATCGAGGCTTCTAGGGAAAGAGAGGGAAAGGTTCAGATTCTCGTGAAGGACACGGGTTTCGGCATACCTGGTGACCTGAGGGATAGAATCTTTGAATCGTTTCTTTCCGGAAGGGCGGAAGGGGCCGGCTTGGGGCTCGCCATATCAAAGAGAATTCTCCGAGGGCACGACGGGGACCTGGAACTGGTCGAATCGGGTACGGAGGGAACCCTGTTTCGCCTGACGTTGCCGGCGCCGGGCTAGACCTCGTGATAATATTTTCCCTCGTTGAGGGCGTTGCTGATCTGCTCGCGAAGCTCCAGAAACCTGGAAGGTGAAAAATCCGCCTCATCAGAGGCTTTTTCAATGTTGAAGACGTCGGTTGCCACGCCTTGCTCGGTTGCGACGCGGGCAAAGAGGATGCTGAATCCGCAACCGGCGATGGTTTTGGCTATAAGGTGGAGCAAGCCGACCCTGTCGGCCGCTCGTACCTCGACGATAGTCCTGCCGAGGGAAACGTCTCGGTAAACGTCGACTCGCGGGGGGATCTTCGCTCCGAGTTTGTCCTCCGTGGCAAAAAGCCGACTGCTGTCCGTTTTTCTTCTCTTTTCCGAAATGAGCTTGTCGGGCGAGCTTTCTCCGAGAAGGAATGCGCGAATCGCTTCCTCGCATCGGCTGCGTGTTTTGGTATCGTTGACTACTCCGCCGTTCCCGTCTTCCACGTAAAAGACGTCTATGACCAATCCGTCTTCCCTCGTGACGGCGCGCGAGCCAAGAATATTGATACCCGTTACGGCGAATGCGCCGGATATCTTCTCAAAGAGGGCCGCCCTGTCACGGGTCACGATGTCTACGATGGTCAAGGTGCGACGGAGATCGTTTCTCCAACTTATGACCGGTTGCTTGGAATCGCTTCCGTTTTTCTCGAACTTGTTCACCATCTCGACGTGAAGAGCCACGTCTTCCCTGCCGGTATGCGAGAAATAGCGAACGGGTACCTGATCGAGATGGCGAAGGATTTCATCCTTTGAGACGCCTTCTACCTCCATGTCCCTGTAGGCATTCTTAAGCGCGCTCGGGTCCTTCCGGGCGTGCTTGCCCTCAAGTACGGCCAAGGTGTTGGTGAAAAGTTGGGTGTGAAGTTCCTCCTTGTGGTCGTTCCAAAGATCGGGAGCGGTCGCGTTGGCGTCGCAGTAGGTATGGACGTAGAGAAAGCGCAACCTTTGTTCACCCTCGATAAAGGCGGCAAAGGAGTCGATGACCTCCGGATCCTCGAGATCGAACTTGTTGGCATAGCGAACCATCTCCAAGTGATTGCGGATGACAAAGAGTACCCGGTCGTGCATTTCCTCGGCGATATCCAGTCTCTTGAGGAGGTTTCTGCCAATATCCACACCTCGTTCGCAGTGTCCCTTGGGTCCTTGATCCTTGCCCAGGTCATGCATGAAGAGGATGAGATAGAGAAGGCCGGGAACCTCGTTCTTGCGCAGAACCTCAAGATAGCCCATCGACGCGTCGTCCTTGCCTTGAAAAACCTTGTCGAGGACGTTGATGCAGTAAAGAACGTGTATGTCCGCGGTGAAGCGATGGTAAAGGTCGTGCTGAACCTTACAGGTCAACCGTCCGAATTCAGGAACGAATCTTCCGAGCACGCCGAGTTCATGCATCTCGCTCAAGGTCGGACCCACGTTCCCGATTTCCTGCATGATCGAGCGGAAGGTGACGTTTGCGGAACTTGAGTTGATGAGGGTTGAGTCTATAAGCGAAAGCCTGTTTCGGACAAGGGAGCGCAGATCGGGAGAGAGTGAGCAGGTATGTCGCTGGGCATGACGAAACAGTCGGATCATTCTCTCGGGATCCTCGTCGAAGACCGAAGGGTCGCTGGCTCTCAACTGGTCTTCCCTTAGCTCGAAGCCGTCCATTTTTTCGACGGGAGAAGAGCGGTAGGATCGAAGGACGCTTGAGAAACTGAGGCTTGAAGTCGAGCCCGCTCTGTCATTGACGAGACGTTGCTCGAGGATCGAGGACAATTGGTTGATCGTTCGAGCTTTGGCATAATAATCGCCCATGAAACTCTCGACCCTGCGAAAGATATCCTCTTCAGGGTAACCTAAGCCTTGGGCAACCTCGGGCTGTTTTTCCAAGTGCAGGACGTCCACCGGCCTCTTGCTTAGAAAGTGAAGCTCGTTTCGTACCCGAAGGAGGAAGGAGTAGGCTTCCTCGAACGATTTCGCCTCCTCCTCGCTGAGGTACTTGCGGGCAATCAGCTCGCTCATTCCGTCTCGTTCGAACTTGGCCTTCGTCATCCAGAGTATTCCCTGGTAATCCCTAAGACCGCCGACGCCATTCTTGACGTCGGGCGCCTGCAGGAAAACCGTTCCTCCCTTCTCCTTCCTTCTCTCTTCCTGATGGCCAAGCAGTTCCTTGAGGTACTTGCCGGGTTGGTTGCTGCGACAATACTTGAGAAAGCCTGAAATGAACTTTTTCGCCACCTTCCTGTCTCCACAGACAAAACGGGCGTCCATCATGGAATTCTTATTCCGGATGTCCTTCTGAGCTTCCGAGATGGCTTCCTTGAACTCGCGGGACGCATGACCGACTTTCATTCCAGTGTCCCAGAGAGGATAAAGGATTTCCCTAGTCATCGTTTCCTTGAGAAGTTCGAGAGACTTGCCCATGGACTTTCGATGATACAGAAACATCAAGTCGATGTCGCTGTGAGGGCTTAGTTCGCCTCTGCCGTAACCACCAGTAGCCAAAATGCACATGGGCTTGACGCGATCAATGCTTTCGGAGGCAACCTCCATGGCGTAGGCAAAGAGGTTTTGAATGAGGACGTCCATGATGACGGATCGAGCCCTCGTCAGTCGCAACCCGGAATCTCCCTTTTGGTGGTAGCGGAAAAGCATTTCCTTCTCCAGTCTAATGAATTCCTTTATTTGCTCCAATCTGTCCTTGTCGGATTGGGAGGCGTTGAAGGATAGCCTTAGTTCCGCGTGTTGCCTGATTCGCCTGAATAGAGGATCGTCTTCCATGTGGTGAACGGTTGGTGATATCTATGAGATTGAGTCCTGTATGGGCGAGCCAAATCGAAGTTCTTTGGGATTGCCCACAGTTTGGATAGTCAATAATCCTCGTTGGAGTGCACGAAAATATAGTTTCATCCCGCCTGCTCTTTCTATTTGCCTTCATGATCGGGCTGAAGTTGGCTGCGGAGCCGTTTTTGGATCCGACGGACCCCTTTCTTCGTCACGAGATTAGACTGTTGAAGGATCATGGTTCGATTTCGGGAACAATGGGTACTTGGCCTCTTTCGCTCGGAGGCCTCGAGGAAGGAAAAGCCGATAGCGGGGTTTCTTGGAGCCATGATTTGCTTGGGCAGGCCTTATCCAGGGAAAGGACCCCCGGCCTTTCCCCCTTTAGTGCATCGATAGGCTTTGCCGATAATCGAGTCACGGCTCGTTCGTTTGGCGACGAACCCCGAGCCAATTTTCATTCCCGGGTCAAAGCTTCATGGATGAGCGACCGATTTGCCGCCCGTCTTTCACTTTCTGCTCTGTCGGGCGTTGAGTCGGATTGGAAGGGCAGAGCGGACGAGGGACTGAACCTAGATGGTTCCTACTTGGCCGCTCGGTTGGGAAATTGGTCGGGAAGCTTCGGCAAGGTGGAGCGCTGGTGGGGACCAGGTTGGGACGGTAGTTTGATCCTGTCCTCGAATGCCCGTCCCATTCCCGCAGTGTCCCTCGATCGCCGTGTTCCGGAATCTTTCGACTCGAAGTGGCTCTCTTGGATCGGCCCTTGGTCTTTTCATAGTTTCATCGGTCGAATGGAGAAGGAAAGACATGTCCCGAATCCGTATCTGTGGGGTATGCGAGTCGAATTCGAACCGACCCTGGTCGAAGGCTTGGAGATTGGGCTTTTCCGGATGATGCAACTAGGCGGAGAAGGAAGACCGCAAGGGCTCAGCATCTGGGTGGATGCCTTTCTCAGCCAAGACAACACTGGTGCGAACACGGGAGGGGACCCTGCCAAGGAACCCGGCAACCAGTTGGCCGGCTTGGATTTGCGTTGGAACCCCTTCCACCTTCCTTTTGCCCTCTACGGGCAAGTTGCGGGAGAGGATGAGGATAAATTCCTGCCCAACGCTTTGTTTTTTATGTATGGCATGGAGACTTGGGCAGAAGTAGATGGATCAACGCTCCGCCTTTTTGCCGAATATGCCGACTTGACCTCAACTTGGTGGACGTCCGATCCGAACTCTCGGAACGTGACTTACAGCCATGGGATTTATCAAGACGGCTACAGGTATCGGGGCCGTCCGATCGGACACTGGATCGACCAAGATTCGCGGATTTTGAGCCTTGGGCTGACCCTGCTCCAGGGTCATGGGGTCGGGTGGGGCGGAATACTGCGTACTGGAGTGCTGAATGAGGATGGAGCAGGAACCAGTTCCGTTTCCAATGGTTGCTCGACCGATATGCTCTCTGTTGAAGTTTATAATTCCAGAACGTTTCGGGATCACGATTTGGAAGTTACTGCGTCCATGGGTTGGGAGAGCTTAAAAATAGATAATTCCCTTGCAAAAAACAACGGTTTGACCGCTTATTTCTCTCTTAAACGAATTTTTTAGATCAAGTTATGAAACATCCCTTGCTTTTAATCTTTGTGTTCGTGGTTTCGGGTTTTTGCAATAGTTTCGCTCAAGGCATTTCCCCCGAACTGCTCAACGTCGTCAATCGCCTCCCTTCGAATCAAAGAAATCTCGTGATCAATCAATACGAGAGATTGAACCGTTTCCCCGGGACTGGCAGAACTTCATTTGCAAACGAGGTGAAACCCGTTTTTATGCCGCCTGGCGTCGAAGCTTCAGGTGACGTCGTTGCCAGTGATCAATTGCCGGACTTACGGGGAGACGAATACAGGACCAAGCTCAAATTGCTCGAAGAGCTTGAAACCATGATTGAAGATGACATCACGGCCAATAACCTTGAGATTAAAAAAGCCGATGAGGATCCGGCTTCCGTTTCGTTGATTGATGAAAATGCCCTTGAGGACAGGAAGAATGATCTGAGAAGAGCTCTTGGAGAAATCCGAAGACTTCAGCTTTCTGTTATTGCCGAAGAGATTTCAGGGCTTGATGCGGCCGAAGATACCGAATTGTTGCCTTTCGGCTACGGCGCATTCAACAAGTCGCCAAACCTGTCCGACCGCTTTGGGTTTTACGGCGTTCGGAGTCAAGTCTCAGCAATTCCTCCCGATTACAAGGTCGGCTCCGGAGACTATTTGGATATTCAATTGTATGGCCAGAACGAGGCACAGTATTCTGTTGTGATAGGAAGAAACGGTATCCTTCAATTCCCGGGCATTGGCCCCTTGAATATTCTGGAGCAAGGAAATTCCTTTCAATCCCTGAAGAGCTTGATCAAGGAGAAGGTAAGGGAGCAGTTGGGAGAAGGTGTTCGCGTATCCGTGTCCTTGGCGGAGTTAAGGCAAATCAGGGTGTTTCTTGCGGGAGAATTTATTCAACCCGGCCGAAGATTGGTTACTGCGGGAAGTTCTCTTTTCACCCTCCTTATGGATTCTGGTGGAGTGAACCGGATTGCATCTCTCAGATCTCTAAAATTAAAGCGTAGTGGAAGTCCTGATCGTGTTTTCGATCTCTACGATTTGTTGATCAAGGGTGAAAGAACGGAGGCCAAATTGGAGGATGGTGACGTTATCTTTTTGCCGACGGTCAAGAATCGGGTGTGGGTACATGGAAATGTTTTGCGCCCAGCCGTATACGAGCTTACCAGCGAATCCACTCTTTCTGACGCCATTGAACTTAGTGGCGGCTTTTCCGAAAGAGGAATGTTTTCTGCGATTAATTTGGAGCGAAAGGAGGATTCTGACGATGCGGTTAGCTTCAAGACCTTGAACTTCGCTCAGGATGCCGATTTCCCCTTGAAGAATGGTGATCGTCTTGAAGTGAGGAGAGTCAGTCAAACAAACCGATTAGCCATAGAGCTGGCGGGAGAAGTCGAGCATCCCGGTATCTTCGAATGGAAGTCGAACATCCGCATTTCCAAGATTTTGAAATCGATTTCCTTTTTCAAGAAGGATGCCGATCTTACCTATGCTTTGATTAGAAGACAGGATAGATTCGGTAGAATATCCTCCTTGAGTTTTTCCCCCAAAGAGATTTTTAGCTCTCCGGATTCCGCGCAAGACTTGATTCTTCAGCCAGGAGATCAATTGATTGTTCTTACTCGCGTGGATAAACTCCAAAGGGAGCGAATGATCCGGCCCCTGCTCAAGGAACTGAGGCAGGAAGGAAAACCCGGCCTTGGGGGTCCGAGTGTTCGAATTAGTGGAGTGGTTCATCTTCCCGGAGAATATCCCTATATTCCGGGTATGACTGTGGGAGATCTCCTTGTTGCTGGGGGCGGAATGGCCGAGTCCGCATATACGGTTTCAGCAGAACTAACCAGGCAGTCGGTTGACCTAAATTCCACAAACCCCAAGGCTTTAATAACCCACGATACTCTGGCATCTCTGCTTTCCGAGGAGACCCTTTCAACGAGACTGCGTCCCAGGGACATTCTCTCGATCAAGCCGATACCCTCTTGGAGCGAGCAGAATAACATTGAAATCCAAGGGGAGGTTCGATTTCCCGGAGTTTATACCTTCCAGAAGAACGAAACCCTGAAAAGTGTATTTAAGAGAGCGGGTGGCTTTACCCAGGAAGCGTTTCCGCAAGGGGCCGTTTTCACTCGCTTGAACCTGATGCAAAGGGAGGAAGAGCAAAAGAAAAGATTGATCACGCAACTTGAGACTGACGTAGCCAATCTCTCCTTGGCCGCCGGTTCTGAAGAGACCGCCACAAAAGCCAAGTCCGTTGCCGATGGTTTGCTTACAAAATTAAAAAACACCAAGTCAACCGGAAGGCTGGTCATTGATTTGGGTAAGCTGGTCAGTGGAAAAGACGAAAATTCCATAGTAGTGCGCAATGGCGACAAGCTCGTAGTCCCAAGTATTCCCTACGAGGTAAGTGTTGTGGGTGAAGTTCAGTTTGCGACCTCCCATCTCTTCGATGCCAAACTAAACATGAAGGATTATATCTACAGGAGCGGGGGTTTTACGGCTAATGCGGACCAGGGTCGTGTCTTTGCCGTCAAGGCAAACGGTTCGGTTTTGACCAAAAGCAATACGGGTTGGTTTAAAACAGCTAAAACTAATGGAATGCTTGAGGCGGGGGATGTAGTTGTAGTTCCAATTAATTTGGAAAAGGGAAGGTGGTTGGAAACTTTAACCTCCGGAACTCAAGTGGTTTATCAGCTTGCAGTAGCTGCGGCTGCCGTGAATTCATTCTGAATTTGACAACACTTTGCTAGGTTGGCTTGGCTGCAGGTCATTTTGTTCAAAAATACTTGAACAAAGCCATTTTTGCTGTACTCTTGCAGCCAATGATGCCCTATTCCATACCCTCTCGGAAGAATGAGTCCAGCTTGGAAGACTTGGCTGAATGGGAGGTAGCAATAGTAGATCTTTTCCTCAACGCAGTTCAGTCGGTCGGGCTGCCGAAGTCACTGGGACAGATTTACGGACTGCTTTTCTGCCGCTCTCAACCTTTGGCGATGGACGAGGTAATGAAGCTGCTTGGCATAAGCAAGGGTTCGGCCAGTCAGGGCTTGCGTTCTCTCCGGCAGTTAGGTGCGGTTGCCTCCGTCTACGAAGCCGGTGACCGCAGAGAGCGATATGTTGCTGAAATCAAGTTGCGAAAACTGGTTGCCGGCATCCTGAAGGAACAGGCGGAGCCACATTTGGAAAAAGGAGTTTCGCGACTTGAGCATCTTAGACGGCTTCTCTCTGAGGAGAAGGATGAAGAATCGAGGAAGAGAGGGGAGCGACGAGAAAAAATTTTATCTGGGTGGCATCGGCAGATGGGCCGATTGCTCCCTTGGGTCAAGATGATCATTGGGAAGAGTGATCGCCTGTCCCATTCAAGTTCTGATTAGGCAATCCAAAGGAATTTTCAAGATTGGCTTTGCTTTTGGCAAACGGCCAAGGGCGGTAGCGTATAAAAAGACATGAACGAAAACAAGAAAACGAAAATCCATAGCGATCCCCTCGAATCGACGTTTTCGATTCCTGAGGATGAAATCGATCTCCTTGATTTGTTTCGCACTCTGGTTCAGGCGTGGAAACTCATAGCATCCACAACGGTGATTGGCTTGGTTCTTGCCGGAGTATATGGCCTGCGATCTCCTGATTTATATAAAGCGGAGGTTTTGCTGGCTCCTGCCGAGGAGGATAATGCCAGAATGTCTTCCTCAGTGGATCACTTTGGCGGATTGGCCAATTTGGCTGGTATAACCGTTCCCGGCGATTCAAATATCGAGCGAGTTTTAGCCACCATGCAATCCCGCGAATTCCTCAAGAGTTATGTTGAAAAATCAAATTTACTTCCGCAAATATTTCCCGAACTTTGGGATCAAGAGAAGAACGCATGGATTCTTGAGCCTGGGCAGACTGAACCAACGGTTGAAGATGGCTATTGGGTTTTCCGAGGCACCTTGACCGTAAATGCAGACAAGCAATCAGGCTTGATCACGCTTGACGTTTTATGGGCAAACCCAGAAGTGGTCGCTCAATGGGCAAACGATTTAGTCCGCCAACTTAATGAGGAATTGAGAGAGAAGGCCAAACAAGATTCCATCAAACGCATAGGATTCCTCAAGAAAGAGCTTGCCGAAACGACTTTGAAGGATATGCGGCAAGTTTTGTATAGCATTCTAGAGTCTGAAAAGCAGAAGTCGATGCTGGCCAACGTTAACGAGGATTTTGCTCTCGAGATCATCGATCCGGCCTATACGCCCAAGGCGCCCGTAAAACCAAATCGTAAACTAATTATAGCTGTTGGTGGTGTTTGCGGAAGCTTTCTAGGAGTGTTCATGGTGTTTGCTCTTCAGTTTGTTAATAGGTTGAAATCCACTGGCCACCAGAGGAGGGAGCCGGAAGCATGAATAAGAAATTTTCAAAAATCTCAATAGTCGGGCTTGGTTACGTCGGCTTGCCTCTTTCACTTCAATTCGCCAGGTCCGAAATTCCGGTAATAGGTTTGGACCTTGATCCTAAGAAGGTCGAATTAATAAATGATGGAAAATCCTATCTAAAGCATTTTCCCGCTGAAGTTATTGCCGAGCAGGTGAATGCCGGAAGATTCGAAGCAACTACGGATCCCTCTCGTGTTGCCGAGGTGGATGCCGTACTCATATGCGTGCCTACGCCTCTAGATGATCATCGCGAACCAGATCTTTCCTTTGTCTTGGAAACGGCGCGTTCCTTGGCTCCTCATCTTGCCGAAGGCGTACTGGTTGCTCTGGAGTCAACGACCTATCCCGGTACTACCGAGAACGAGCTAAGGGAGGTTCTCGAGGAAGGCTCCGGCATGAAGGCAGGAATCGATTTTCACTTGGCTTACTCCCCGGAGCGTGAGGATCCCGGCAGGGAAGACGCCAGCGTCAAGACCATCCCGAAAGTCGTGGGAGGATATACTTCGCGATGTGCGGAGATTGCCGAAGCCTTGTATGGCGAGGCATTGGACAAGATACATCGTGTTTCCTCATGTCGCGCCGCGGAAGCGACCAAATTGTCTGAGAACATCTTTCGCAGTGTCAATATTGCCTTGGTAAATGAACTTAAGGTCGTCTACGAGGCCATGGACATCGACGTCCACGAAGTAATAGATGCCGCAGCAACCAAGCCATTCGGTTTCATGGCCTTCCGTCCCGGTCCCGGATTAGGTGGCCATTGTATCCCTATTGATCCTTTTTATCTTACCTGGAAGGCCCGCGAATTCGGAAAGCATACTAGGTTTATAGAGTTAGCGGGTGAGATTAACACGGCAATGCCTGATTACGTTATTTCCAAGGTAGTCGATGCGCTTAACGATAAAGGCGAAGCTCTGATGGGGGCCAAGGTTTTGATCCTTGGCCTCGCCTACAAGGCGAACGTCGATGACTGCCGTGAATCTCCAAGTTTTGCCCTCATTGAGAAATTGATGAGCAAAGGTACGAGTGTTGAATACCATGATCCTTTCGTCCCGGTCATTCCCAAAACTCGCGAGCATATTGACTTGGCCGGCAAAAAATCCGTCCCCATAGAGGACTCATACGATCTCATCTTGCTTTCCACGGATCATCAAATGTATAGGGATTACGATTTTAGCGCATTTCGTTGCCCCATCGTCGATACGAGAAACTGTATTCGGGGCAAACCCGAAAAATATTATCAGGCTTGAGCAGTAAATACCTTGTTACCGGCGCCGCTGGGTTCATTGGTTCCCAAGTTTGCAGGAAATTGCTCGACCAAGGCAACCAAGTCGTTGGGATCGACAACCTTAACGATTATTACTCGGTCGAACTAAAGGACTGGCGATTGGCTCAACTTAAAGATCATTCCTTTGCCGAAAACTTTTCTTTTCGGAGGTTTGATATCGGCAAGAGGGAATCCTTGGAGGAATTCTTTCAAGAATTAGGTTCCTTTGATGCCGTGATCAACTTGGCTGCCGGTGTCGGGGTTCGTTACAGTTTGGAAAACCCTCATGTCTATCTTTCCACAAACGTCAAAGGCAGTCTCAACTTACTCGATTGCATGCGCCAATCTGGATGTAGCAAGCTGGTTCTGGCATCTACTTCTTCCCTTTATGCGGGGCAAACCATGCCCTTTAACGAGGATCTCCCAGTCAACGAACCGCTTTCCCCTTACGCGGCAACCAAAAAGGCGGCCGAGCTGTTGGCATACAGTTACCACAAGCTTTATGGCTTGGATGTTTCGGTGGTTCGCTATTTTACCGTCTTTGGTCCCGCAGGCCGTCCGGATATGGCTCCTTATCGCTTCATCAGGTGGATTGTTGAAGGTGAAACCATTAAAATGTTCGGTGATGGCTCTCAATCTCGCGATTTCACATATGTCGACGACATTGCCTCCGGTACCGTCGCCGCGATTAAGAAAATTGGATATGAAATCATTAATCTTGGGGGAGGTCGCAATCCCGTCTCCCTTAATGCAATCATCGAAAAACTGGAGTCACTGATTATGAAAAAGGCAAAGGTCGAGCGAAAACCCTTCCATCTTGCCGATCTCAAGGAAACATGGGCCGACATCGCCAAGGCGAAAAGATTATTTGGTTGGGAGCCAAGAGTTCCTCTCGAGGAGGGACTTGAAAAATCCGTAAAATGGTACATGGATAACCGCCAATGGTTGAAAGAGGTGCCGGTGTGAATGATCTTCCTAAAGTAGCGCTTGTCGGCTGTGGGTATTGGGGGAAAAACCTTTGCCGCAATTTTTCTGCGATTGGAGCGCTTGCTCGTGTGGTGGACTCTACCGAATTAGGGCAGGGCAATGCAGCTTCCATCGCCCCGGGGGTCGTCGTATCCTCTTTGCTTGAGGATGCTCTGCAGGATTCTGAAGTCGAAGCAATCGCTCTGGCTACGCCCGCCGAAACCCATGCTGAGTTGGCAATCCGTTCCATGGAAGCCGGCAAGGACGTTTTTGTTGAGAAGCCTATGGCTTTGAACCTAGAGGATGCGGAGAAGATGAAGGGCGTGGCGTTGAGGAATAATCGAATCCTGATGGTGGGGCATTTGCTCGAATATCATCCGGCGGTATTGAAACTGCGTGAGATGATCGATTCGGACGAACTTGGCAGAATCAATTACATCTATTCCAACCGCCTTAACTTCGGAAAGGTCCGCACCGAGGAGAATGCCCTTTGGAGTTTCGCTCCTCACGACGTGGCGGTCATTCTGCGCTTGATGGGGGAGTCGCCGATCGAAGCTTCGGCAACGGGAGGATCCTACCTGACGGCGGGACTGGCCGACGTAACCGTTTCCAATCTGCGTTTCTCAAACGAGAGTCGAGCGCACATCTTCGTCAGTTGGCTCCATCCCTTCAAGGAACAGAGACTCGTGGTGGTTGGCGATCGCAAGATGGTAATCTTTAATGACGTCGCTCCCTTTGGTCAAAAGCTTCAGCTCTACCCGAACTCCGTCGATTTCGAGGGGAAGCTACCTGTTCTGAAAAAAGAAGACGCCCAGTTCGTGGAACACGCCCAGACCGAGCCTTTGCTTGAGGAATGCCGTCACTTCCTTGAATGCGTTGCATCTAGAAAAGAACCCTTGACGGATGCATCTTCCGGAATCGAGGCTCTCAAGGTTCTTCATGCCTGTCAGGACAGTATCGAGCAAAACGGCAATCCCGTCGCAATCTAAAGTGAAAGATAATAAGATTCACCCAACTGCCTTGGTTGATGACGGCGCCAAGATTGGCAAGGGGACTTCCGTTTGGCATTTTGCCCATATCTGCTCCGGCGCCGTTATTGGCGAGAACTGTTCTCTTGGGCAAAACGTTCTAGTTTCGGACAACGCGATTCTGGGCAACTCGGTAAAGGTTCAGAACAACGTTGCCATCTATGGAGGCGTAACCGTCGAGGACGATGTCTTCTTGGGTCCTTCATGTGTGTTGACCAATGTTACCAACCCACGGTCACAGGTTGTTCGAAGGTCTCTCTACGAAGCTACTCTGATCAAAAGAGGAGCGACGATCGGGGCAAACGCGACCATTGTTTGTGGAATAACCCTCGGAAAATATTGTTTTGTTGGCGCTGGCGCCGTCGTTACCAAGGATGTGCCTGAGTATGGATTGATCTTGGGAAACCCCGGTCGGCTTAAGGGATACATGAGCAGGCATGGGCATCCCTTGCGCTTCGATGATGAGGGGAAGGGCAGGTGTCCGGAGTCCGGATACCTGTATCGGAAGAGCGGGGATGAAGTGCGCTGCGAGGACTTGTCGGAAGAGGCCCCATTACCGGATGATTTGGCTGTTGGATCGCGTAACTACGAATTTTTCAAAAACGCATAGAAATAAAGAAAACGTGAAATGGATTTCATTGACTTAAAGAGCCGCCACAAATTGATCAGCGAGGATATAGACAAACGCATGCGTTGCGTTATGGGGCATGGGAGGTTCATCTTGGGCCCTGAGGTAAGTGAGCTCGAGGAAGTCCTTGCCGATTACGTCGGGACCAAGCACTGCGTGACTGTTTCAAGTGGAACCGATTCCCTCCTTATTGCCTTGATGGCACTGAGTGTGGGTCCGGGGGATGAGGTAATAACCGTTCCCTACACTTGGATTTCCTCCGCTGAAGTGATTGCCTTGCTTGGTGCGAAACCGGTCTTCGTGGACGTTCGCCCGGATACGTGGAACATGGATGAGAAGCTTCTTGAATCCGCCATTACCGAAAAGACTAAGGCTATTATGCCTGTTTCCATTTACGGTCAAACCCCGGACATGGATGCGATTAATGAAGTTGCCATGAAATATGACGTTCCCGTGCTTGAGGATGGCGCGCAAAGTTTTGGCGCAACGTACAAGGGGAAAAAATCATGCAACCTTTCCTCCATGGGGAGTACTTCCTTTTTCCCGTCCAAGCCTTTGGGGTGTTACGGGGATGCCGGCGCTCTGTTTACCGATAATGACGAATGGGCGGAAAGATTCCGCTGGATCAGGGTTCATGGTCAAGAGCGCAAACACCACCACCCGATCATTGGATTGAATGGCAGGATGGATACTTTGCAGGCCGCCATCCTCCTTTCGATTTTCGAAGTTTTTCCGGAGGAAGTGAACAAACGTCATCAAATCGGGGATCGATATTCTTCTTCTTTGTCGGAGGCACCGGGCATCAAGACCCCATCCATTGCAGAGGAAAACACTTCTGTATACGCCCAATATACGATCTTGTGCGAAGATCCGGGGTTCATCCAAAATCGATTGAGAGAAAAGCAAATTCCATCGGTGTCCTATTATGCCGTTCCCCTCCATCTCCAGCCCGTGTTCGCGGGATTGAAGCATGAAAAGGGAGACTTCCCGGTGGCGGAAGGCATAGCGGGACAGTGCCTAAGCCTACCGATGAGTCCCTATCTCTCAAGTTCCGACCAGGAAAAAGTTATCGATGCGATTCTCGCCTCGTGATTCTCTGCCATTACTGCATTGGACTTCCATGGGTTTTATAGCGCTAAGCGTGTGGAGGTTTTTGGCGTCCGCTCTCACCCTGACTTCCCGCCTATTCTAAATTTTATAGTGAACCACAGCGTCCAAAGGAATTACCTTTTATGATCATCGTACTCTTGCCTGCCTACAACGAGGAGCAATCCTTTCCGCCCTTGATGGAGAAACTGGAAAAAGTTTTGGATCAAACAAGTCAAAAGTTCAAGGTTCTTGTCTGCAATGACGGTAGTACGGACCGCACTTCGGAAGTCCTGCTGGAATACTCAACCAAGCTGCCGAT
>MDSW01093110.1_pt1 | contig 15226 bp, 17 predicted proteins | sample 811171 | NCBI WGS metagenome assembly MDSW01 (sample SAMN05326641, study PRJNA326480) | marine metagenome | isolation source: seawater | place: Atlantic Ocean: North West | collected 2012 | reverse complement strand
CTAAAAATTTTACAAACCTCATCTAAACCTGTATCGCCAGATATTGTGAAGAAGCAATTTGCCATAAGCCAAATATCTAGAAAATCTTCACTGTATTCTGAATTAGCATAGTCTAAAAACTTACTATGATTGATATTCATTTTTTTTTCTACTGCTTTACCCATTCTTATAACCCAGTAACCTTTGTCTAAAAGTTTTATGATTGCTTCATAATAATTATCTATGTTTGAGTTTCTAAAATTATGATAATTCCAATATGTATGATTCATAAATTTATGAGATTGAAATTTATTTTTATAAGCTTCATCTCTAATATTTAGACAAATAAATTTGTCCTTCTCATCTTTCAGTCCAATTGTTTCTAGAAAATCCTTGCCTCTTTTATTTTCTGATTCATTAAAACTAAAATTTTTTGGATTGTGAAAATAGAAACCTTTTAAATCCCTTTCTCCAAAAATAACCTTAAAATCATTGCTTTTGTATAGAAGGTTGTTCGCATAATCTAAATATCTAAATATAAAATGAGGCTTAAATTTTTTTTTTTAACATTTTATGCCACTGTTTATTCACTAAACCTTGGGAGTCCTGCAAATAAAATAGATCTAAAGTTTTCAACGGAATTATTTTTTTTTGGCACAAATAGTATTCGGCGTTATAGATGCTATTACCTATTACATCATTTCTTAAACATCCTATTCGGATATGAACTAAAGGTTTTATAACTCTAATTAAAATTGCAAGAGGAATAAAGATTGATGTAAAAATTACAGAAAAAAAATAATTTAATATTATTTTTATTTTTGCAGATAATTTAAAAAAAATAATATTTACAGCTTTAAATAAATTTATTGAACTCATTTAGTAGGGAAATTTTAAAAAATTAAATTATTTCGTGGAAAGTTTTTCCATCATTATCTTGGGCAATTTTACTTTGTTGAGCCGCAACACGACGAATATTTTTCCATTTTTGGTCTTTGCTTTCTTTAATTTCTTTGTTTTCTTTATTTGTTCTTTCTTTTTCAGATTGATCAAAAAATGTATATCCTAGATTTTCTCTTGTTTGTTTTCTAAATTTTTCAACTTCTTCTATGGTCATTTCATTGACTTTTGCATAACGTTTCTTTTTTTCCTCAGAGCCAAAATTAATTCTATCCCATTCAAATACTCTTAGTAATCTTAAATCATTTGCAGACCAATGTTCTGTATCTATAGTAGGGTTTGCAAAACCCAAGTAATCATGTGTATAAAAATCATAATCTTTTGGAAACAATCCTTTTTCAACAGACACTCGTAATAATTCTGTTGCGGGAAAAGGTGTTGCGACCGCAAATTTTACAGAATCAGCATCTAGTTCATAAGCATAATTAGTTGTATCTCTTATTTCATCCCAAGTTTCTCCAGGAAAACCTATTACAAAATCGACATGGGTTTCTACTCCAAGTTCTCTGCACCATTTTACAACTTTTTTCGCCATTTCTATATCGGTTGGTTTATGAATTATTTCTTTTAAAACTCTTGGATTTCCTGATTCTGCTGATATTGTTATTTGATAACATCCGCTCTCTTTCATAAGTTTTATTAAATCATAATCTAATCTCCAAGAAGCAATGTTTAGGCTTTTCCATATAAGATCGTACTTGCGATCTTTAATCATTTGAATTATTTCACGTATTCTTTTTTTATGGGCAAACATTTCGTCATCTTGAAAAATTATTTCTTTAACTCCATATTGTTTAACAAGCATATCAATTTCTGCCAAAACATTTTCTGGACTTCTATATCTAAATTTATGACCCGTAGTAACAGGGGCTGCACAAAAACTACATCTGTAAGGACATCCTCTTGATGTTAATATAGGAGCACTTGGTGTACGACGTGTAGCCATACCTCCAACTGCTTTCTGCTGATGGTTAAAAAATCTTTCAGGTTTATTATATATTGTCAAATCAGGAGGATAAATATCATCTAAATTTCCATTATTTTTTGTACCATACCATCCTGAAGCTGGTATTTTTCTAAGTTTAGTATTTTCTCTATATAAAATACCATTCATTTTTGAAAAATCACCATCGTCTTTTTTCAAAATATCAAGTAGATGAATTAGACGCTCTTCTCCTTCGCTCAATACAACAAAGTCTACATTGGTATCTTGCATTAAACGTTCGGGTAATGTCGTAGCGTGTATACCTCCAGCAATTGTAATTATATCTTGATTTACTTCTTTTGTAATTTTTGCTACCTCATGAAGTTGTTGCCAATACTCTATTGACATGTTGCTAATCCCAACAACATCTGGATTATACTTTTTAATTTCTTCTTTTACTTGATTAAATGTAAGGTTCTCAAGGTTTGCTTCTAAAACATTAACATCGTAACCATTTTTCTTTAGAATTGGAGTCAGTATAGTCACTCCAGGAACATCCCACATCCAACACCTTTTTCCAAACCATCTGGTATTTGGGACAACAAATTGGAATTTTTTAATTTCTCGCATTTTAAAATTTTACTTTATATTCTTACAGACTACTTAACTTATTTTTAAATGAAAATCTAATATTTTTTTTGAAAAAACTCTGAAATAGATTTGATAATATAGTTGAGTTGCTTAATACTTATCTCAGGATAAATTGGTAAAGACAATATTTCTTTAACAATTTTTTCAGTATTAGGCAAATAATCATTACGTATTTTTAGTCCTTTATTTTTATATATTGGATTGGGCCAATTAATTAAAGTCTCAATTTTTTTTTTTTTTAAAAACTCTTTAAGCTTTTTTTGTTTATCACATCTAATAACATATGAATTAAACGTATCAAAATTATACTTTGATTCAAACGACGAAGGTAATACCAGTGGAAATTTTTCTAGTTTTTTTGAATAAAAAAAAGCTATTTTTCTTCTAGCGGCTATATCAGAATTGAACTTTTTAAGTTTTATATTAATTATTGCTGCTTGTAAATTATCAAGTCTACTACAGAAGCCATAGTAAGAAATTTTATCCCTATTTTCTTGTCCATGATTTCTAAGCTTATAAATTTTTTTATAGATTTTTTTTTCATTGGTAACAACAAAACCACCATCACCAGCTCCGCCAAGAGATTTTAGAGGATGAAGAGAAAAACATCCTAAATTTCCAAATGTCCCAGCCATTTTTCCTTTAAATTTTGCACCTAAAGATTGAGCAGTATCCTCAACAACTTTGAGATTATATTTTTTAGCAATATTCATAATTTTTTTCATGTTGCATGCTCTACCATTTAAATGCACTGGCACTATAGCTTTTGTTTTTTTTGTGATTAATTTTTCAATTTTATTTACATCAATATTATAATCATCTGAAATATCACACATTATTGGTACACACCCTACATGAGCAATTGATGAAATAGTTGCTATAAAAGTATGACCAACGGTAATAACTTCTGAACCTTTTTTAAAACCCAAACAACCAAGAGCAAACATTAGTGCATCTGTTCCACTATTAACTCCAATTACATATTTTACATTTAAGAATTTTGATATTTTTTTTTTCAAATAAACTCACATCTTCTCTAAGAGTAAAATTACCTTTTCTCATCACTGAGATAAATTTTGATAAAATTTCTATCCTATTTTTTTTAAATTGCTTATTGAAATCAATATAGGGAACTTTCCAATTCATTTTAATTAAATAATTTATTGTTATTTTTTGTGAAAAATTTAATAGTTTCAACTAATCCATTTTTAAATGAATATTTATTCTTCCAACTTAATATTTTTTTTGTGTTATTAGTATTTAATTTATAGCAATGATCTTTACCGGTCCTATCTTTTTTAATATAAATCAAATTCTTAATTGGATAATTTTTGATTTTACATATTATTTTTAACGTTTCTAAAACAGAATAATACTTATCTTCAGAAAAATGAAAAATATTACCAATTTTTCCTTTTTTTAATATTCTATAAATTCCATTACAAAAATCATAACTAAAAATATATCCTCTTACAGAATCTCCCTTTCCCTCTAAAGGAAATTTTTTTTTATTATTTATGCAAAATATTGCTTTAGGAATAAGTCTATTTATAGACTGACCAGGACCATAGAAATTTGAAAATCTTGCAATAATTATGGGTGCATTAAAAAACTTTTGATAATTTTTTAATAATAATTCTAATGATAATTTTGATGAAGCATAAGGAGTGCTGGGGTTAAAGAGTTTAGAATTTTCAAATACTTTATTTTTTGAAGATCCAAAAATTTCAGGAGTAGATACATATACATACTTTTTTATAAAATTAAATTTGTTTAAATTTTTAATTAATTCTATTTTTGAATTTACATTTATTTGATTATACATTTTTGGGTAGGACCAACTTGAGTTTACTTGACAAATTGATGCGAAGTCTACTATATAATTTGGCTTAATTTTTTTTATAATTTTGATTAAATTATTTTTTTTTGGGGAAAGATCTAATTTAAAATCATTAAAATATTTTAAATATTTATTATAAGTATAAGGTAATAATAAATTCGATTTTCTTGAATTATATGTTCCATATATTTTAAAATTATTCTTAGATAGCATAAAATCCACAAAAGATGCGCCTCCAAAGCTTGATGATCCTAAAACTAACAATTTTCTTTTTCTCATCCAAATAATTAAATAATTTTTTTTAACCAAGAAATAGATTTGAATCTTGGATTATTCCTTAATTTTTTTTCCTTATAAAGTTTCTTTATTTCTAATATCGCATCAAAAATTGACTTATTTGGTTTAAATCCAATATTAAGTAATTTTTTAGAAGATAATCTGTAACTTCTTATGTCTATCAAATTTTTTTTTATAACTATTTTTGATTTTGTTATTCTTGATACATCATATGCAATATCAATTATTTTTTTATTTTCAAAACCTGCATTATAAATACCTTGAAATTTTTTATTAACTTTTAAAAAAAAAATGTACAAATTACATAAATCAGAAATATGTATATTTGGTCTTATTTGGTTACCTCCAAAAACAGTAATTTTTTTTTTGCTTAAAGCACTATAAGTTAAAATATTTACTGTTAAATCAAGCCTCATTCTAGGAGAATATCCACATACAGTAGCAGGTCTTATAATGAATATTTCCATATATTTTTTATATGATAAAATTATTCTTTCAGTACACATTTTTACTTTGTTATATAATGAAATAGGCTTTAAAGTTAAATTTTCGGTAACCTCTTTTTCTTTTTTAATACCATATACAGATCCAGATGATGCATAAATAAATCGTTTTACATTAAATTTTTTTGCATGTTCGAGAAGTTTATATGTTGATAAGGCAGAAATTTCCCAACTTAGGTTTTTGTCCAATTCTGCCATTGGATCATTTGAAATAGAAGCTAAATGTATAATTGCTTCAACGTCTTTTAAATTAATTTTTTCAATATCTTTTAAATCAAGTTTTAAATTTAATAGATTTTTATTTTTTGGAAGAAAATCACCAAACCACTTAGTATCTACAGATATTATTTTATGGCCATCTTTGAGAAGTTTTGGTATCAAAGCTGATCCAACATATCCACAACCGCCTGTAACAAGAATTTTCATTTTATTCTAATATTTTTCCAATTGAGCTTATAATTTTATCCAAGTCTCTTAATTTAACAAACTCATGAACTGGTAAGGAAATAGTAGTTTCAGCAATTTTTTCTGCTACTGGAAAGTCACCTTTTTTATAATTTAAATATTTTGCTGCTGGTTGAAGATGCATAGGTATTGGATAGTGAACTTTGGCGTCAATACCATTTTTAATTAAATTTTTTACAACTCTATTTCTTAATAATTTATTTCTTACTCTGAATTCATATAAATGAAAAACTTCTTTTAATTTTTTATCTCTTTTTTTTAATAATATATCTTTAAATTTATTAAGATTTTTATCTAAGTAAATCGAGTTCTTTATTCTTTTTTTTGTAATAAATGACAATTTTTTTAAAGACTCAATTGCTACTACAGCTTGAATTGTATCAAGCCTAGAATTATATCCAAAAACTAGAGTCTTGTTTCTACTAATTAAACCATGATTTCTCATTAAAATCATTTTTTTGTAATGTTTTTTGTTTTTTAAAACTACAAATCCTCCGTCTCCCCATACATTAAGATTTTTTAATGGATGCATACTAAAACAACCAAAATCTCCAAAAGTTCCAGCGAAAGTCCCTTTATATTTTGCTAATATTGCATGACATGCATCTTCAATTATTGGTATTGAATATTTTTTTGATATTTTTTTTAATTTTTCCATCTCACAAATTTTACCACTCCAATGTACTGGGAGAATTGCTTTTGTTTTATTATTTATTTTTTTTTCAATTTTGTTTTCATCAATATTATAATCATCTTTTACATCAACAAAAACAGGCTTAGCTCCTGCAGATACTATGGCTCCAATAGTTGCATAAAAAGTATAAGGTGTTGTAATTACTTCATCACCTTCTTTTATTCCAAGTATTTTTAAGCTTAACATTAGTGCATCGGTACCACTGCCTACACTAACAACATATTTGGTTTTAAGCATTTTTTTTACCTTATATTCAAATTCGTTTACTTTTTTCCCCAATGTAAAATCATTTTCTAAAATTATTTTTTCTATTTTAGATAAAATACTTTTGTAATTTGAAAATTGTTTTGAAAGATAATTGTGATTGATATCTAAGTTTTTTGTATTTTTGTATTGTTTTGGAAGGAAATTATACATTATAAAATATTTACTTTTCAGTCTTTAAATATGAATTTAAATTTTCTAGGAAAAATTTTTTATCTATTCTTCTTTGGTGACCTGGAATTCTAATTTTCAATGATCCAGCAAGATTTCCAACAAAAGATGCTAATTCTATAGAATTTGTTAAATATAAAATAGGTGAAGATAATATATAATACGCATCACCAGCACCCATTGTATCAACTGCTACATTTGAGAATGAAGGCATATGAAAAATTGGTTTATTTTTTGATTTTGATATACTTCCATTTGAACCTGTTGTAACTGCTAAATTAATAGCATTTAACTTTTCCATTAGTAAATTTGGCACTTCTTTGTCTATGCAATTCTTATCATGTACTGCCATTCTGGCTTCATCAATGTCTAAACAATAGTATTTTGCTTTCTGATATTTTGTTATTAAATTATATCCTTTATTTCCAGCATTCAATTGTGCATTTACGCATAGATATTTTGATTTACTCTGAATAGTATCAATTATTTTCTTTGTTAATAATCCATGACCATAATCGTGAACTAAAACAATATCATATTTCCTTAAATTTTTTTTTAAGTAATTATCAATTTTGTATTCTATTTTTTTGTTTATAGGATCATCTTTCATTCTATAAACTTCAAATAATTTTTTAATTTTGAACTGATTTTTTTCTACATATCTTATCTTTCTTGTGGTCACACTTTCAGTTTTATAAATTAAATATTTTTTAATATTTTTTGGAATTTTTTTTACTAAATAATTGAAATATAATTTGTCATTTCCAACAGTAGTTATAAAATCAACATTGTTGCAAAAAGAGGAGATTGTATCTATTGATGAAAAGATGCCGCCTGCAAATAATTGTTTTTTGTCATAAAGAGTTGCTATTATATTTTCTTTTGACGGTTTTCCTAGTGGAGCAACAAAATTGTATTGATCAAGTATTGTATCACCAATAATAAGTATTTTAAGTTTAGAAATATTTTCAATAACACTTAGTATTTTTTCATGAGAAAATTTTTTTTTAATATTTTGTATTTTATTTCGTAAATTGTTACTCAAAATATTTTGATTAATTAAATTTGATGAAGAAAATGACTCTTCATTTGTTAAAAAAAATTTACCTCCGTATTTCTCAACTTCTTTTTTTTCAAGAAATAAATTTGTATTTTTTTTATTTAAAAATTTCTTATAATCGTTTCCTTTTACATAAAAATCTGGTTTTAATTTAGATATTAGATTTTTTGCAGTCGTATTATCATCTAAATAAACAAAATCTATCATTGAGAGGTGAGATAAGAACTCAAGTCTTTGTCTTTGTTTAAAAAATGGTCTATCTAGCCCTTTTTTTATAAATTTATCGCTGGTAATACTTACAACTAAATAATCACCTAGCTTTTTTGCCTTTTTAAAATGATTTAGATGGCCAAAATGAATTAAGTCAAAATTTCCATGACATAAAACTAACTTTTTTTTTAGTTTTTTTGCTTTTTTAGAGAAATTTAGAAGATAATTAAGAGATTTTATTTTACCCATTTAAATAATTTTTTAGCTCTTTCAGCCAGTTTTTTTTAAAACCTAATCCTTTATCATCTATAATTAAATCATAAGATGGTTTTCCCATAATAAATTGATGGTATTTAACTCTCCATTTTTTAAGTTGTCTCTTGGTTTTCAAATAACCTTTTTTTTTTACTAATTTTAAATCACCTTTACAAGTTGTCATATGTCTTGCGGTAAATATTTTAATAATGTGACCATTATCATATAGCTTGTTAATATATTTAATATTTTTCTTTATTGGTTTAGAACTAGTATAATTATTTCCTTTAGTAATACATATAACCCCATCAAGATCGAAACATAAAACTTTATTCATTTTTAAAATGGTCCTGTAAAACTAGAATCAGGTTTATCATGATTAATTTCCTTTGAAAAATTTTTATATTTAATTTTTTTACCTAAAAGCATTTCAATTTTGCTTATAATTTTTTTATGTGAAATATAATAATTTTTTGTTTGAAAATAACTTGTTGGTGTTGGCATGTCTGGAAGAGTTAATAACAACGGAGATTTTTTTAATAATTTTACATTCTTTTCTGCAATCATTGATATAATATCTTTTCCAACAGAACAATACGGAAATGACATGTTATCTAAAATTAGTAGCCTGCCAGTTTTTTTTAATGATTTTAATATGGAATTATTATCAAGGGGCTTTATCGAATTTAAATCAATATGGTCAAATGCAATTCGATTTTTTTTTAATATCTTGTAAAGCTTAATAATTTCAATAGTGGAATAAGAATAACTAACTATAGTTAAGTTATTTCCTTTTGACAAAAAGTTACATTTAAAAATATTCTTCTTATTATTTAATAATTTAATTTTTTGTTTTTGAAAATGAACCCATCTATGCTCGACGATAATAATTGGTCCTTCTATAGATGGTAATTTTAAATATAATTTGTAGGCATCATCAGGAAATGTAGGACAAAAAATTTTTATATTCGGTACATTTCTAAACCAACTTATATAATTTTGGGAATGCGTAGGTCCTTGCCCCCAACCTCTTCCAATTATTAATCTAAAAACCATTTTAAATTTGCGTTTGTGTCCAAACATAAACTTCCATTTTGCTGCACTATTTACTAATTGATCAATAGCCAACAAAAAAAAATCAAATCTTTGATGCATCATAATAGGTATATAAGAATTTAAAGATAATCCTACCGCAACACCTGTAAGAGCATTTTCTGAAGTTGGAATATCAAAAACTCTTTTTGATCCAAAATAATGTAGAAGATTCTTTGTAGAACCAAAAATATTTTTTGGATCATTTATACCTAGCCCAAAACAAATTACTTTTTTGTTTTTTTTCATAATTTTAATCAATGCACTGTTTATAGCCTCGACATAACTAATATTATTCTTTTCAAATCTAGATAATTTTGATTTATTTTTTTGCATTTAAAAAAGCTATATCAATATTCTTTTGAATTTTATTTTTTATAATTTCTTTATTCTTAATATCTAAATACTTTGTAATTTTTTTTCTTTTAAAAATTTTGAAAAAATTATTTTTTTTCCAATAATTAATTTCACTCTTAGATCTATAATTTAAGTTATCATCATTACTCGGACCACAATGTTCAACATTTCTAAATGTTTTTATCTCAAAAAATATAGGTCCCTTTTTCTTTTTTTTAAGTTTGTTATTAACTTTCTGAAATATATTTAAAGGATCTGTTGAATTAATTTTATAACTAGGAATTCCTATTGACTGAGAAAGTTTGTAAATCTGCCTATTTTTTGGCTGTCTAAGGTGCATGTGTGAATAAACTGAATATTTATTATTCTCACAAATAAAAACAATATTTAAATTTTTTAAAATAGAAAAATTTAAACTTTCATAAAATACTCCCTCTTCAACGGCACCATCTCCAAAAAATATAAATGTATTTGATTTTCTTTTTTTTATTTGATTACCTAATGCATATCCAACTCCAACTGGAATAGAGTTTGAAACAATTGCAGTACTTCCCATAAAATTAACTTTTTCATCAACTAAATGCATTGATCCTCCATGACCCTTAGAACATCCACTTTTTTTACCATATAATTCAGCAATCATTTTATTTATAGATCCATTTTTCACGATATAATGTGCATGACTTCTGTGTCCGCTAAAAACAAAATCGTTTTTTTTCATTATACAGCCCATTGCAGCTGCAACTGCTTCTTGGCCTAAAGACAAATGAACGGGACATCGCATTTGTTCATTTTTATATTCTTGCACTATTCTACTTTCAACTAAATTTACTTTAAGGCATAATTCGTACAATCTAAATATTAGCTTTTTGAAATTTTGATTTTTTGTTTTCATATTAATTAACAAAACTGATATTTTTATTTTGATAGATTTTCTTGAAGTTCATTTTAACATTTATATTTTCATTCACGTATAATGGTTTTCTTTTGTATCCTAAAGAATTAAGTAGTTTTTGAACTATATTTCTTTGTGAAATATTTTTTTTGTTTTTAATTTCAAAAATTATAATTTTTTTATGATTTGGTTTTTTAATACTTTCAAAAATTTTATTTACTACAAAATCTAGATTTACATAATTTAATTTTTTTAAATTTTTATCTAAATAAATTTTTTTGTTTTTTTTTGCGAGTTTTGAAATTTTTGATAAAAATCTAAAGCTATCTAAATTAAATACATCAAATAAACTACTTATTCTAAAAATACGAACCTTTATTTTTTTTAACTTACAATATTCAATTAATATTTTTTCACAGGCAATTTTAGATATTATGTAGGGAGTTAATTCATCATAATTTTTATGTTTTAGAACATCTATTGAACTTATAAAATAAAAATATTTATTACTTGGTAATTTGATTAATTTTAAAAATTTAATTAAATTTATTATGTTTTGTTCATAATACAATTTAGGAAAATAAACACTTTGATGATTTCTAGAAAGTGATGCGGCATAAATAATTATATTTGAATTGTTAATTTCTTTTTTATACTTCTTAATATTTGCAATATCACCTTTTAAATATAGTGTATTTTTAAAATTCTTTTTTTTGTTTTTTTTATCAAAACTATAAACAAAATCATCTTTTTCAGAAAATTTCTGTACTATTTTTTCTCCCAAGAATCCAGCTGCACCTGTTATAAAAATTTTATTTTTTATAACTTTTGGCATAGAATTTTTTTATTAAAGAACAAGTAAAATTTATTTTTTTTAAACTTAATTCCGGATAAATTGGTAAGGATATCATTTTTTTACACATTTCTTCTGTTTTTTTCAGTTTAAAATTCTTTAACCCTAAACCTTTAAATAAATACCAAGGCCTTGCCCAATGGATAAAAACTTCAACTTTATTTTTTAATAAAAATTTATAAAGTTTTTTTTGGTCTTTTGTTGTAATAACAAATGAATTAAAAGTGTTATAATATTTGTTATCTCTATAGTTTGGGGTCTTTATGGGTAAACCTTCTAATTGCTGAACATATTTTTTTGCAATTTTTCTTCTTAGGTTAATTTGATTTTTGTAAGTTTTAAACTTTACATTTAATAGTGCTGCTTGAAGATTATCAAGTCTGCTACAAAAACCAAAATGTGCCACTTCGTTTTTTTTTTTTTGACCATGATTTCGAAGTCTTTTAATTTTTTCAGCAAGTAAACCGTTATTAGTAGCAATAAAACCACCATCACCCGCACATCCTAAAGATTTGAGAGGATGCAATGAAAAAGCTCCTAAAATACCAAATGTACCAACCATTTTATTTTTAAATTTGGCACCAAGAGATTGAGCTGCATCCTCTACTACATGTAAATTATATTTTTTTGCAATTTTTAAAATTTTGTCCATTTCACATGATTTTCCATTCATGTGTACAGGCAAAATTGCTCTAGTTTTATTGGTAATATTTTTTTCTATTTCATTTATGTTTATATTAAAATCTTCTGAAATATCTACCAATCGAGGAATACAACCAATATGTTTTATTGCAGATAATGTAGCAATATGAGTATGTGCAACACTTATTATTTCTGAATTTCTTTCAATTCCTAAAGAAGATAATGAAAATAGTAAAGCGTCAGTTCCGCTATTAAGACCAATTACATGTCTTACTTTCAAGTATTTTGCAATATTATATTCAAACTTTTTAACATCATCTCTTAAAATGAAACTTCCGTTTGACATTACTCTCTTAAACTCATCCAAAAATTTTTTTCTATTATTGTAAAATTGAGCTCTAAAATCGGTATAGGGAACTTTCCATTTCATAATTTAATAATTTTTAATATTTTAATTATATAATAATTTTTAAAGAAAATTAACGTGTAACGGTTTTTGTCCACTTGAAGGTACAATTTTCGACAAACCTTTCACATGATTATCCAGCGCCTCTGAAACATAGTGCTGAATTGGCAGTGTACCCATCATAGTCTGCGCATTAAAATAGGGCGAAGCTAAATAATCCATAATTCTCCAATATCTATCTGATTTAAATATGTCTTTAAACCTTTCATCAACATAATTTCCAATATGAAACTTAGAGTATCTGGCATTAAAAAACATGCCTGAAGGAGCCACCAAACCACTTCCACTTATTTGTAATAAAAATTGAGGACCATAAAATCTTTTATAAGTAGGTTTTCCTTTGTTTTTAATTTTATCCCACTTCACAATTATCTTTGTATTTTCATTACTAAAACTTTCAGCTGTATTTAACAAATTATACATTTTTTCATATTTTGAATAATCAACGCCCAGAGTTCCAAACTCATCATCCGAGCAGTGTTTAATTACTCCATAATCGACTCCTAAATCAACTGCAAGCTTTGAAAAAGGCACTATCTCATCCTCAAATTCTGGCATTAAAACCATTTGCAAACCAAGTGTGACTTTTAATTTTAGTTTTTTTTTTAATTCAACCGCATATCTAATATTCCTCATCGCTCTATCATAAACTTCAGTATATTTTTTACCTTTAAACATTATTTTTGAATATCCTTCGGGAGTTCCAGCCGCACAAGTAAATCTAACCCAAGTTAAATGTGGTAATACTTGATCAATTTTTTCTGGATCCCATTCCCATCCATTTGTTGCATTTCCTACATTTATCCCAATATTTGCAGCATGCTGGATAAAAGGTACATATGCTTTTGACAAAGTGCTTTCACCATCAGATATAAGAGAAACTCCTTTTACTCCTATTTCTGCAAAATCATCTAGTAATTCCAATGCTTCTTTATTTTTTGTATAAGATCTTTCTTGAGGTTCCTGAACCATTGCATAGCAGAAAGAACACATTGCTCCACATGCCCGGGTTAGCGCCATATCAACACTTACTGGGGCAATTCTTTCATGATTTTCCCATTTTTCAACTCTATCATAATGATAGGATAATTTATGTGAATCTAAAACAAGTTTGCCATCTTTTGTATCAACAGCATTTTTTATTTTGTTTATATTCTGGTTTTCAGTTACTTGCATTATTAACTTTTTGTTGAGTTTTAATTTCTATACCTCTCAAATTTCTTAACTTGCTTTTATCTCCTGCTGCTTTTAGCCAAACAGTAACTCCTACATCAACAGTTTTTTTTAGCATATCTTCAATATCAAGTAATAACACTCCCCTTTTATCAGCTGAAATTAATTTTTCAGTTTTTAAAGTAACGAATCCATTTTGATCAGCTTCAACTACTTCAAAATCTCTATATAATAAATTTTTTTTTAATTGAATTTTTAAAATATTTTTTCTTTCTTCTTCATTGCATTCTATCCAATCTTTACTCGTCGAAGGTGGATCGGTATAAGAATAATCATTACTTGGGTATTTATTCATATTAATTGTTAAATATTTATATAAATATTCTGACCAAATTATTTAACTTATTTTTTAAAAAAAAACAATGCTCCGCCATTAGCATTACAGAATAATGCATCATATAAATAGAATAATAATTATATTGCTTCAAAATTATAATTATTTATTAATAATAAATTATCAAACTTTCCAACCCTTACTCTTAGATCTTTTTCTCTTTTTTCTAAAAGTTGAAAAATCATATTTTCAAAAGGTCCACTTTTAAATTTATAGTATTTTTTATTTATTAATTCGCTAAGACTTTTTCTTATAAATCCTTTTTGATCTTCATTTTTTTTACAATGAACTATAAAATCATTTATACTTTTTTGTGAATATAAGTAATTATTAAGAAAATAAATCAAACCCTTTGAATTTTTTAAATAACTTAAGATATTGGGATTATTAAAATTTTTGTGATAAACAAAAATATAATCCTCCAAAAGATAAGATGTTTTATCAATAAAACACTTATTTTTTTTTATTGTCTTTTTTACTTTAGGCAAATAATATTTAATATTACCAACAAGCTTGCTTTGTAAATCTTTGAGAAGAATATTTAATTCGTTTTTTTTAAATTTTACTATAGCCCACATTTTTAAAGTTCTTTTTTGAGTTCATCATACTCTTTCATTTTTTTCTTCATAAAACTTATTGTAAGTTTGGTTCTTAAGGAAATGCCTTTTGGTGTTAACGAATAAACATAACTAAATTTATTTGGGTTTTTTTTAAAATTTTCAATTTTTATTAATCCTTTATACTTAAGTGCTGATAAACAATAATTAAGTTTTCCTAAACTAAACCCTAATTCTGTTGCAAGTTCTCTTTGTGTTGACTCAGGTTTTTTTTGTATTTTTCTTAAAACCTCAAAGTGATCTGGATTTTCTTTCATGTTCAATATATGAACAATATACGTTCAAATATTGAACAGTAAAGAAAAAAGTTAAAATTAAATATATATTTAGTGATTTTTCTTCTAATTTAACAATATATTGAGATAAATAAAATTTTTTTCAGTGCATAAATCAAGCCAATTGAGCTATTAGTACTGGTCAGCTACATGCGTTACCGCACTTCCACACCCAGCCTATCAACGTG
>MDSW01082161.1_pt1 | contig 15228 bp, 13 predicted proteins | sample 811171 | NCBI WGS metagenome assembly MDSW01 (sample SAMN05326641, study PRJNA326480) | marine metagenome | isolation source: seawater | place: Atlantic Ocean: North West | collected 2012 | reverse complement strand
CATTTGAGGTAAAATTTTGTAAAAAATGTATAATTTCAAATCAAAGACCTGTTTCTGAAATATTATATAAAAATAACATTAAAACCCAAAAAAAAACGATAAGAATCCATGATGATGGGATCTGTGATGCATGTAAATTTAATGAAAAAAAAAGAAAAGATATAGATTGGGAAGATAGAGAAAAACAATTAAAAGATCTTTGCAACAAACATAGAGGCGATGGAAATGACTATGATTGCATAGTGCCAGGGTCAGGTGGCAAAGATAGTTTTTTTGTAGCTCATATGTTGAAATATAAATATAATATGAATCCTCTAACCATTACTTGGGCACCTCATATGTACACTGAAACGGGTCGTAAAAATATGGAAAATTGGTCAAATGCCGGATTTGATAATTATTTAGTGACACCGAACAGAAAAATACAAAGACTTTTAACTAGACTTGCAATTGATAATCTTTTTAATCCATTTCAACCATTCGTGTTTGGACAAAAATTTTTAGCACCAAAAATTGCTTTAAAACTTGGAATCAAATTAATATTTTATGGAGAAAATGCTGCTGAGTATGGAAATGACACCGCAGAGGGTGAATTACCAACCATGAACATAGATTACTTTAGCACAAATAAGATAGAAGAGGACAAAACCTTTATAGGTGGAGTTAGTATAAGAGAATTAAAAGCAAAGTTTGGTTTAAAACATATTGATTTATTAAATTATTTGCCAATAAATACTGATAAATTATCTCAAAGTGATGTGGAAGTTTATTATTTTGGATATTTTAAGAAATGGCATCAACAGTCAAACTATTATTATGCAGTCAAACATGGTGGATTTGTTACAAATCCAGAAAGGATGCCAGGCACGTATACAAAATATACTTCTTGTGATGATAAGATGGAAGATTTCAACTATTATACCCTTGGTATTAAATTTGGACTCGGTTGGACATCAAATATTGCTTCCTTCGAAATAAGAGATGGAGATCTTACTAGAGAAGAAGGAGTTGCGCTTGCTAAAAAGTATGATTTGGAGTTTCCAAAAAGATTTTTGGATGATTTATTTAGATATTTAACCATTGGAAAAGAAGAATATCCGATAGCGCATAAAATGTTTGAAGAACCAGAGTTTAACTACGAGTATTTCATGAATTTACACGACAGATTTAGATCTCCACATCTTTGGAAAAAAACAGCAAATAATGTATGGCAATTAAGAAACACAGTATGGGATGATGCAAAAAAAAGTAATACACTTACAGACAAGCAAGAATTAAACGCCATGAAATGGGAGGGTAATTTAGGTGATAAAGTTTAAGAATTATTTAATTCGAGAATTTTTTTTAAAATTAAACTTTGATTTTTTTCCTAAAAATTTATAGAAATTTTCAGCAGATATTCCAATCGCTGGTCTCTTACAGCATAAGTTATTTTTAGTAAATATCTGGCCTTTTATTATGTCAGACTTAGCATATAATGATTTTCTCATAAATTTTAAATTTTTTTTTTCACTTTTGCTTGGAATTTTTATTTTATTACCAAGCATAATTTTAGTATTTTTTAAATCATTACAAAAATGTTTGAGTTCAGATGGAGTTAAGCTTGATAAATGATCTGGGCCACTCATATTTTTATCTAATGTAAAATGTTTTTCAATAATAGTTGCCCCTAAAGAGATAGATACAACTGCTGCTTGACTATTTAAAGTATGATCAGAGTAACCAACTTCAATTTTAAATTTTTTCTTAAACAATCTAATGGCATTTAAATTTAAATCTTCAATATTCTTGCTTGGATAGTCAGAATTACAATGAAGTAGTTTTATATTTTTTTTTTTAACACCTTTGCGCATTAAAACATTTAATGCTTTATTGACTTCTTTTAAAGAAGATGCACCAGTTGATAATATAACTTTTTTATTTCTATTTATATTTTGCAAAAGATAATGATTGGTTATCTCACCAGATGGGATTTTTAACATGTTTGAGTATTTTTGAACAAAATTTAAGCTTTCCATGTCAAACACTGAAGCTAGATATTTTATTTTTTTTTTTTTACAATATTTTATCAAGCTTAAATGATCTTCAAAACTTAATTCGAACTTTTTTAGCATATCGTACTGACTTTTTTTAAAACTAGAAAAATTTTTTTTTTGATAATTGGCTTTAGGAGTATTTGGAATAATCAAATTTTCGGTTTTATAGATTTGAAATTTTATAAAATCTAACTTATTTTTAGATGCTATATCTATCATTTTTTTAGCAATACTTAATTTACCATTATGATTAATCCCTGCTTCGGCAATAAATAAAATCTTATTTTTCATTTTATAACAGCATTGTCAGGAATATTTCTTTTTATTATAGAGCCTGCAGAAACGACACAATTTTTTCCTATTTTTATATTATTAAAAATAATAGAACCTGAACCTATAAAGGTATTTTTTTCAATTTTTACATTTCCATTTACAATAGATCCTGTCGAAATATGGCAATTATCTTGTATTGTAACATCGTGTTCGATAACTGCTCTTGTATTTATTATACAATTTTTTCCTATTTTGGCTCCAGCATTTACTAACGATTGGTTCATTAATATAGATCCATCTCCAATACTAGAATTGTAAGAAACATAACTCGTATTTGATATAATTACGGGAAATGCAAAACCTATTTTTTTTAGTTCTAAATATTTTTTATTTCTTAATTCAAGATTTTTTATTCCGCCGAATGAAATTAAGGCTTTGTTACACTTTTTTTTGATATTTAAAAGTTTTTCTTCTTTAATTATCTTATAAGGATTTAACTTTAAGTTTTTTTTGTTATCCACCAAAAATTGAATTTTGTATTTTTTAGACTTTTCTATCACTTCAACGCATGATCTTGCATGTCCCCCAGCACCAAATAAAACAATTTTAAACATTTAATATTTTAGATATTTGATTTATTATTTTTTTGCTAATATTTACACTTGAAGGTAAACAAATTGAATTATTTACTTTTTTTAAAGCCCGGGAGATCTTAAAACTATTATATTTTTTAAACGGTTTTTGTAAATGATTAGGATACCATATTGATCTTACATTTATATTGTTTTGTTTAAGTTTTTTGATTATTTCGGCTTTTTTTAGTTTGTATATTTTTGGGTCAAATTCCAAAATATTTAACCAATAATTACTTTTACAATATTCCGGCACAGGCATTATTTTTAATCCATTTATTTTGTTAATTTTTTCTGAGTAGAATTCATGAATTTTTTTTTTTTAAAAATGAATTTTTCTAATTTTTTTAGCTGTGAAAATCCTATAGATGCATGCAAATTTGAAATTCTCATATTAAAACCCATTTGATCGTGTATAAAGTTTATTGTATCTACTTTTGATTGATTGATTAAATGTTTAAACTTTTTAAGTATTTTTTTTTTACTTGTAATAATGGCTCCTCCTCCACCAGATGTAATAATTTTATTTCCATTAAATGAAACGCATCCTATTAATCCTATAGTGCCAGTATATTTTGATTTAAATCTCCCTTTTTGATATTTAACTCCTAGACTTCCAGCCGCATCTTCAATAATTTGAATATTTTTTTTTTTACATAGTGGATAAAGGTTATCAATTTTTGCCGCATTACCAAAAGTATGGACAACTACAATGGCTGAAATAATTTTTTTTGTCTTTTTATTGTATGATTTCCCATTTTTAAAAACCGTATCGTTGTTCAAAAATTCTATAGTTTTTTTTTCATCTAAATTAAAATAGTTGTCTACATCCATAAACAAAGGATCAGCATTATTATACAAAACTGCATTTATGGTAGAGACAAAAGTTATTGTTGGTACCAGAACCTCGTGATTATTTTTTACCCCAGCTAACATGAGTGAAATTTGTAGTGCTGACGTACAATTTATAACTGCAGATATATATTTCGCCTTAATTTTTTTTTTTAGTAAGTTTTCAAATTTTATCTCGTACTGCCCTCCACTAGAGATCCAACCACTCTCAAAACACTTCTTGAGTAACATAAAATCATTTTTTTCTAAAATTGGTTCATGTAAATTTGTAGTATTCATTTATTAAGTATTGCTATTAAATTTTTATAAAATATTTTTTTAGAATAAATCTCTTGATTATTATTTACTAGTAAATAATTTTTTTTATGTAAATTGTATTTTTTTCTATTTGGTTTTAACTCATTTTTTTCTGGAAGAATAAAATTTTTATCAATATTAAGAACATTTTGCCCAAGTATTTTAGCAAATAATTTTATATTGTTTACAAGGTTAATTGTTGCATTTGATCGATCAAGCATTTTTTGAGTATAAATAAATATTACAGGTTTATTAAGTAAAATTGCATAATTAAGTGATAAACTTTGATGACAAATTACAAATTCTGCATCCTTGACTAATTCAGGAGACTTATAATCATAAACTGGTCTGTTAAGATATTTTTTTATATTAAACTTGCTCTTTGGGTGTCTAGAAATAACTGTTTTAATTTTATATTTTTTTTCTACTTTTAAAAAAAATTTTTTAAGAGACCTAAAGTATGAAACATGTAAACCTGCCATATCTTTTTCACCAAAAATATATTTATCAATGTGGTCTCTGGAGGTCATGGCTGAGTCTAAAAATACACAATATTTTTTATTTTTAATTATTCTTTTTTTATTTCTACTTTCTAATAATCTATCATTATCATTTGAATTCAATCCTACTAGTTTTGATTTAGTTCTTTTCTTTAGAATATTTTTTGCAATTGAACCGGTATAAAAAGTAATTTCGCTGTCTTTGATAAAATTTAAATACTTATATACTCTTATTTTGATAAATGAGTAAATTATAGAAAAGTATTCTTTGTAACTTATTTTTTGAAAAAATTTTTTATAAGCTTTGTTCAATAAATTTTTAGGCTTATCATCAACTGTTGGATCTAAATCCCATAAAAATGATACTGATTTAATATTTAATTTTTTTATAGTTTTGTAAATTTCAATAGATCTATAATCTAAGTTTAATAATAAAATTACAACTGTAGAATTGCTTTTTTCTTTGTATATTCTTTTTTTAAATTCATAAATTGAATCAATAGTCTTTTTAAAGCTTAAATTAACAATATCTTTTGGTTTTTTTTTTATTTTGTAAATGAAATGAGAGTACCAATATTCAACGTTTATATTTTTATTTCTCAAATAATTTACTCCAAAAATTTTTGAGTTATAATTGGTTAAATCTATAGAAGAAATGTAAATTATTTTGCTTTTCATATTTTAATTTATAAAGAAGAATTATTTCTCAAGTATGTATCGCATAAAGATCCTTCAACGGATTTAAACATTCTTATCATTTTTAAAGAATCTACTTGAATTTTTAAATTATGTTGGTCTGACAGCCCTTGATTATAAAAATTTTCATGTTGTTTTTTAATAAAATTATTAAATTTATCTTGGAGATTAGTTTGGCTTATATTCGTATTTAAATTAATGAGGAATTCTTGAGTGCATTCAAGGAGTTCCTGTGAGCTATTTTCGTAAAAGATTAAATCATTAATTTCTAGTTGTGGATCATGGTATTTAAATGGCATTTTAGCAAATTCATTTATGCTAATATTTTTTCCAGAATGTTTACTACAAATTTTTTTAAATATACCACGGTCAATTTTTTTACGAGGAAAACTTGTGTAAAGTTCACACATGTTAGTAAGTAAAATTGGTTTTTTGAACATATGCGCAACATCTAAAATTCCTGATTGAGTACCTATATAGAATTCACATTTTTTAATAAAATATAAATCTAAAATATCGTCTTGAATTTCATTAAAATTACAATCAATAAAATTTTCATTTTTTAAAAAGATTTTTTTACTTGATCTTCTCCCCATTCTGATCACTTTAAATCCACTACTTATTAAAAATTTAATTGTCTCTAAATAATTACTGATCTCAGAGTTTCTATAGCTTTTTCTGTCATCATCATCCCTGTATTTTCCATCTCGGACATGTATGCAGACTATCTTGTCATTGTCATGTATTCCTAATTTAATAATTTTTTTTCTACAATATTCTTCATTTTCTTTGCTAAAATTTAATAAATTATAATCGAAACTAAAAGATTTTATACTTTGATAAGAAACAGTATTTAGATTAATTTTATTTATACCATAAACTCTATTCACACCAATCGTAGGGAAGATAAATTCATCTTTATCCCTGATTTTAAAATATCTTTTAATTAGGAAATAGCTCCTTTTAAAAAAAAATTCTAAATTAATTAAAAATTGGAAAAATAATTTAATATAATAATTATTTTTGATTGCAAGTTCATCAAATAAAGCGTGATTACAAACAGAGTATTTTAATAATTTCGGAAAAATATTTATTTTTAAAATTATTAACAATTTTTTTCTTTTAGAGGCATAATTTATGGAAAGATTAATTTGTTCAGAGGCATTTCCAATGGCATATACCGTTGGAGCAATAATATAAAAAGGAAATTTTTTGATTGAATTTAATTTTTCTATCAATCTAAAAATCATTATAGAAAATTAACATGAAGAGGGTCTTTGCCTTTATTAGGCTCAATTCTATTTATGCCTTTTAAATGGTTGTCTAAAGCTTCACTAACATAATGTTGAATCGGAAGTGTACCCATCATTGTTTGTGCATCAAAGTTAGGAGAAGCTAAATAATCCATAATTTTAGAATACCTAACAGATTTAAAAATATTTATAAATCTTTCATCTACAAAATTTCCAATATGAAGCTTTGAATATCTTGCATTAAAAAACATACCCGATGGAGCAACTAAACCACTACCACTTATTTGAAGAAGAAACTGCGGCCCATAAAAGCGATTATAAGTAGGAAGACCCTTATCTTTAATTTTACTCCATTTAACAATTATTTTTGTTTTATCATTACTCATTAACTCTGCTTTTGATAATAAAGAATACATATCTTCATACCTAGAATAATCTACTCCCAAAGATCCAAATTCATCATCAGAGCAATGTTTAATAACACCATAATCTACACCGAGATCAGTAGCTAACTTTGCGAATGGTATTATTTCATCTTTAAATTCTGGCAAAAGAACCATCTGTATACCTAGAGTTACTTTTAAATTTAATTTTTTTTTTAAATCAACTGCATACTTAATATTCTTCATTGCTCTATCAAAAACTGGTGTATGTTCAGAATTTTTAAACATTATTTTCGCGTATGACTCAGGTTTTCCTGCAGCTACTGTAAATCTTACCCAAGTTAAAAATGGTAATACTTGATCTATTTTTTCTTTTTCCCACTCCCATCCATTAGTAGCATTTCCTACATCAATACCTATTTTTGCAGCGTGTTGAATAAATGGCACATAAGCTTTTGATAGTGTACTTTCCCCATCAGAGATTAACGAAACACCTTTAACTCCAATTTCTGCAAAATCATCTAACAAATTTAATGCTTCTTTAGTTTTTATGCTTGCTCTCTCTTGGGGTTCTTGAACCATTGCATAACAAAAAGAACACATGGCTCCACATGCTCGAGTTAGGGCCATATCTATTGAAACTGGTGCTATCTGCTCACCATTTTCCCAAGCTTTTACTCTATCATAATGGTAAGATAATTTGTGCGAATCTAAAATCAACGAACCTTCTTTAGTTTTTACATGATTGTCATTTTCTTTTTTCATCACGTTTTAATTTCTATTCCTCTAAGTTTTCTTAGTTTACTTTTATCACCTACTGGTTCGCACCAAACAGTAATACCTTTGTCTATCTCTATTTTCAACTTTTCTTCTAAATCTAAAAGTAGTAATCCTCTTTCATTTGCAGGGATTATCCTTTCAATTTTCAAAACAATTTGACCATTACTTGGGGCTTTTAAAATTTTAAAATCTTTATATAAATCACATTTATTCAACTCATTGCTAATAATTTTTTTACGATCTTCCTCAGATTTATTTAGCCATTTTTCAGTCGTAATTGGCGTTTTAGATTTTGAATAATTATCTATCATTATTAATTAAAAAGGTCCTGTAAAATATTTATCAGGCTGATCTGATCCTATAATCTTTTCATTTTTTAAATGAATTTTTTTTTTTAAATTTAACATATTAAAAACATTTCTAATGATTGAATTTTTATTTGGGTATGCAAATTTTGCTAGTGCTGGACTGCTGGGTATTGGAGAGTCTATAACTCCAATTCTCTTTATTATAATTTTTTCTTTACACTCTTCGTTAATAATTGCTGAAATCTCAGAACTAATACCATTTTTTATCATACCGTTATCTACTATTAATACTTTTTTAGTTTTATTTGCTGATTTTATTATTTTTTTTCTATCCAAAGGTCTTAAAGATCTTAAATCAATTATTTCAGGGCTTATTTTATTCTTATTTAAATATTCTAATGATTTGAGACATTCTATTACCCCATACGAAAAACTTATTAAGGTTATGTCATCACCCTTATTTAGTATTTTTGCTCTACCAATCGGAATTAGGTAATTTTTTTTTGGAACTAATGATGATGTTTGATGTAACCATCTATGCTCAAAAAAAATTACTGGGTCCGGGTCTGATATACTTGATAAAAGAAGTCCTTTTGCATCTTTAGCATTTGATGGGCAAACTACTTTTAGCCCCGGGATATGTGAAAATATAGCTTCTAATGATTGAGAATGTTGAGGTCCTTGCCCCCAACCTTTTCCAATAATTAATCTGATTACTATGGGAACATTTATCTTTCCTCCACTCATATAATACCACTTAGCAATTTGATTAAAGATTTGTTCAATTGACAATAATGAAAATTCTACTCTCTGATGAACAATAATTGGTTTAAAATTTGAAATAGCCAAACCCAAACTTATTCCCGTAAAAGCATTTTCGGCCGTTGGCATATCAAAAACATTTTTTTTATGTCTTTTATGAATATTCAAAGTTGTTCCAAATACTCCCTTAGGATCGTCAACTCCTAAACCAATAAGAATAACTTTTTTATCTTTTTTCATTGCTGCTTCAATAGATGCATTTATTGCTTCGGCAAATGTTAATTTTTTCCTCATATAACTTTTTTATAGATATGTTTTTTTAATTCTTTTTTACCAGGATACTTACTTTTAAGTGCAAATTTAAATGCTTCTAAAACTTCTTTATTTATTTTTTTTTCGTAAAAATGAATAATCTTTTTAGAAATAAAATTTTTGTTTAGTAAATATTTTATACTATTTTCAATTTGATCTTTATTTTTCCAGTAACTAATTTGACTTATAGATCTGTATTTCAAATAATCATCTTCGTTTGGCCCACAATGTTCGACTTGTCTATATGTATCAATTTCTAACAAGAAAGGTTTGGAAGTTTTTTTAATTCTATTAATTATTTTTTTTGACTTTTCATATACATTAAATAAATTATGGTCATTAAGTTTAAAGCTTTCAATGCCAATAGCTTTTGCAATTTTTGTAATACTTCTATTCGAACTTTGTCTTTTGCTAAGATCAGAATAAACCGAATATTTGTTATTCTCACAAACAAACAAAACTCTTAGATTGTGTAAAGAAGCAAAATCCAAGCTTTCAAAGAAAACTCCTTCTTCTGTAGCACCATCTCCGAAAAATATTACAACAAGTTTTTTTTTATTTTTCAGTTTATTTGCCCAAGCTTTTCCAACTCCAATTGGTATCGTGCTACCAACTATTGGCACGGCTGCTACTACGTTTGCCTTAAGATCCATTAAATGCATTGATCCTCCTTTTCCTTTAGCACATCCACCTACCTTTCCATGAAGTTCCGCTATCATTTCTCTCAGGTTCCCTCCTTTAGCTAAGTAATGTGCATGAGATCTGTGAGCAGTAACAACTTCGTCGGATTTTAGTAAATTTCTGCAAATTCCCACAGCAATTGACTCTTGCCCTATCGATAAATGTACAGGACATCTCATATTTTGCTTATCATAATTAGATGCTATGCTTTTTTCTATTTTACGAATTCTTAAAATCTCGTAAAATAATTTTAAATATTTATTTCGTTTCTTCATAAAATTTATTTATATTTTTAGAAATAAACATTATCTCTTTTTTTTTCAAATATTGATGAATAGGCAGAGTTAATATTTTTTCCGCTTGATCCTCGGTATTTTTATATGTTGAAACTTTATTAATCATTTTTTTGTAAGCTGGTTGTTTATGAATTGGAATGGGATAGTGTATAGAAGTCATGATACCTCTATTTTTTAAATACGTTCTTAATTTATCTCTACTTTCTACCTGTACTACAAATGTATGATATGTATTAAATTCTTCTTTTTTTTCTTTTGGAATATAGATATTTCTATTATTTAAATATTTAAAATAAAGTTTTACATTTTTTCTTCTTTGGGAAATTATTTTATTTATTTTTTTGATTCTAAAATTTAAGATAGCTGCCTGTAAATTATCCATTCTTGAAACGTAACCAAAATTTTTTATTACGTTTCTATTAGTCATTCCATGATTTCTTAAATCAAATATTTTTTTGTATATTTTTTTATTGTTTGTTACCAAGTAGCCACTATCACCCAACGCATTTAAATTCTTTAAAGGATGTGCTGAAAAACAACCAATATCACCGTAAGAGCCACTCATTTTTCCATTATATTTTGACATTATTGATTGTGCGGCGTCTTCAATTACAGGTATTTTGTATTTTTTTGAAATTTTCATAATTTTTTCCATATTGCACATTCTTCCTGTAAGATGTACAGGCATAATTGCTTTTGTTTTTTTTGTTATTTTTTTTTCAATCAAATCTTCATTAATATTTTGATCAGATTTTACATCTACAAAAACGGGTACAGCTCCCAAATGTATAATAACAGCAGTTGATGCTATAAAGGAATTAGGTGTTGTTATAACTTCATCTCCTCTTCTAACACCAAGAGCATGTAATGCCAGTGTTAACGCATCAGTTCCACTATTTAAAGCAATGCAGTACTTTGTTCTACAAATACTAGATATTTTATTTTCAAATTTTTTTACTTCATCTTGATTAGTCACGTAATTACCTGATGAAAGTGTCTTATCTATAATCTTCAATAATTGTTTTTTTTCATTAAAATATTGTAACTTTAAATTAACGTAAGGAATTTTCATTTATTTGTAAAATCTTTTAACTGTTGAAATAATGTAGTTTAATTGTCTTTTGCTTAAGTGTTGATCGCAAGGAAAGGATATTATTTTTTTTGAATGTTTATCCGTAATTGGGAAATCGCCTTTTTTATGATTTAAAAATTTATATGCATTTTGTAAATATAGTGGGATTGGATAATGGATTTTTGCTTCAATTCCTTTTTTTAAACAGTAGTTATATAGTTTGTCTCTATTTTGAGCAAAAACTATATATAAATGATAAACAACTCTGTAATTCCTTGGTCGTAGAGGAATATCAATTCCCTCAATTTTAGATAATCTCGAGTCTAAATAATTTGCATTATTTATCCTTTTTTTTGCTATAGATTTAGCTTGGGGTAAAAGCCAATTGCCAACTACCGCTTGGAAAGTATCTAGTCTTGAATTATAACCACAAATTTCAACTTTATCGCGGTTAATTAATCCATGATTTCTTAATAATGATATTTTTTTATAAATTTTATATTTATCAGTAGTAACAATGCCGCCATCAGACCAAACATTAATATTTTTTAATGGATGCAAAGAAAAAGCGCCTGATACACCCCATGTGCCAGCGTTTTTTTTATTAATATTCGCTAAAATTGATTGGCATGCATCTTCTATAATTGGAATTTTATGTTTTTTTGATAATTTCATCAGTTTAGGCATATTAACCATATATCCAGTAAAATGTACTGGCACTATTGCTTTTGTTTTTTTTGTTATTTTTTTTTCTACTAAGTCAACATTCATACAAAAAGTATCATCGCAATCTACAAAAACAGGTTTGGCACCTAATTCGGTTATTGCACCTACGGTAGCAACAAATGTATTTGAAGCAGTAATTATTTCATCTCCTTGCTTGATACCTATTGCTACCAAAGATAACTTTAATGCATCTGTGCCAGAGTTAACACCAATTGCATATTTAGTTCCAATAAGTTTTGCAAAATTTTTTTCAAAAATTTTTAATGGTTTTCCTAATGTAAAATCCCCTGTTTTTACAAATTTTTTTAAATTCACCCAAAGCTCCGGGCACTTTTGAAATTGCTGTGGAAGGTACGAATATCTTACTTTCATATAATTAAACCAAATTTATTGATTTCATCCTTTTTATATTAAAATACATTTCATTAGAAAGTGGATCTTTAAACAGTTTTTTTTCAAAGGCCCTTTTAATGTCAACTACTGCGTCTTGAATTGTAAAATTGGGTACAAATCCTAAAATATTTGAAATTTTTTTTGATGATACGTGATAAGATCTATCATCATTAGATGGTACTTTAATAATTTTAATTGATCCTCCCAAAGATTGATTAATTATATCTCCTAATTTATTAACTGAATGATTTTCAAAACCGACATTGAAAGCTTCACCGTTTATAAGATTTTTATCTGCTTCAAGCAAACACAAATATGAATTACACATATCAGTAATATGAATATTTGGCCTTAATTGGTTTCCACCAAAAATTTTTATTTCTTTATTATTGTATGCATGATTTGTTAGAATATTGACTACAAGATCAAACCTTTGTCTTCTAGAGTATCCACAAACTGTTGCAGGCCTGATACATGTACATACAAATTCATTATTTTTATATTTAAATAAAATTTCTTCACACATTGCTTTAAATTTTGAATAATCGGTTAATGGTTGTAAGCTAAATGTTTCATCGACATTAGGTTCAGACTTAATTCCATAAACACTTGAAGATGATGCATAAATGAATCTTTTTACACCATTTTCTTTAGATAATTTTACTAAATCTTCGAAAAAATCAAAGTTAATTGATTTGCCAAGATCTGGGTTTAAATCAAAACTTGGATCATTGGAAATACAGGCTAGATGTATCAAATTATCTACATCTTTAATTGTTTTATCTAAAAGATTTATATTCCTTATATCGCCATTTACAATTTCTAAGTTTTCACTCTTAGGAAGAGTATTTCCATATATAAATAAATCATATACTACAACTTTATAACCATGTTCTAATAAAATTCTTGTAAGTTCAGAACCTACATAGCCACCACCTCCAATTATTATTACTTTTTTCATTCTACCTATTTGATGAGTAAATATTCTTACCAATTATTGAGTCCACGATTGATAACAACCAGATTTGGTGAATATTTTCTATGAAATTATATGCTTTAGAGTTTACCCAAAGATTTATGTTTCCTGATTTTTTTAAAGGGTTATTTTTATCCATTCCTGTTAAAGTAATTATCTTAATTGATTTTTTTTTAGCAGCTATTGATGCTCTTATCATATTTTTTGATTTCCCACTTGAAGAAATCAAAATTATAGTATCACCTTTATCACCATAAAAGTTTAATGCTTTCTCTATCCATTTATCAAACCCATAATCATTAGAAAAGCATGTTAATAGATTATGTTCATTAAAATTAACACATCTAATTTTTGCGTTTTTTGTTAAATCAACACTAAAATGACTTGCAATAGATGAGCTACCACCATTTCCGAAAATTAGAATTTTTTTTCTTCTTTGTTTGGTCCTTATTAATTCCTTCTTAACATCGATTATTTTGGTAAAATTTTGATTTGTTTCAGATTTTAGCAAACTGTTAAAATCTTTAAAATATTTTTCTAATTTTAGTTTTTCTTTCATCATAATCATTTATTTCAACATATATTTTGTATATTTGATTAACTTTAATTTATCCAAAATTAGACTATTGCTTATGCTTTCTACACTCTGGGCTGCAGATAAAGCTCCAATAAACATAGAAAATTTAACATCAAAACTACTTTTAATTAATGGAGCAACTATTGATAGCATGGTATCACCCGCTCCTACTTTATCTATAACTTTTGAAGCAAATGCTGGGCAATAATAAAATTTGTTTGTTTTTTTTGAATAAAATATAGATCCATTTTTTCCTCTAGTTAACATTAAATTTTTTATTCTTGAAGTATTAATTGTTTTCTTTATCAATTGTTCTATTTTTAAGTCTTTTTCTCTCAACTCATATCTTAATTCCTTTTCGTTGATTATTAAAAGATCTACTTTTTGATATTTTTTTAAAGAATGATACCCAACATTAAATGCATTAATTTGTGTATTAAGAGCTAAAAATTTTGATTTTTTACAAATGAGTTTACTTGCTTCTTTAGAAATAAAACCATGACCATAATCTGAAACAATTACAAGGTCAGCTTTTTTAATTTTTTCATTAATGTATTTACAAAATAATTTGTCTTGATTCTTATCTAGATTGTTATCATTCAAATTATAAACACCTAAAATTTTAGTATTTGAAATCTTATCTAAATATCTTTTTTTTTCAATGGTAGGGGATTTTCTTTTAAATATAAATTTTGTTTTTATATTTTTTGCTAAGTTATTTTTAATAAATTTTAAATATTCTTTTTTATCTCCTATGCTAGTTATAAGATTTACATTTTTACAAAAACTTGAAATATGATTTGCTATCGCGCCCGCTCCTCCCAAACAAATTTCTTCATTTAACTCTTTAATTACTAAATGAGGTTCTTTCCCAGATTTGCCAACAGATTCAGAAAAAACATATTTATCTATAATAACTTCACCAATTATTAAAACATTTAAATTTTTTATATTTTTTAAATTCATCAAGTTTTGATTGATATTCGTGCTTGACTTAAGTTTATTAAGAAAAACTTTTTGTTCCTGATTTACGGTTGCCCCTAATTTATTTATAATTTTACTTGAACTAAAGGTTTGGTCTTTGGTGAAAATAACCTTTCCGCCATAACTTTTGACCAATTTAATCTCTTTTTTAATTTGTCCAGTTATATCTTGATTTAAACTTTTGTAATCTGGACCTTTGCAATAAAAATCTGGCTTAATTTTTTTAATTACATCCTCGGAATTTTTTGAATTATTAATTACTACATAGTCGATAATTGAAAGATTTGATAAAAATGTAACTCTTTGAGTGTCGTTAAATAGCGGTCTATTAAATCCTTTCTCAACAAATTTTTTTGGTGTTACAGATACAACTAAAATATCTCCATTCTTTTTTGATGAATTAAAATAAGAAATATGACCTAAATGAATTAAATCAAAT
>MDSW01200227.1_pt1 | contig 15231 bp, 18 predicted proteins | sample 811171 | NCBI WGS metagenome assembly MDSW01 (sample SAMN05326641, study PRJNA326480) | marine metagenome | isolation source: seawater | place: Atlantic Ocean: North West | collected 2012 | reverse complement strand
GGTGGCGAACTCGTCGCCATTGTCAGCTAGCGGGACGTTTTCCCGAGGATTGAGTTATGTCCAGGATCGGTAAGAAACCAATCAGTGTGCCCTCCGGGGTCAATATCAAGCTCGATGAGCGTGCGCGTTCGATTGGCGTGTCGGGCCCCAAGGGCGATCTGTCCTTTGAATGGGTCGACGGCGTCTCGGTTGCCTATGACGAAGGCGACAAGAAGATCACGTGCACGATTCCCGAGGCCAGCATGTCCCAGCGGCAGCAGAAAGCCTATTGGGGAACAACACGAGCCAGGATCCAGAACATGGTGACCGGTGTCAGTGAGGGTTTCATCCGGAAGCTGAACATCGTCGGTGTCGGTTGGAATGCGAAGGTCCAGGGCAAGGGCATCCAGCTCAATGTGGGCTATTGCCACCCAGTTGACCTGACGCCACCAGCCGGTGTCGAGATCGAAGTCGAGAACAACAACAGGATCACGATCAAGGGTGCCGACAAGCATGCCGTCGGGCAGTTTGCCGCACAGATCCGTGATCAGCGTCGTCCTGAGCCCTACAACGGCAAGGGCATTCTGTACGACGGTGAGGTCATCATCCGCAAGCAGGGCAAGGTATTCGGCGCCTGATCCGGCGTCTTTCAAGGAACGGCCGGAGGGCCAGTACGATGAAACGAATCGAACACAAGAAGATAAGACGCCTTCGAAGACGTCGTGGAACAAGAAAGCGCATCCTTGGTGCGCCAGATCGACCGCGGCTCACCGTGTTTCGAAGTGCCCGGCACATGTACGCCCAGATCGTCGACGATCTTCGTGGTGTGACACTGTGCTCGGCTTCGACCATGGAAAAGGACGACAAGGCGAACAACGGTGGAAATTCCGGTGCAGCTGCAGACGTGGGCAAGCGGCTCGCGGAGCGAGCTTCATCAGCGGGCATTTCAGCCGTTGTCTTTGATCGAAATGGATATCTCTATCACGGCCGCGTCAAGGCGTTGGCTGAAGCGGCAAGAGAAGGAGGCCTGCGGTTCTGATCTCTGATCAGGCTCGTGGTGATACACCATGGCTGAAATGCTTGAAGATACTGGTGGAATCGAATCAACGACGGTCGGTGTCTACCGAACCGCAGCGACCGTAAAGGGCGGACGTCGTTTCAGCTTCTCCTCGCTGGTCGTCGTCGGTGACCGGCATGGTCGAGTCGGACTTGGATATGGCAAGGCCAACCAGGTTCCTCCGGCCATCGAGAAGGCGCAGAAGCAGGCCAAACGCGACATGCGTCCCTACCCGCTTCAGGGTACGACGTTGCCGCACGAGGTCGAGGGACGTTTCGGCGCCTGCCGTGTACGACTGCTTCCAGCTTCACCGGGTACCGGTGTCATTGCTGGTGCTGCCGTCCGTGCTGTGCTTGAGATGCTTGGTGTTCAGGATTGCCTGACCAAGTCATTCGGTTCAAACAATCCAAAGAACCTGTGCAAGGCCGTATTCAACGGTCTTGATCATCTTCGCTCCAAGGATGACACGATGAAGCTTCGTGGCGTGGAGCTCGGTGAAACGATGGTCGAAGAGGCCATTCGCCGCGGCCAGGCGTTTACCGCCACTCCGAAGAGCGAGTCTTCTGATTCGGATGCCGAGGCTGCTGAAGCTCCTGCAGCAGAATCAGCCGATGCCTCGAAGGAGGAAGCGTCATCATGATGATTCATGACATCACAAGCAAGGTTGGTCGCCACGCTTCACGCAAGCGAGTCGGTCGTGGTCATGGCAGCGGCCTTGGCAAGACCTCCGGTCGTGGGCACAAGGGTGCGGGTTCCCGTTCGGGCTACTCGCGGCGTGCCTACTTCGAGGGTGGTCAGATGACCTGGACTCGTCGTATTCCCAAGCGAGGATTCACGAACAGTGCCTTCCGCAAGCACTATCACGTCGTCAATCTCAAGGTCCTCGAGGAACGGGTTGAAGACGGGGCGGATGTCACGGTCGAGGTGCTCGCTCACCTTGGAATCGTCCGGGATGCCAATCTTCCTCTGAAGATCCTCGGCGAAGGCGAGATCACAAAGAAGTTCAATGTCACCGCGGCAAAGCTTTCCAAATCAGCAGCTGCCAAGATCGAAGCAGCTGGCGGGACCGTTACGGAAGTCCCGCTGAAGAAGTGGATGCGCGAGAAGAAGAAGAAGGCCTGATCCGTCTCTTGATGAGACCCAGTGGAACTGATTGATGCTGAAAGCGCTTGCCAATGTGTTCTTGATTCCCGAGTTGAGGAACAGAGTCCTCTTCACGATCGGGATGATTGCGATCTACCGGATCGGGTTCTGGATCCCGCTGGTCGGGGTCGATCAACAGGCTTTGAAAGATGCGGCATCCAAGGCTTCCGAAGGAAGTACTGGATGGGGCCAGCTGCTGGATTACGTGTCCATCTTCTCGGGTGGTTCTCTCCAGCAATCGACCATCTTCGGCCTGGGCATCATGCCCTACATCACGGCCTCGATCATCTTCCAGCTGCTGCAGTCGGCTGTGCCCAAGCTGCAACAGCTCAAGAAGGAAGGTGCCAGCGGCCAGCAGAAGATCACCGAGTGGACCCGTTATGCAACAGTTGCCATGTGCCTGATTCAGGGCTTCATGTGGCTGAAGTTCCTCCAGGCTCAGGGGCTGGTTCTGCCGGAATTCCTGACCTCCGGAACCGTGTTGGCGTTCTACTTCTCCGGCGTTGCGACGCTGACAGCCGGCAGCATCTTCCTGATGTGGCTCGGTGAGCAGATCGACAAGTTCGGTATCGGCAACGGTGTGTCCCTCATTCTGACAGCAGGCATCATTGCTCAGATGCCCAATGCTGTGGCGTACCTGGTCGAGGAGACGGACCTGTCTCTCCAGGCCAGTCAGGGCAGCATCGGGATCGTCGGCATCATCTTCCTGATCGCGGCATTCGTGATCGTGGTTGCAGGTGCCATTCTGATCACGGTGGCCCAGCGTCGTATTCCGATCCAGCAGGCCCGTCATACGCGTGGTCGTCGAACCTATGGTGGTCAGCGTCACTACCTGCCGCTGCGAGTCAATCATGCCGGCGTCATGCCCATCATCTTCGCCAGCTCGCTGCTGATCTTCCCAGCGACCTTCCTGGGCTATCTCAGCACATCGGCTTCGCCTGAGTCGCCTGTTTGGTACCAGACTTTCGTGACCTTCCTGAACACCAACTTCCAGTTCGGGGAGTACCCCTACATCGTCTGCGAGATCATTCTGATCTACTTCTTCAGCTACTTCTGGACGACCGTCGTCTTCAGTCCTGACGACATGTCTCAGCAGTTGAGGGAAAACGGCAGTTTCATCCCTGGATTGAGGCCCGGTCCCCGTACTGCGGAGTATCTGGAGACTGTGGTCGAACGGGTGACCTATGTCGGTGCAGGGTTCCTTGCGGTGATCGCGGTGATTCCATCGATGGTCGCTCGATACATGGATATCCCGTTCTTCGTGGCCAGCTTCCTTGGAGGTACAGGCCTGTTGATCGTGGTCAGTGTTGGTCTTGACTTCATCCAGAGGATCGAAGCCAACCTGTTGATGCGTAATTACACCGGGTTCCTGGGTTCAGGTGACTCGGCTCGAACGGGAAGAGGATAGATTCGGAGATACCGGGTAAAGCATGGCCAAAGAAGAAAAGATCACCCTGGATGCCGTTGTGACCGAGGCGCTGCCAGATACTCGATTCAAAGTCGAGTTGGAGAATGGGCAGCAGATCCTTGCCTACATCAGCGGTCGGATGAGAAAGTTCTACATCCGGATTCTTCCAGGGGACAAGGTCAAGGTCGAGTTGAGCCCCTATGACATGACGAAAGGCCGAATTGTCTACCGACAGTGACGGCATACAGGAAGAACGGGTGATCGCATGAAAGTCAAAAGCAGTATTCGACGTAAAACCACGGATTGCCAGATCGTGATCCGCAAGGGCAAGCGTTACATCATCAACAAGAAGAATCCGAGGCTGAAGCAGCGACAGGGTTAGGGGTGAGGCTCGGTCGCCGAGCATCAGGGCCCCGCAAGGAGTGAAGAAGATGCCACGTATTGCAGGTGTCGATATTCCAGAACGTAAGAAGGTGCGCTACGCCCTTCGGTACATCCACGGGATTGGTCCCAAGTTTGCGGACGACATTCTCGCGGCTGCAGGTGTCGATCCAGACACGATCGCAGGTGAGTTGACCGAGCCGGATGTCAGCCAGATTGCAAGCGTCATCGACGAGGGCTACATCGTCGAAGGTGCGCTCAAGCGTCAGATGGCACAGAACATCCAGCGGCTTCGAGATATCCGTTCCTACCGGGGAGATCGTCATCGTCGAGGCCTGCCGACTCGTGGTCAGCGAACCAAGTGCAATGCCCGAACCAGGAAGGGTCGTAAGAAGACCGTTGCCGGTAAGAAGGGCGTGAAGGGTTGATCCGTATTTCATGATTGACGGGCACATTGACATGTGCCTGCTAACGCGAGGCTCCTGCCTGAAGAGGAGAAGGAGCCGTTCAAGCGAGGAAATGAACGAGCTATGAGCAAGAAGAAAGTACGCCGCAACATCATCAAGGCCATCGTGCACGTCTATGCCAGCTTCAACAACACGATCGTCACCTTTACGGACGTGAGTGGTGAGACGCTGTGCTGGGATTCGGCCGGAACAGTCGGTTTCAAGGGTGCCCGAAAGGCAACCCCGTTTGCAGCCACGCGAGCAGCCGAGCGTGCAGCTTCCAAGGCGAAGCGCATGGGCGTTCGTGAAGTCGAGGTCAGGATCAAGGGCCCTGGTCAGGGGCGTGAAGCGGCCGTGACCGGGTTGGATCATGCGGGACTCAATATCAGCGCGGTCGAAGACCATACGCCGATTCCGCACAACGGCTGCCGCTCAAGGAAGCAGCGTCGCGTCTGATACGAACAGAATCATCGACTGGCGAGTGCCAGTCACCTGACCGGAAACGGATGGCGGACTCATTGCGGTGGCAGAGTCCAGCCGGGAGACCGGGAAGGCCGAGTGAAAACGAAGACCACCGGATGGGATCAGGAAACATGCATATTCGCTGGAGAGGACTGGAACTGCCCGCTCGCGTCGATCAGGATGCGGGTTCACGTACCGAGACATTCGGTCGTTTTGTGGTGGAGCCCTTCGAGCGTGGTTTCGGAACCACGATCGGTAACAGTCTGCGAAGGATTCTTCTCAGCAGCATCGAGGGTGCTGCCATCACAAGCATCTCGATCAAGGGTGTTGAACACGAGTTCACGACCATGCCCGGCGTGATGGAAGATGTCACCGACCTCATTCTGAATTTGAAGGGTGTGGTTGTCAGTCTGGATGGCGAGGTCAACGAAGCCAGGACCATGCGTCTGTCCGCCAGCGGTCCAGGCGAAGTCACGGCTGATCTGATTGAAGCCGATCCCAGTATCACGATTCACAATCCGCAGCATGTCATCGCGACGCTGACGGACAATGTCTCACTTGAGATTGAATTGACCGTGATGCGTGGCCGTGGTTACGAGCCAGCCTCCGACAAGTACACACGTAGCAGTGAAGACCAGGTCATCGGCGAGATTCCGATGGACTCCGTTTTCAGTCCAGTGCAGCGGGTTCGCTATCGAGTCGAGGATACTCGTGTCGGTCAGAAGACCAACTACGATCGCCTCGTGCTCGATGTCTGGACAGATGGCACCGTCTCACCGGAGATGGCCGTCGTGGAATCTGCCAAGATTCTCCGCAAGCACCTGAATCCATTCGTGCAGGTTGGTGAAATCGGGACATCCGTGGTCTCGGAGGAAGCCGCTGCAGTCGCAGCTGTCGATGAAGAGCTGATCAACAAGCTCAACATGTCAGTGATGGATCTCGACCTGACGGTCAGAGCAAACAATTGCCTCGAAACGGCCAAGGTTGAAACAGTGGCCGAACTCGTCGTCAAGGACGAGCCAACACTCCTCGCAGTGAGAAGCTTCGGCAAGACCTCCTTGCGTGAAGTGAAGAAGAAGCTTGAAGATCTCGGCTTGTCGCTCGGCATGCAGTTGCCGGAAGGCTATCAGGCCCCGGAGCCAACGAACGTGCCGTCATGACGGCATCAAGATTCTGGGCGGTGACGCCTTGAATCGGGAGCAGGACCATGCGTAATCGAATCAATGGAAAACAGTTGAACCGGACGAGCGCTCACCGACGCGCGATGCTTCGCAACCTGGCCGCAGGCCTGTTCGAGCATGGCCAGATCGAGACGACACGTCCGAAGGCAAAGGCTGTTCAGCCGTTTGTCGAGAAGCTCATCACGCTTGCAAAGCGTGGGACCTTCCATGCTCGTCGCCAAATCGAGTCAACACTCACGGATCGCAAGATCCACAGCTGGGTTGCTGATCCGAACGTGCGTGATTCCGCCAAGGAAAACGCATACTTCGATCTTCCCAGCGAAGATGAGATCAAGTTCACTCGATACGGCGATGTCAAGAAGGCGCCACGACTCGTACAGCATGTCATCACGAAGGTGGCACCTCGCTATGCGGATCGAGATGGTGGATACACACGTATCGTGAGCACAGGTCGCCATCGACTCGGCGATGCTGCTGATCTTGTGATTCTTCAGCTCGTCGGCGAGGAGGAAGGTCCGGAGATCAGTGGTGGGTCATCGGGTCGAAGACGACAGGCCGACAAGCGTACGGATTTTGCCAAGAAGCTGGCTGGAGATCGCGGTGGCGATGCGACGGCAGTGGCAGAGCCCGAGGCCGAGGCTGTCGAAGAAGCACCGGTCGAAGAAGCTGTCGCTGAGGAGGCCACCGAAGTCGAGGGCTCTGTAGAAGAGGCTGCCGCCGACTCTGAAGAGACCGCTTCTGAGGATGAGAAGAAGGACTGACCGGTCCTGATTCAAATCGAATCAAACCTCATCGCCCCTTCCGTGTACCGGGAGGGGCGATGTTCTTGAATGCCCGGGTGGACTCCCTGTCTGGATCATGGTGACGCTTCGCGAGATACACTGTGTCCCGATCATGATTTCATCCATAGACCAGATCGAAGTCGAAGCCCTCGAAGGCCTCAAAAACTCCGCCGACAAGGCCGCCCTTGAGCAATGGCGAATCGCATGGCTGGGCAGCAAGGGGCGTCTGAAGTCCCTGATGGCTGACATGAAGACCTGTCCGCCTGAAGATCGTCCGGCGTATGGCCAACGAATGAATGCGCTCAAGAAGACTCTTGAGGCCGCCTTCAAGTCCCAGAAGTCGGATGATTCCGCTCAACAGGGTCCGCCACTCGATGTCACCGAACCAGGGCTGCCTGCGGGCCAGGGTCGACAGCACATTCTCTCGAGGACCATCGAAGAGATCATCGACGTCTTCAGTCGGATGGGTTTCACGGTTGCGGAAGGTCCGGAGGTCGAGAACGAGTGGTACAACTTCGAGGCGCTCAACATGCCCGAAACGCATCCCGCTCGCGAGCCCAGTGACAACTTCTTTCTGGAAGGTGGTGGAATGCTCCGAACGCAGACCTCCACCGTACAGATCCGGGTCATGGAACAGTCCAAGCCACCGCTTCGGATCATTTCGCCCGGTCGGGTCTATCGTCCGGATACTCACGATGCGACCCACTACAGCATGTTCCATCAGGTCGAGGGCCTCTGTGTCGACAGAGGCGTGACGCTGGTCGATTTGAAGGCCACGCTGTTCAACTTCGCAAGGACTTTTTTCGGCCCAGAAGCCGATCTTCGAATGCGACCGAGTTTCTTCCCTTTCACCGAGCCTTCGGCGGAAGTCGATATGAGAATGCCCGTACGAGGCAAGATGCAGTGGGTGGAACTCGGTGGTTGTGGCATGGTCGATCCGAATGTCTTCAAGGCGGTTGGATACGACCCCGAGGAATGGACGGGATTCGCCTTCGGTCTCGGGATCGAGCGGATCGCCATGCGCAAGTACGGTATCCCCGACATTCGCTGGCTCTTTGAGAACGATGCACGCTTCCTGCGGCAGTTCTGACCTCGTGATACGTTTGGAACGGAGGATCCCGGATGTACATTCTCAGAAGATCAATCGACAATCAGGGAGCAGGGGGGCTTTCGCCGATGTCGTCGTCGCCGCCACCAGCCATCTCGGGTGGCGGCAGCTCATGGCCTGGTGTCATCGGCACGATTTCAATCATTCTGGCGGCGCTGGGCATCATGTGCTGGGGCTGCAATTCCGGCTCGTCGATTCTCAACATGGTTGCCCCGGACATGATGATGAACCAGATGGAGATGACGGAGGTCGCCGGTGATTCTGAAACCGGTTCGACTGATGTCGAGAAATCCAGTGGTGATCAGTCTGACATCGACTCGATTTCCATCAATGGCATGGCGTCGTTTTCGCCGGCGATGAAGGTCGTGGACATCATCGTCAATTTCGCATCCTTAGGCATGTCAATCTGGCTGTTGTGCGCCGGTATTGGTCTCACCCGTCGACGGCCTTGGTCCGTTGGTTCTCTCCAGGCATGGTCCTGGATTCGCATTCTGGTTGCATTGGGCTGGTTCCTGATGATGTTCTGGATGATGCAGGGTCCCATGATGGACGATCTGGTTGCCCAGTTGCAGGAAGAGAGTTCGAAGCAGGGTGATGGTGTCGAATTCGATGCCCAGATCATGCGATGGATTGTGATCGGTTCATGTGCGCTCGTCGGGCTCGTATTGATCGCCTGGCCCGTGTTCCTTCTGTTCTACCTCGGCCGCCGACGTGTCAGTGAAGAAGTTGCCGGTTGGAACTCAGAGGTCTTGCCGTCTTCGGATTGGGGTGGTGAATGAGCCAGGGGCTTCTCGAGGAACTCAGATGGCGAGGTCTGGTTCATCAGACAACGGCGGACGATACGCTGCCTGCCTATCTGAACAGTGGCGCCCGTGTCGGCTACTGCGGCTTCGATCCGACGAATGACAGCCTGACGATCGGCAATCTCATGCCAATCATGCTTCTGGGTCATCTGCAGAGGCATGGTCACCGTCCCATCGTCCTCATGGGAGGCGGGACCGGCCTCATCGGTGATCCTTCGGGTAAGGATGCGGAGCGAAGTCTGCTGAGTCGTGAACAGGTTGCGGCGAACGTGGCATCATGCAGTCGCATTTTCGAGCGGATCCTCGACTTCGACGGCAACTCTTCCAACGGAGCCCTGCTCGTCAATAACGTGGACTGGCTGGGGCAGCTGGGGTTTCTCGAAGTTCTTCGTGATGTCGGCAAGCACTTTTCGGTGAATGCCATGATTCAGAAGGATTCCGTGAGAGATCGACTGGAAAACAGGGAGCAGGGTATTTCCTACACCGAGTTTTCCTACATGCTCCTGCAGGCGTACGACTTCCTGCATCTGCGTCGTACGATGGAGTGCACGTTGCAGATCGCCGGATCAGATCAGTATGGCAATATCGTCTGTGGAATTGATTTGATTCGTCGGGACATGATTGATCAGTCTGAAGATGAGCCCCGCGGATACGGCATTACGGGTCCGCTCGTGACCAAGGCCGATGGCACCAAGTTCGGCAAGTCGGAGTCAGGTGCGATCTGGCTGACGGCGGAACGAACAAGTCCCTGGGCGTTTCATCAGTTCTGGTTGAATGCATCGGACGAGGATGCAGGCAAGTATCTTCGATTCTTCACGTTTCTCGACAAGGAGACGATCGAAGATCTGGAACAACGTCATGCGGCACAGCCACATGAGCGTCTGGCACAGAAGGCGCTCGCCAATGAAGTGACTCGTATGTTGCATGGTCAAGAGGAAGTGGATCGGGCCGAGGCTGCTGCGGCAGCGTTGTTCGGGGGGAACCTCAGATCGCTTGATTCACAGCAGCTTGGCGATGTCTTTGCAGATGTGCCGCATTCCTCTCACTCCCGAGACAAGCTGACCGCAGGCTGCTCCCTTCTGGAGTTTCTTCCAGAGACCAGCCTTGCAGCATCGAAGCGTGAGGCCAGGGAGTTTCTCAAGAATGGTTCCATCTCCATCAACGGTGAAAAGCTGGATGGGGCGAATGCTCTGGAACGCAGCCTTGGGAGTGAAGACCTTTTGCATGGCCAGACGATCCTGTTGAAGCGTGGCAAGAAGGCGTGGCATGCCACGCAGTGGACCTGAATCAACAGGTCACATTCGATTCCATCAATGCCATGGTCACTCGCCGGTCAAGTTCTTCGACGTGATCTGCAGCGAAATCTCGGGATGGGCTTCGCCTTCGACGGTCGCCGTGACGACTTCGCCATTGCCATCCTTGCAGAGAACCGTGAAGTAGGCGACGGGCTTGCTTTCCAGTCGACGTTCCTTGTCACTCGTGCTCAGATAGACAACTGCGAAGACCTGGCATTCATCATCCTCCAGTTTGGCAACGATCTCTTCGCTGGCCTCGACCTGGACATCATGAAGGAATTGTTCGGGCAGCTTGACCGTGTATTCGCCGAAGTCTTCGGGGGCACTGTTGATCTGGATCCGAACTCTGTCCACGGTGATCGTCTTCACTCGCGATACCAGTCGGAAGGTGACCTCCACCTTGGGAGGTGAAAAAGTGGCGGACTCGAATGTTCCGAGATCGCTCGGAAGACGCACGGTTTCTTCGATCGTGTGAAGGCCTGGAACAAGCTGCTGAATGGTGGTTTGATCGATGTCTGCTTCGACGATGAGCGGTTGAGGCAATCGTGATGCCTGAGTGGCCGGAAGGGTGACGTCCACATCCTGTGTAACCTGGACGTTCTCGGCAGTCGAACCAGCTGGAAGCAGTGCGCGAACAGTTGCTTTTCGCGTCACGAGTTCCTCGATCTGGATCTGCGCATTGCTTGGCTCGGCAGCGACGATCGACGCGCCGGTCTTGCGGATACTCTCGAGATCCATGAGGGCTGCGGGCAGATCGTCTATCTGCTGGAGTCCGCTTTGCCCGGAAACGGGAAACTCGATGACATCCTGAAGTCGTCGACTCAGTGTCTGGATCACCTTCGGTGGACCTTCGACTTCGACTTCCACATTCATCCGATTGGGGACCACCACGAAGTCGCCTTGTCCGGGAGGTGTGAACTGCAGCGTGGCGGTCATGCTTGCTGACTCGCGCGTATTCACTTCGGCGATCAACCAGATCAGAACCGTGACAACAGTCACGATCAGGATCGTCAAGATGTCGACGCCTCGCCATTTCATGTGATCAGGGCTCCGTGGTCACTTGTTTCGAGGCCTCAGCGGCCTGTTCCTCGGCCGCTTGGGCACCCGGAAGTTGCAAAGCCTGTCTGAGAACGGAAGCAAACTGTTCGCGAGGTACCGGGCTTTCAAGCCGTCCATCTACGGCGATCGATGTGATTCCGGTCTCTTCGCTGACGATTACGACAACGCAGTCGCTTTCGGCTGCAAGTCCGACGGCGGCCCGATGTCGAGATCCGTATCGCGACGGGAGGCTGCCTTCTTCTGCAAGGGGGAACTGGACACCGGCTGCCAGAATGCGGTCTTCACGAATGACGACGCCCAGATCATGCAAAGGACTATTCGGCCAGAAAATCGACTGGAGCAGTCTGGCGCTGAGCTTGGCATCCAGCATCTGGCCACCTTCAACCAGTCCGCCGAGTCGAATGCTTCGTTCGATGGCGATGAGTGCGCCGAACTGGTTCTTGGAAAGGAAATCGACGGCTTCGCTGATGGATTCCGCAAAGTCCTTTCCTTGTTCACGACCAAACCGAAGGAAGCGTGCCTGCCCGATTCTGATGGCGGCTTGCCGGAGTTCAGGTTGGAAGATCACGATCAGCAGGACCGCGGCGATCTGAACGCCCCAGTTGAAGATGACCTGCAGCCGACCGAATGATTCGGTGCTGAAATTGATGACATACAGCAGCAGGAGGAAGAGACTTCCGATGAAGAGTCCCTTGACGACACCCAGTCCACGAGTTCCTCGCAGAAATCGAAAAACGAGGAACACCAGCAGCCAGATGATCCCCAGTTCGATGAGGAGTTCCCACCACGCGTAGCTCTGGAAGGCTGAAAATGAGAAATCAAGCATGGACGAGCGGTCCTCCAGGGCCGATCTATCTGAAGTATACCCATCGAAGCCACCTGGCCCTTGGATCGTGCAGCCTTGCCCCGGAAGGCGTAGGATTCCGGGGATGATCGAAGGACGCTATCCAGTGACTCGCTCCACAGGACGCTGTGCGGCTCGAGATACCGAGCTTGCACCGGGGTCGCCCTGCATGGCCACCCTGAGTGACTCCGGAGAAGAGGGGCTGAAACGGTTGGACTATTCCCTGGAGGCTTGGCAGGAGGGTATTCGGCCGGATGGCCTGTTCAGCTTCTGGCGAACCACGGTCCCAGAAGAAGGTGCCAAGAAGAAGCAGGTCGTCGACGAAGCTGTCCTGCTCACCATTTTCGAGCAACTCGCTGACGATGAACAGCCCAGACGTGTTTCGCTCCGATTTGTACTGGCGTTGATCCTCATGAGAAAGCGATTGCTCCGATTCATGGGCCGTATCGAGGAGGATGGTGTCGTGACCTGGCGAATGCGACCTCGTGGTGCAACACCGGAATCACCATTGGTTGACGTGGTCGACCCAGGCCTGGGTGATGATGATGTCCTGGCATTGAGTGAGCAACTGGCAGAGGTCCTGGAATCCGATCTCTAGCCATGCGTTGTCTCCTGATGATCGTGACGATTCTGTTGCAGGGTTGTCATTCGACATCTCCGGTCGGTAAGACTGATGTCCGTCCCGGAGCCGGGCAGTCTCAGATGATTGAGACCGTTCTCGCGGGGCTTTCGGATCGAGCTGATCTCATGAAGACACTCCATGGATGGGGTGTGATCGAGCTGCAGTGGCAGGATGAAGCTGGCGCTCATTTTGAACAGGGCGATCTGGAATTCTGGCTTGATGGACAGGATCGGCTTGCCGTCCGTGTCTCGAAGCTGGGCGACACCTACTTCTGGATCGGAACCGATGGACAGGACGCATGGGTCTTCGACCTCTCCGAGCGTCCGAAGCGGCTGCTGGTCTCCTCGATGAAGTCCATTCTGGAGAATGGATCCGCGAACGACTCGTGGATTTCCATCATGGACATGATCCAAATGATGCAGGCGGGCCTCGGGGCACTGCCTCCGCCATCCAGTTCCGATGTCCTGTCACTGACAGCAACGGATGAGGAGGCATGGGTTCTGGTGTGTCGCGATCCTGCTGATGCAGACCGACGAATCCAGTTTCGGCTGGATCCCGACACATGGCGACCTCTTGAGGTTTCCCTGATCAACAACGAAGGCGTGGTCCTGTTGCAAGCGGGTACCAGGTCAGCCAGAACCAGGCGTTTGGAGATTCCCGGGCGTCCATCTGTCGCCTGTCCAATTGTGTCTGCCGTGATTGAAGTTCGGGATCGAACTGCAGAAGATGGGCTGGCGAGGTTTGCCTTCGAGGGGCTCACGTCTGATCTTTCAGATCAGCCAATGGAGCGTCTGTTCGATCTGAAGGCCCTGAAAGCCGGCTTGAGGCCGGAGATCGAAGGGTCACTGGTGCCAACTGGATCTCAGGACCATGATTCGAGCTCACATTGATTCCTGCAAATGTCTGATGGGGCTGGTCCTGCTGACCCTGATTGGTTCTGTCCATGCGGCGGAATTCGAGGTCACGGGTTCTGATGAGCATGTGTGGTACCTCCTTCCATCTCCGGAAACGACCATCGACTCCTTTCCGTGGGCGTTGGCACATCATGGACTGCGGGATGATCCAGTGGTCTATCGCCCCTTGCGACGTTTCGGACAGAAGCCGACCGCTCAGGCTGCTCATGGAGACACACTCTGGTTGACGTTGCCCCCTCGAGCTGACCGACCGAGCATCATTCCAGTGCAGGTCCTCACGCTCGAGTGGAACTCCGGGATCGAGCGATACCTTGCGAATCCAAGAAACGGGCTGGATTTGCTTCCGAGCATCCACACGGATTCCGATGACCCGGGAATACCAGTGGACATGGTGGCTACGCCTGACGGGCCTGCTGTCCTGCTGAAGCATCAATCAGGTTATTCGCTGCAGCGACTTCGCAAGGGTCGATGGGAATTCGTGGAACTGCCCGATTCACTGAATCAAGCCGTTCAACTCGGGATCGGGTCCGGTCGCCTTGTTCTGCTGTCGAGTACCGATGAGGACATGGCGGTGTACTGGGAAACCGAGTCTGGATGGACACCGCCGAGCGAATACCAAGGGATTGGACCCTTGCTGGATGCCGCTCCTGTGCAAGACAGTTTGATGGTGGCGAATCTGGCTTCCCCGGATCTGATCAGCCTGTCTCTGGTCCAACCAGGTGGCATGGCAAGCGTCGGGACCATGCAGCAACCCGCGAACTCCTGGCGACTTCTGGGGTCTCGGGGCCAGGCCTTCATGGTTCGAGACGTGGATGGGCTTGAAATCAGCAGGATCAATCTGATGACAGGGCCGGAGGATTCCTGGCTCGCACTTCGGATGGGATCGCCGATCGGTATGAGTCCATGGCCTTTGATCCTGGCATTCGCCGCCTCCATGATGATTCTCCTGATCATGATTCGGAGTCGTTTTCCGGCGGAATTGGCAGTCGGCCTCCTTCCGTTGCCTGCGATTCCCCGGTTCATGGCCCTCTGGATCGATGCCATACCGGGCCTCATCGTCGTGATGCTTCTCTGGGGTGCCAAGCCGGGATTGATCGCAGATGCGTTCATCCTGTCATTGGATGCAGAAGGGTGGGGGCACTATTCCGTACTGGTGTTGATCACCTGCTTCTGGAGCATGATCTGGGAGCTGTTGTTCATGGCGACTCCCGGCAAGATCTTGATGGGTGGGAACTTGCGTCGTATCGACGGGGGCCGTCCAACTCGTCGACGCATTGTCATCCGTTCCCTGATCAAGTTCGTCTTGCTCCTGTTGCCGGTGCTGATGATCACGGCTCTGCGGCCGCCAGCCCTGCAAAGTGCTGCTGATCAGGCCACAGGGATCGTGGTCGCGAGGCGATCAAACGACCAGAAGCAGTCGGAGACAAGCGATTGATCGCTGAAAATCGCGTTGCTGACCCTTCAGGGCCCACTTTGCTCATGGAAACACGGGGCTGCCGCCGATAAACCACTTTGGTGGTGAATGGACTCACCGCCGTGAGAGAACACCCCAGATTGCTCAGGATGAGCTGATCGCCATGTGCGATCGAAAGGGGACGGCGCAATGGCCGACGAGACGGCCTGGGACATGGAGGTTCCAGGCGATCGTGAACGAGATACCCTTCTGGGTTCAGACGCTGATCCGCTCGTGAGTCGGCAGCGATCGCCCCTTCGTCGCTGGTGGCCGGTCTGGCTCGTGACAGCGTCG
>MDSW01034303.1_pt1 | contig 15239 bp, 17 predicted proteins | sample 811171 | NCBI WGS metagenome assembly MDSW01 (sample SAMN05326641, study PRJNA326480) | marine metagenome | isolation source: seawater | place: Atlantic Ocean: North West | collected 2012 | reverse complement strand
TTCCTGCAGCTATAGGAGTTCAAATTGCATATCCAAAATCGTTGGTTATATGCGTTGCAGGAGAGGCATCATTTCTAATGAATATTCAAGAACTTTCAACTGTAAAACAATATAGATTGCCGGTAAAAGTTTTTATTTTGAATAATAGGTATTTGGGTATGGTAAGACAGTGGCAAGAGTTTTTTCATGGTGGAAGATACTCTGAAAGTTACACTGACTCTTTGCCTGATTTTGTAAAGTTGGCAGAAGCTTACGGAATTAAAGGTTTAAGAGCTACAAAACCTAGTGAACTTAATAATGTAATTAATGAAATGATCAATTTTGATGGTCCTGTAGTAGCAGATATTTGTGTTGATGAAAAAGAAAATGTCTTCCCAATGATACCATCAGGAGCAGCTCACAATGAAATGAAACTTAATGATAATGATAATGTAGCTACTTCAACTAAAGACGGTAAAATGTTAGTATAGATATTAACAGGTAATATTTTGGTAAAAAATACTTATCATCATGGGAACTTAAAAAAGGCTATTATAAATGAGGCTTTTAATCTACTTGAATCTAAAAATTATGAGGAACTAAGTTTTAGGCTAATAGCAAGAAATATTGGTGTGGTGTCATCAGCACCTTATAACCATTTCAAAAATAAAAATCATTTATTACAAGAGATTATATTAGTTGGAGGGGATAAATTATTAAAAAAAATGAAAGATGAAAAAGAAAAATCAAAAATTCCTTCAGAACAATTATTTTTTGTAGCGAAGGCATACTTGAATTATGCTACAAAAAATAAAGCTTTATTTAGACTAATGTTTGGTAAAGCAAATAAAGAATTATTATATTTTACTAGTAAAATTGTGTTACAATTTGAAAAAATTATTTCTGAAAAATATAAAACAGGTAAAAGAGTGAAATTAACAGTGAAAGGTTCAGCCATTACAGCTTGGTCAATGGTCCACGGATTAGCAGTTATGATAAATAATAGTGAAGTTAATATTCTAGAAAATATTTGGAAAATAAAAGTAGAGAAACTATTTAAAGAAATGTCTGCTATATGGGGGAAAGGAGTAACTTACAGATGAGTGTTTATGAAAAGGAAGCAAATGAAAAGTCGAATATTAAATCACATGCTTTAGCTATATTAGTTGATAATAAAGCAGGAGCACTTGCTAGAGTAGTAGGAATGTTTTCAGCTAGGGGCTATAATATAGATAGTTTAACCGTAGCTAAAATAGCAAATGATGATAATATATCTAGAATTACTATAGTAACTTCCGGAACACCAATGAAGATTGAACAAATTAAATCACAAATAGGAAGAATAGTGGTGGTTCATAAAGTAGTGGATTTAACATCTGAAGGTGCATTTGTATCTAGAGAGTTGGTTTTTGTAAAAGTAAAATGTAAGGGAGAAAAAAGATTAGAAGCCTTAAGAACAGCAGATATATTTCGAGCAAAAGTAGTTGACAGCACCAAGCAGTCTTTTATTTTTGAATTAACTGGATCTTCTGAAAAACTTGATGCTTTTATTACTTTGATGAAAGAATTAGGGCTTATAGAGCTTGCTAGAACTGGAGCAGTTGCAATAAGTAGGGGAAGTTTAAATATTAAATAAGGAGTTATAATGAAAGTTTATTATGATAAAGATGCTAACATTGAGATTATAAAGAAAAAAAAAATTACAATAATTGGTTATGGTAGTCAAGGTCATGCTCACGCTGCAAATTTAAAGGATAGTGGCATTGAAAATGTAAATGTTGCTTTACAAGAAAATTCTAAATCTATAGAAAAAGCAAAAAATGCTGGTTTTGAAGTATTAACACTTGAAGATGCTGCAAAAAGTTCTGATTTAATGATGATGGCAACACCTGATGAAATACAAGCCGAGATATATGATCAATATCTGGTCAGAAATATGAAAAAAAATTCGGCCATTGCTTTCGCTCATGGTTTAAATATTCATTTTGAATTAATAAAACCTAGAGAAGATTTAGATGTATTTATGATAGCGCCTAAAGGGCCAGGACATACTGTGAGATCAGAATATCAAAAAGGAGGAGGAGTTCCTTCCCTAGTATCTGTATATCAGAATAAATCTGGTAATGCTTTAGAAATTGCTTTGGCCTACGGAGCAGGGCTAGGAGCAGGTAGGTCTGGAATGATTGAGACTTCTTTTAAGGAAGAATGTGAAACAGACCTTTTTGGAGAACAAGTCGTATTATGTGGTGGACTTACTGAATTAATCACAGCTGGATATGAGACTTTAGTAAATGCAGGGTATGCTCCAGAAATGGCCTATTTCGAGTGCTTGCATGAAGTTAAGCTAATAGTTGATTTACTTTATGAGGGAGGCATTGCAAACATGAGATATTCTATATCTAATACAGCAGAATATGGAGATTACGTTTCTGGTAAAAGAGTAATAACTGATAAGACAAGAGAAGAAATGAAAAATATACTTACAGATATCCAAACAGGGAAGTTTGTTAGGGACTGGATGTTAGAATGTAAAGTCAATCAACCTAACTTTAAAGCTTCTCGAAGAATTTCTAGAAATCATGATATAGAAGTTGTGGGAAAAAAATTAAGAGATATGATGCCATGGATTAAAAAAAATAAGCTAGTTGACACTTCTAAAAATTAGTACTTATAGCTTTTAAATAAAAAAATCTTAAGTATACTTAATTTAATTAAAATGATTGATAATAAGATTAAAATTTTTGACACTACTTTAAGAGACGGAGAGCAATCTCCTGGTTGTTCTATGAATCTTGAAGAAAAATTAAAAATATTTGAGGTACTAGAGCAACTAAATGTTGATATTGTAGAGGCAGGTTTTGCGATTGCTTCGGAGGGAGACTTCGATGCTGTTAAAGAAGTATCAAAAATAGCAAAAAATACTATAGTCTGTTCTTTAGCTAGAGCAAATAAGGCTGATATAGAAAAAGCAAATGAAGCTTTGTCTTTTGCTGACCAATTTAGAATTCATACTTTTATAGCAACTAGTGATTTACATATGAAGTATAAACTTCAAATGACTGAGGAAAAAGTTATAGAAAAAATAAAAGAGAGCGTAAGTTATTCTAGAAACTTCACTGATGATGTGGAGTGGTCAGCGGAAGATGGTTCAAGATCAAATTTTGATTTTTTATGTAAATGTATTGATGTTGCAATAAAAGCTGGAGCTAATACAATAAATATACCAGACACAGTTGGTTATTGTATACCTGAAGAGTATAAAGACATTATATCTAAGATAAAAAATAATGTTGCTAATATTGATAAAGCTACATTATCTGTTCACTGCCACAATGATTTAGGTTTAGCAGTAGCTAACTCTCTTTCTGGAATAGAAGGTGGTGCAAGACAAGTAGAATGTACTATTAACGGTATAGGAGAAAGAGCGGGGAATGCTTCTATGGAAGAGTTAGTAATGGCAATTAAAACTAGAAAAGATGTTTTGCCATTCTACACAGAAGTAAATACAAAGCAGATTATTAATGCCTCAAGATTGTTATCGGCCGTTACTAGCTTTACTGTTCAACCTAATAAAGCAATAGTAGGAGCCAATGCATTTGCTCATGAGTCAGGCATTCATCAAGACGGTATGTTAAAACATAATAAAACTTATGAGATAATGAGTCCAGAAAGTATAGGGTTAAGTAAATCAAAACTTGTGTTGGGAAAACATTCAGGAAGACATGCTTTTAAAGAAAAACTAACTGAGATGGGATACAAGTTGGGAGATAATTATATAAATGATGCTTTTAAGCGGTTTAAAGAATTATGCGACAAAAAAAAAGAGGTTTTTGATAAAGATATTATAGCTTTAGTAGATACAGAAGTTAGTCAGAAGGACGAATTGATAAAGTTAGTTTTACTAGAAGTAAATTGTGGAAGCACAAGAAACCCTAAAGTTAGAGTAGTTTTAAAATATAAAGGTAAAGAGGTTGAGAAAATAGAGTCTGGTAATGGACCTGTAGACTCTATATTTAAATCAATAAATAATCTTATTCAAAACACTGCTAAACTTGAGTTATTCCTAATAAATGCAATTACAAAAGGGACTGATGCACAAGCTGAAGTTTCAGTTAGACTCAAAGAGAAAGGTATAAGTGTAAGCGGTACGGCCTCTGATACGGATACAATGGTTGCATCTGCTAAGGCGTACATCATTGCTTTGAACAAACTGATATTAAAAAGAAAAAGGAAAAATTTAGATTTAAGTTTATCAACAAAAAAAGTAATTAGATAGAGGTATAATGTTAAATAAAATAATTGGAGTATTATCAGCGGACATGGCTATAGATCTTGGGACAGCTAATACATTAGTATACGTAAAGGATGCAGGTATAGTATTAAATGAACCATCAGTGGTTGCTGTGCTTAATAATAATACATCTAGAAATCAGGTAATAGCTGTAGGACAAGAGGCAAGAGAAATGCTAGGAAGGACCCCAGGTAATATAGAGGCTATACGTCCTTTAAAAGATGGAGTTATTGCAGATTTTGAAGTGGCAGAAGAAATGATTAAGCATTTTATTAGAAAAGTACATAACAGAAGAGCATTTGTTTCTCCGCAAATAGTTATTTGTGTTCCTCATGGGTCCACTGCTGTAGAGAGAAGAGCGATACAGGAATCAGCAGAAAGTGCTGGGGCAAGAAAGGTATATTTAATAGAAGAACCAATGGCAGCTGCTATTGGAGCTGGACTTCCAGTAACAGAAGCTACCGGTTCAATGATAGTTGATATAGGCGGAGGAACTACTGAGGTAGCAGTTTTGTCCTTAGGAGGTATTGTTTATGCTAGATCCGTTAGAGTGGGAGGAGATCATATGGATGAAGCATTAATAGGTTATATGAGAAGACATCATAATTTGCTCATTGGAGAAGCTAGTGCGGAGAAATTAAAAAGAGAAATAGGGACAGCTTGTCCACCTGAAAGCGGTGACGGAAAATCAATGGAAATAAAAGGAAGAGATTTAATTAATGGTGTTCCAAAAGAAGTAATATTAACAGAGAGACAAGTAGCCGAGAGTTTATCTGAGCCTGTAGGAGGAATAATAGATGCAGTTAAAACAGCATTAGAAAACACAGCTCCAGAGTTAGCAGCTGATATAGTTGATAAGGGAATAGTCTTAACAGGAGGGGGTGCATTGTTAAATGGCATGGATACAGTTTTGAGGCAGTCAACTGGTTTACCTGTTTCAATAGCAGAAGATCCATTATTATCAGTTGCTTTAGGAACAGGTACCGCACTAGAAAATATGAAAAATCTAGGGCAAGTTTTAGATACAGCATATTAGTTTTAGGGGATAAATATAAAAGCTGTAAAAAAATCTTCACTGCTTAGGCTTAGAACATATGCTAGTGTAACAGCGCAAAAAGTAAGTACGTTTTTACTAATAATATTTTCAATCTTAATTTTATTAGTAGGTAAAGTTAATGAGAATAACCTAAGAGTAGTTAAAAATTATTTCACAGACATTTCTTCATATATACTTAATGTTTTAGGTGTTCCTGTTAGTTCTGTAGCTAAGGCTGCTAATGAAATTAATTCTCTTATTTTTTTATATTCTAAAAATAAAAATCTTACATTTGAAAATCAAGAATTATATAAATGGAAAGATTTAGCACAAAAATTAATTGCAGAAAATCAGGAACTTAAAAAAATACTGAGTGCTGTAAATAAATTGCCAGATAAATATATAACTGCAAAGATAATAGCAAATTCTTCAGGTAGTTATATAAAAACTATAACATTGAATGTAGGAGAAAAAGACAATGTTAAAGTGGGCAATGCTGTAACAAACAATTGGGGAATGGTAGGAAGAGTTATAGAAGTTGGAAAAGTTGCTTCAAGAGTATTACTTATAACTGATATAAATTCTCAAATACCCATATATTTTGAGAAATCAAAACATAAAGCAATAGTTGCTGGACAAAATTCTGACTTGCTTGAGATTAAATATTTAAAACCTAGAGTACACCTTTTTGATAATGATAGAATAATTACTTCAGGAGAAGGAGGTGTGTTACCTAGAGGCTTAATGGTAGGTACGTATTTAAAAAAGCTTAATCATAAATCAGAAAAGGTTTTTATATTACCTACTAGGAACTGGGATAGAGTAAATTATTTAAATGTAATCCTTTATGATAATAATAAATTATTAGAATAATTAATAATGAGAACTAAAAATTTTAAACTTTTTTTTCCACTTTTTATATGTATATTTTTCTTGTATGTAAACAATGTCATAATTCCACCTGAAGGATATAGTTTTATTGCGCCTAATTTGTCCTTAAGTTGCTTTATTTTCTGGATATTAAACAAAAAAAATTATTTAAATGATATTCAGATATTTATGTTAGGAATATTTGCTGATTTACTATACGGTAGTCCTCTAGCAAGTAGTTCATTAATTTTCTTGTTAACAAAATATGTCTTAAATTTAGTAGTCGGTAAATACCACATTAAAAATTTACAAATAAATATCGCAAAAGGCTTTATTGGCATTACTATTTATTATATTTTATTATATATTTTTATTATATTATTTTACAATATTTATTATTCTTTGAACTACTTTTTTATGGGCTATTTTTTAACTTTTTTTACATATCCTATTATATATATTTTTTTCAATTGGATAATACATAGAAAAAAATCAGATGAATATGAGAATAATTAAGAAAAAAAAGTTTGAACTATTAAATAGACGATTATTTATATTTGGAGCTTTTAAAGTTTTATCTATTACATTCATATTAGAGAGACTTTATAACATGCAGATAAAACAATCAGAAAAATATAAGAAGCTAGCTGAAAATAATAGAATTAATAATATGTTTGTCTTGCCTTCTAGAGGGATTATTTACGATAGGAATGACTATATATTAGCTGAAAATAAAGAGCAATATCAACTAATATATAGATATGAAAAAACTAATACAAATATAAATCATATTAAGAAAATATTTGAATATTTGGATGTAGAAAGTGAAAAAAAACAAAAATTAGTTTTAACTGTTAAAAAAAATAAAAGTGATTTTCTACAATTAGTAGTTAAAAATAATCTATCTTGGAATGAAGTTGCAAAGATTTCTTCAAATATAACCGAATTAAAAGGTGTTTTTATAGAGATGATTTTTGTAAGGTATTATCCATCTTTACCAACGTCTCACATAGTAGGATATGTAAAGAAACCTGATAAAGAAAACTATCCTAAGCTTGCAAAAGTTCCTGGTACAGTGATAGGAAAAGTAGGAATAGAAAAATCATTTGATAAGAGATTGCAAGGTAAATTTGGGCTTAAAAAAGAAGAAGTTAATGCGCACGGCAGAGTTGTAAAGGAAATATCTAGAGTTAATGGAATAGCAGGAGAGGATATAAAGTTGTCTATATCAAGTAATTTACAAGAATTTTGTTATAATAGATTAGGAGATAATACTGGTTCTATTGTTACATTAAACGTAAATAATGGTGAACTACTATCGTTAGTATCTAAACCTTCCTTTAATTCAAATGATTTTATAAAGCAAATGTCAAAAGAAAAGTGGAATGAAATATCTAGTAATAAATTTAATCCAATGTTTGACCGAGCATGCTTAGGCACATATCCGCCTGGTTCTATATTTAAACTAATTGTCAGTATAGTAGCCTTAAATGAAGAAGACTTTAATCCTAAAAAAAAGTTTTTTTGTAACGGAGGGTACAAGTTTGGAAATCAAATATTCCATTGCTGGAAAGAAGGTGGACATGGATATGTAAATTGTGAAGAAGCTATTTCAATGTCTTGTGATTGTTATTTTTATGATCTTTCACTTAATATTGGAATAAAAAAAATAGCTAGTATGGCTTACAGCTTTGGATTAGGAAAAAACTTTTTAAATGAATTTTTTCCTACTTCTTCCGGTACAGTTCCAGACAGGGATTGGAAAAAAAATAAATTTAATTTAGCTTGGACCAGAAGCGATACAATAGTAGCCTCTATTGGGCAAGGTTATGTATTATCAACACCTTTGCAATTAGCGGTAATGGTAGCAAGAATAGCCACTGATGGAAATAATGTTGTGTCTACTATAATAAAGCAAGATTTAAAACAAAAACCATTCACTAAGGCTGTATCTTTAAATAATAAAATATTTGATATCATTAAAAAAAGTATGTACAACACAGTAAATAATGATAGTGGTACGGCATTCGCTTCAAGGTTAATTAATTCTAATTTCAAAATGTCAGGTAAAACAGCTACATCACAAGTTAGACGTATTAGTATGTCTGAAAGAGAAGAAGGAATTAAAAAAAATGAGGAGCTTCCTAGAGAACAGAGAGATCATGCACTTTTTGCAGGTTACTATCCCCATATCAACCCAAAATATGCATTTAGTGTTGTAGTAGAACATGGTGGTAGCGGTTCAAAGTCTGCTGCACCAATTGCTAGAGATTTATGTAAAAAGCTATCAGTATATACTAATGAAGCCTAATTTTAACTATAATAAAAAACAAAGCTTTTTTATAATTTTTAAAAATATTAATTGGAGTATAGTAGCTGTTCTTTTTATACTTTTTGGAATTGGATGTATGGTTTTATATTCTGCATCTGGAGGAAACTTTTACTTACTAGTACAAAAACATATTTTTAAATTTTTATTTTCTTTATCAATATTTTTTATTTTATGTTTTATAAATTATGAAACTTATAAAAATTATAGTTATCTACTTTATGCTTTAAGTATTGTTGCCCTCATAGCTCTCATATTTTTTGGTGTTGAGAGTGCAGGATCTAAAAGATGGATTAATCTAGGCTTATTCTCAATTCAACCTTCAGAATTCACTAAAATATTTTTGATCTTTGCTTTAGCTAGATATTATCAAGATTTAGAGCACATTGAAAATAGTTCTATTTTAAAATTAATTTTGCCTTTATTTGCTATTTTCTTACCTTTTCTACTAATTGTTAATCAACCTGACTTAGGTACAAGCATCCTATTATTGATTAATGGTTTGAGTATTATTATTCTTTCCGGATTAAGTATATGGTTAATTTTATTAGGAGGAGTTTTATTTTTAGCCTTTATTCCATTAGTATGGAATTTTTTACACTTTTATCAGAAACAGAGAATATTGACTTTTTTAAACCCTGAAAATGATCCTTTAGGAAGTGGTTATCATATAGCACAATCTAAAATAGCTATAGGGTCAGGTGGATTTTTTGGACAAGGTTATATGAAAGGTAGTCAAAGCCAATTAGAGTTTATACCAGAAATACACACAGATTTTGTTTTTTCTATTTTTTCTGAGGAATTTGGTTTTATTGGCTCTTTAATAATAATTTTTTTATATCTATATTTATTATCTTATGGAGTATTGTCATGTTTTAAGGCAAAAAATATTTATGATAAACTAATAGTATTTGGTCTTACTATGAATTTTTTTCTATATTTTTTAATTAATATTTCAATGGTTATAGGTTTGGTACCAGTAGTTGGAGTACCTTTACCTATAATTTCCTATGGAGGAAGTTCAATGCTAGCAATACTAATTTCATTCGGCATCATTCAAAATATAAATATTAAAGGAAAATCAACTTAATTAATTTCTTTTAACTTTTTTTCCATAGTCTTTATTTGATCCTCAGATAAATTCATATCCTCAGCTATTTTAGTTAGCTTATTTCTTTCAGATGAAGTGATAATGCCATCTTGTAATGCCTTGTTTAATTCATTTTCATATTTACTTTGACGTCTTTTTAGTTGGTCAGTAAAGCCTGATGCTAATATACCTGAAGGTAACGCAACAACTCCTATTCCAATTATAGCTATAATTGCTCCAAAGAATTTTCCTATCGAAGTAATTGGAGTTACATCTCCATAACCTATAGTGGTAAGAGTAGCAATTGCCCACCACATGGCCTCTGGTATTGATCCAAATTTTTCTGGTTGCGCATCTTTTTCAAAAATGTAGATGCCCGTAGAAGCAATTAACATTGCAATAGTAAGAAGAAACATTGCTGCAAGAAAAGATTGTTTTTCTTCCTTAAGGACGCCTAATAATAAATTCATTACCTTAAAATATCTACTAAATTTTAGTAATCTAAGCATTCTTAGGGCTCTTAAAATTCTAAGATCTACGTCAAAGAACATAGGCAATAGGCCTGATAATACTGCAAGCAAGTCTATAATTGCTGGCCATGTAGAAGCATATTTGAGCCTAGCAATCAAATTATTTTTTTTTGCTTTTGCTTCTACACAAACCCAAATTCTTAAAATGTATTCTATCAAAAATATAGCAGTGGAAATGCGTTCAAATATTAAAAACTCTAATGCATATTTATTATAAATGCTATCGACAGTTTCTAGTAAAACTGCAATTATATTTAAGATTATTAGAGATATAAGTAATATATCAGTATAGTAACTAAATTTATCATTAGGATTATTAGTTTCTAGAATTTCCCAAATTCTTTTTCTAATGCTAAAACTTTTCATATTCACTTTATTAAGTTAGCGCTGCCTTGAATAGCAGCAGCTCCAACTTCTTCAAAGTCAGGTTTATTATTATTAATAATATTTTCTAATTTTTGTTTTATTTGTTTTTCTGCTTCTTCTTTTGATGAGGACTCAATATTTATATTTCCATTAATGATCCATTTCACACTAAACTTCATTTACTCCTCCATTATGTTAGATTTTTGTAATTTGATAATATTATTGTATATAGAGTTTGATTCTTCTTGTAATTCTGAAAGCGATTTTTTATTTACCCTATTAAAAATTCTATTTCTAGCCTTTTTAGTATTAGGTATATCTAATGCAGATGCTACAGACAACCACTTATATGAATTATCATAGTCAGGATCTTTTGGTACCGTTAAATGCCACTTAGCCAATGGTATTAACGCTTGGGTTTCTCCTTTTTCTACCATTTTTTCTAGGTCCTCTTTTATCTGATCATTTATCTCACTTATTTCATCCTTACTAAGCTTTTTTTTACTTTTATTAATTAATTTTTCTGAAGCCTTTTGTCCATTTAGTTTAGAAATAAGAGACCAATAATAAGATTTTTTAAAATTTTGTGTAAATCCTTCTCCTTTATATATTATTACAGCTAAATTATATTGTGATTTACCATCCCCCATTTCTGACAATTTCAAAAATTTTTTATATGATCCTTTGTAATCTTTTTGTTTATATAAATTTACTGCATTTTGAAATTCAGCCTCAGGGTTAAACTTTTTTATAGGAAGTTTTATTTCTAAATTATTATTAGTAAGTATTACTTCACAACTACAAGTATCTTCTAACTTATAGTATTCCTTCATTTTTTTACACCCACTAATAGAGGCAATTTGTGATGCTTTTTTATTAGGAATATTTTGGCTATAACCAAGAGCATCAAATATACCATTTTCTAAAAAATCTTTACTTAATTCTTCCCAATTAATACACGCTGAACCAGATCTATTCTCTAATAAATCATTAAAAGGAATATCCCACTTATCCATACTTCTTATAAAAGTAGTGACAATACCGTTTTTTATTTTTTCTTTATCTCTATTTTCTATATCGGGTATTTCTGAAAGAATATTTTTTGACACCAGTATTAAAAACAAAATTACCAGATATTTCATTACCTACCTGCTATCATGACTAACTGTAAGTGTAAAACCCTTAACTTAAATTTTATATTAGGTTTTTTTTCATAAACAACTATTCTTGGTCTATCTGAATTAGGTTTTTGAAACTCTAATGACATACCCTCTGGCATAAATATACCATGGTATTCTAGAGTTTTTTGTGGCTCAGTTTTAAATGCGTCTCTAAATTCAGCATCAATCCAAATTCTAGCTAAGACTCTGCCTAACACATCTGGAAGTATTGACTGTACATCTTTTCTATTATTTAAATAGATAGCTTCATCTACAAGGGAAAATGGAGTTTTAAGTTGACCTTTTTTGACAGGAACAGGCAACGTATTCTTTTTGACTGGAACTAGGTCTTTTTTCTCTTCTTTTTTACTCATAATTAATTATTACCTTAATATTATTATAAAATAATAAATGGTATCACTTTTGCAACAATTTTAGCAAAGGAGTGATAATGTTTACTATAACAAGGAATGGATTAGATGCAATCTCAAAAGATTTAGGTGTAATTTCTAATAATATAGCTAATGCTGGCACTAATGGTTTTAAAAGAAGTAGAACAGAGTTTGTAGACTTTTACTCAAAAGCTATATCTGACAGTCCTAATAATAAGACAGGATTAGGCGCTTTATTTCAGGGTAGTCAAAAAATTATGCAACAAGGCTCACCTATAATGACAGATGGAGCACTAGATTTAAATATCTCTGGAACAGGCTTTTTTATTCTATCTCCAAAAATAGGTTCTGATCCAAGATTTACAAGAGATGGATCTTTCAGTCTTGATGCTCAAGGCAACTTAATTACTACTGATGGATTTAATGTTGCAGGATATAAAAGAGATGAGATAGAAGGTTTAATCAAAACTTCAGCTGAACCTATAAATATTCCTTTATCTATTACTAATAATGAAGGGCGTAATGTTACCTTAACAGGAATTAATATAGATGCGTATGGTAATATAGAAACTACTTATGGACTGAATAATATCGTAAAAAGGGGACAAATTGCTTTAGCAAAATTTAATAATGATACTGAACTTAAGTCTGTTGGAGCAAATGCATTTCAAGCAACTCAAAAAAGTGGGCTACAATTACTTGGTTCTGCGTTAGAAGGAAATTTTGGCCAAATAATATCAGGAGCTCTTGAAAGTTCTAACACAGATATTACAAATGAGATGGTTTCATTGATCAATACTCAGCAAGCTTTTAATGGTAATGCAAGGATCCTACAAACTAGTGTAGATATAACTAGAAGACTTATGGATGGATAACTAAATCATTGGCATAATTATCTTTATATTTATCACTTCTAATTTTATATCTTTTTCTATACTTAAAAAACCATCATTATTTACAGCAAGAGACTTATTTAAATAAAGTATTACTTTTATTTTCTTATTCATTTTTAATCCTAATTTATTGATAGTATTTAAAATATCATTAAACTTCTCATCGGATAGATTTATCTCTGAATTCATAATTGGTTTGTCAGTTCCGATAAAAATATAGTTCTTTTCATTATTTAAAACTTTTTTGAATAAAATATCACATCTGCCTCTAGCTATATTTAGTAAATCACAAGAAAAATATAATAAATCCGGGCTTTTGCTTATATCTAATTCAAATTCTGCCTTAGAAACTAACATTTCAATAGAGTTTATTTGCAACCACTCAGACATTGATTAAATTATGTTACCTAGCTCATTACGAAGCTTTTTAATTGCTTGTGATTTAATTTGAGATATTCTACCATTAGTTAAATCTAAAACTTTTGCAATTTCATAAACATTTAGTTCTTCTACGTAGTATAGTTGAATTACCAATGCTTCAACTTTCTCAAGTTTCTTAAGAGCTGTTAAAAGAGCTTCTCTAAGTTCTAAATCAGATAGTTTTTCTTCTGGCGTGTCTTCTTTTGATAAAAACCATATAGAAAATTCATCGTAAACAGCTTCTATATTTTCTAATTTATTGGCAGCAAATGCTTTTTTCCAATTGTGTAAATCATCTATAGAAATATCTAATTTGTTGATAACTTCATCTTCCAAAGGGTTTCGATTTAAATTTTTTTGTAAATCCTCAAAAGCTTTATCATATTTTTGTTTATTACTGATTGTTGTTCTACATAGATTTGAATTTTTTCTAAGAAAATCTATTATCTCTCCCTTTATTCTTATTTTTGCATAACTAGAAAAAGATACTCCAGGTTTCTCAATAAAGTTTTCTGCTGCGGTAACTAATCCCAACATTCCTATTTGTATTAGATCGTCAATTTCTATAATACTTTTTACTCTGCCATGGTAATGCCACGCTATTTTTTTTACTAAATTAAGACAACTTTTAATCAAAGTTTCTTTGTTTTCATTGTTTATACTTTTGTAAGAAAGAGTCATTTTAATTATGCTGAGTTAAAAAATTTAATTCCATTAAACTTATTATTTTCAGAATTATTAATATTATTTAAAATTCTATCAAATAAGCTTATTATACCAATATTTTTTTTATCCAATATTGCTGGTTTTTTATTTAAAATGGAATTTTTTATTTCATTCATCATTAGTATACTACCGACATAACTAATATTTACGTCATAAAACTGAGTAACTATATCATTAAATTTATTATATATTTTTTTTCCTTCCTCTTCACTAGCTACCATATTAGTTACAAGACAAAACTCTTTAAACTTTAATTCCAAATTGCATACTTTAATTAGTGTAAATGCATCCATAAAACTTGTTGGTTCATTAACTAGTACTACTAATACTCTGTCAGATGCTGATATCATGTTTAATGCTATCTCATCTGCTCCTGCGCTCACATCTACTATCAAATGATTTATCTTTTTAGATAAAGTATCAAAATTTCTAATAAAATTATATTTCTTCTGTTCATCTAAATTTAATAATTCAGTAATTCCTGATCCACCGGATAAAAAATTTAAACTATTAGGGCCTTTTACTATTGCATTTTCTAAAGAAGTTGTCCCATCAATAACTTCTCTTACAGTGACATTAGGATTTAAGCCCAATAAAATATGTGCATTTGCCATACCCATATCCGCATCAAGCAACAAACATTTACTTGATTTAGCCTGTGTAAGTGCTAAATTTACTGATATAGTAGTTTTACCTACTCCACCTTTTCCACTGGCTATTGCTAATGAGTTTGACATTTTCTAAAAATTTTCTTTCATATATTCTGTTAATATATCGGAGTCAGTAAATAAAAGTGAGTCTACTATCGATCTAGTCCCACTTACCAAACCTATTTTTCCTTTAAGTTCAGAAAGTTTACTTAAAGCTCCTGCAGATAGGTTACATTCATCTGACTTAGTTAAAGCAATTATGGGTCTTTGAGCCTTAATTTTTTTCCACGTATTTTCTATCATTTCCTCTGAAGAACCATTTTGTAAACATAAAATTGAACAAATATTATTATCTCCATGTCTTTTTTCTAATTCTTCAATAATTTTATTACCTGTTTCAAGGTCTCCTGCCAAATCTACAACTATTTTAGCATTATCGTTTAAAATCATTGTATCAGATAAATCTCCATTTTTTAATTGATTTGTTATAGGAATATTTAAAAGTCT